>RCNI01002025.1_pt1 | contig 10224 bp, 5 predicted proteins | sample 2041151 | NCBI WGS metagenome assembly RCNI01 (sample SAMN09708214, study PRJNA481090) | feces metagenome | isolation source: feces | place: Antarctica: Albino Rookery
TACCATTTATGGGATTTTTCTATCCACCAACCATGTGGATGCAATCCATGGTACTTTGAGGTTAAATACTGAGTGCCTGAGAATTATACATAATATTCCACAACTTGGATTGGTAGCTACCATTACAGGTAATGTTATCTGGAGAGATCGTAGTTGGACATCTTTCAAAAACGATAGTATCCCTGTCAAATACATCTCACGTATTGATGGTCAGTTGCACGACTTTAACCCTGAGGATCTGGGCAAAGAAGAATTTGCCGGTATAGACCGTAGAGGTTCTCTTAATGAAAATCGCTTTGAAAAAGAAGGGGTTATGCCACCTCTGCTTACTGTAAACTTGAACATTACCAAAGAAATCAAGGATTTTATGAAAATATCTTTCTTTGCAAACAATATGTTCAGAAACAATCCTTTGTGGGAAAGCAGAAAAAATCCGGGTTCCTTTGTCAGAAGGAATACTCGGGAGAATATCTTCTTCTTTGGTTTAGAGTTGAGTGCTATAATTCGTTAATATTCAAGATTTAAAAAGATGAAAAAGAATATCATAAAAAATATAGGGCTGCTTGGTTTGCTTTTGTCCTTTTTTGCTTGTACGGATGAAATGCAAAATGTCAAGGATGCACATAAAGTGGAGTATGTCAAGGGGTCCGTTGCCATTAAAGTAAATACCGGTTTTGTAACAAAGTCTGACGATTCACATTTTCCCACCGCCGGACTGAAAGCCGTATTCAGAAATTTTGCGGAAGAATTCAGTAGAGAAGGTATCGTGGATGAAAGAGGGATTGTTACTATAGACAGTCTTATTCCTGGAATCTATTCCATTAATATTGCCGGAAAGGTCAATGATAAAGGACAGGAATATTATTTGAATGGTGCTGCAAACAATATCTTTTTCTGTGAGGATATTACAGAAGAGGATGCTATCGCGGGAGACGAAAAGGTTCCTGTCATCAATATCCGACCGGCAAAGGTAGGTCCGTTGTGTCTTAAAGAGATTTATTATGCAGGAGTTCCTCCTTATTATTTCAGAGATCAGACTTATGAGATATATAATAATGGAGATGAAACCTATTATTTGGATAGTCTCTGTTTCGCCCAGCTTGAACCGATGGTTGCAACAGCCACTCTTCCTGTTTGGCCGGATGAAGATGGAGTAAATAATTATGTTTACGGTATTGTGGTATGGCAGGTGCCTGGAAGTGGAAAAGATTATCCCCTTAAACCGGGAGAATCATTTTTAATTGTGCAAGAGGCCTTGAATCACAAGAAAAACAATCCAAAATCCATAGACAATTCTATGGCTGAATGGGAAGCATGGTCAGGTAATCCAACACGTGACAATCCTGAAGTTCCGAATATTGCTTACGTATTCTGGGATAGACCCAATACCTTTTGTTGGATAACTTCAGTCATGGGTTCTGCATTCTGTATCTATAAAATGCAGACTCCGTTCGATCCGAACAATTGGCAGACTCAGGTGGGAGGAACTGAACGTTTCGTCAAAATTGCTGCAGGAGATATTATGGACGGTGTTGAGATGTTGCCCAGTATGCATGCTTTGGATATGAAACGAATACCCGGTTTTGTTGATGCTGGAGGAAGCTCTGTAGAGGCAGCCTATTGTGGTAAAAGTATTTGTCGTAAAGTGATAGCTCGTAGATCTGACGGAACACCTATCTATCAGGATACCAATAACTCTACCAATGATTTTGAAGTGATGGACGAACCCCAAATCCGTAGAAACGGAGAAAAGATCCCGGCATGGAGTCCTGCATTGAACAAATAGTTTGACATTAAAGAATTATGAAAATGATAAGACATATAAATCTGAAGTCAGTCGGATGCCTGCTGTTAGGGTTGATGACCTGCTTCCCTCTGTATGCACAAGAAAGCAACAAGATTGTGGAACAAAATACTGCTGCTGCACTGGAACGCATGAAGATGCAGAATTTTTGGCTGAATCATACTGATAATGCAGCCGGAGCCATTTTGGATAAAACGGTCCGCTATGGTACAGTCCGTTTAGGGTATGGAATTGAAAATGGAACCTTCAAACGCCCGCAGACAGGAAAACGTATAAATGGTGTAGATTTCTATACTGAAGGAGGAAGTATATACAAAAGTCTTAAAGGCATGTATGTATGGGGTAGTTTTAGTTATAAACGTGATAAAGTACATGATGCGGAATACAATGCTTCTCTGATTGATCCTCTGAGGGGAATGCCATATATTATTGCTGATACTAATAAAAGTAATTGGATTAATCAGAGTTATATCTTGAAAATGAAAGCTAGCAGTCCTTTGTTGTGGAACAGACTGGTATTGGGTATGTCAGCCAGCTATGAAGCGGCTACCGGAGCCAAACAGTTGGATCCCCGTCCATTGGTGCATCTTTCGCATTTTACATTGACTCCTTCCGTGTTGATGAAATTGAATGACAAACATGCTGTTGGAGCTAATTTCAATTACTATTGTCGTAAGGAAGACGGACATGCCGGCAATTCCAATTACCGTAAGGAACAGTTTGTATGGGAGATGAGAGGTATGGGATTCCATTCCAGCGGAGTGTTGGGTTCATTGGGAGGTGTATATGGATTGAGAAATTTCAGAGCAGATAATCTTGGAGGTGGAATTCAATATTCTTATGATGATGGGAAAAATAAGCTACTTCTTTTGGGAAAATGTGATTATAAAGTGGAAGAGGTGACTAATAGTTATGACCGTCCTAAAAAAGTGGGAACTGTACGGGATCTTGTTTTTTCCGGCAAGGCTGTTTGGGAAATGGTTAATGATAGAGGGAATGGTTTCTTTGCAGACCTGTCTTATTTGAACCGGAGCATTGACGGAGTGGAATATGTTCAGATATATGACAATGAATATGAAAAACAGGAATGGGTGACTAAGTATCATAGTATTCGTTCCAATTATTCTACTGATGAATGGAAGTTTGGATTTAACTATTTGGTAAATAGAGGAAATGAATATAAATGGAAATTAGGAGCATCCGCTCTTTACCGACAGTTAGCTGATGTCTATTATATTCCTTATAGTCATCAAAATTCTGATAATCTTTATTTTCAGGCAGAAGCTAAAAGAAATTTTGACTTGGGGGGCTATAGTAAATTGTTGTTGGGAGTTGAGGCCGGAATTAGCAGTAATTTAAAGGCTGAATTGAGTTATAACGGACCGGATGCCGATTCCAGAATAATAAAAGATTTTTTGCAGAGGGATTTTGATTATTTGAGTGCAGAATTTTGGAGAGGTGCTTTCTCTTGCACATATTCTTATGGTAATATTATGCAGCAGAATAGCAATATCTTCATTTCTGTCCGTTTGGACTATAGAGACCTGACTTCTAGTCATCCTATTATGGGACAAAGATTTAACTGTTCTTTTGCTTTAGGATTTAATTTTTAGTTGAGGTTTTATATAATAACTGATAGGAGTGATATAAAATACCACTCCTATCAAGCGTAAAATAGCATTTGGCAATCAAATCAAAAGAGATGAATATAAAAATAACGTTTAGCTTGTTGATATTTTTTCTTTTAGGCATTTTAAAAGTTTCTGCTCAGGAGTTTATCTTTCCTATAAGAGAAGTGAAGGACAGAAGTTTTGCTATTGTGATTGATTCAAAGACGTGGGTGAATTGTCGGGAAGCTATACTTGATTATCGGGATGTGCTTGACGGAGAAGGTTTGCCGGCATTTATTCTGGCTTCCGAGTGGCAAGATCCAGAGGAAATCAAAACTTTGTTATACCGTTTGTATCAAGAAAATAATTTGGAGGGAGCTGTTTTTATTGGTGAAATACCAATACCCATGATTCGAAAAGCACAGCATATGACTTCAGCTTTCAAAATGGATGAGGATAGGTTTCCTATGCGAGAGTCGTCTGTGCCTTCCGATCGTTTTTATGATGATTTTGATTTGAAATTCGATTTCATTGGACAAGACAGTATTTCCAAAGATTTCTTTTATTACAATCTTTCTCCGATGTCACCTCAGGAAATTTGTTGTGATATCTATACCGGACGAATCAAGCCTATCAAGGGGGATGATGTGGATTATTATCTTCAAATCAGAGATTATTTGGCAAAAGTCGTAGATGCACATAAGGAAAAAAATCATTTGGATGAATTTGTCTCTTATACTGGAGAAGGGTCCTATTCAAATTCCCTTACTGCATGGCAGTCAGAACAACAGACTCTTGATGAACAGTTTCCCAAAGTTTTCGATAGAAGGAAAAATGCCCGTTTCATCCGTTACAACATGTGGGATTATCCTAAAAAAGAGATATTGAAACATTTGCAGAGAGAAGAAACGGATCTTATGGTTTTTCACGAACATGGAATGCCTGAAAGGCAATATCTTTCTGGAACGCCGGCATTCAAGACCAGTAGGGAGCAGTTGGAAGTATTGAAAGCCGGTATTCGTCAGAAGATTCGGGATGCGATGGAAGCAGGAAAGGATTGTCAGAAGGAGATGCAGAAATGGGCAGATCGCTTTCAGGTGGATAGCAGTTGGTGGCAAGGTTTTAACAGGAAGGAATGTATAGAGGAAGATTCTCTGACAGATTTAAAGACGGGTATTATTTTGGAAGAAGTTCCTTGGATTGCTCCTAATGTCAGAATGGTCATATTTGATGCTTGTTATAATGGTGATTTCAGAGAGGATGATTATATCGCCGGACGGTATATTTTCTCTTCCGGTAAATGTATTGCTGCATATGCAAATTCTGTCAATGTTCTTCAAGATAAATCAGCTAACGATTTGTTGGGACTTCTTGGACTTGGTGTTAGAATCGGTTTCTGGGCTCAATGTACCAATATCTTGGAGTCTCATATTTTGGGAGACCCGACCTATCGTTTCGCTTCTGCCTGTTGTGTGGAAGAGCGTGATGCTTGGACTGCCCGGAAACAGTCGAAACAATTTTGGCTAGATCTTTTGCACTCCACCGGATACCCTGATGTTCAGAATCTCGCTCTGATTAGACTGTATCAGAATAGTATGACCGGAATATCCGATACGTTGAAATATTATTTCGAATATTCTCCATATAGTATGGTGCGCTACCAATGTATGACTCTGTTGGAAAAAATCAATGACCGGAATTTTCACGAAGTATTGAAAAAAGCAGTCAGGGACCCTTATGAGTTTATCAGGAGAACGAGCATAGATCGTATGGGCAAAGTCGGAAAGCAGGAATTCCTTCCTTACATTGTTAGAAGCGGGATTGAAGATTATTTTTCCCAAAGAGTTGTTTTTAATGTGCAGATGGCTCTTGGACTTTACCGCTGGAAAGATATTAAGGAATGTTTGGAGAAAGAGTTGTCACATGCTTCTGTTTTGAATAAAGAGGAGATAATAAAGCAGATGGAGCAGAAACACTCCAAAGAATGGCAATATAAGGCTGCAATGAATCTTGCAGATGGAAGTATTCCGGACAGGAATAAAATTTTTGAGATTCGATATCTTAAAAATGCAAATTACCATCCCGGACTTCCTTTTTTTCTGAAAACACTGAAGAATCCGGAGGCCTCAATAGATATTCGTCTGGCTCTTATGGAGTCGCTGGCTTGGTTCAGGCTTTCAGAACATAAAGACTCAATCGTAAAAGTATGTACAGAAATTTTGAACGGTAAGGATGAGGACCCCCGGATGATAGAAGAGGCAACTAGAGCATTCAATCGTCTTACCCGACAAGTTAAAAACAGATAAAATGAAAATTATTCTATTCTTATTTTTAATGGCAGGTCTTCAGCCTTGTTTCGGCAAGATATATATTGAAAAGCCACGAAGCCGGAAGACTACCGCTTTTGCAATCATTACTGATAATGTTACTAGAGAGAAGGCAAATACTGCAATAATTGCCTATAGGGACGCTCTGGAGAAAGAAGGGCTATCTACTTATATTTTAAGCGATAAATGGGAAAATCCCGAACATGTAAGGCAGGAAATCATCAGAATTTACAAACGCAAACCGGCGTTGGAAGGGGTGGTGTTTATTGGAGATGTGCCTATCGCCCTTATCCGGAATGCACAGCATATGACGACAGCTTTTAAAATGAATGAAAAGACATTTCCTTTTCTGGACTCATCGGTACCTTCCGACCGATTCTATGATGATTTGGATTTGCAGTTTGATTTTATATGTAAAGATTCTGTTGACGATAATCGTTTTTATTATCGTTTGAAGGAGAACAGTCCCCAACAACTTTGTCCGGATTTCTATTCGGGGCGTATCCGCTATCCGGAAGACAAAGGAGGAGACAAATATGAGGCTATTGCTTCTTATTTGGAAAAAGTGGTCAGGGAGAAAGAGAAAACTAACCGATTGGATTGTTTTGTTTCCTATACAGGTAGTGGATATAATTCAGAATGTTTGAATGCATGGAAGGATGAGGGGTGTGCATTGAGGGAAAGTTTCCCTTTGGCTTGGGAGAATGCCATGAATTCTAGAATATTGAATTTCAGAATGGAAGATTATATGAAATTCAGACTGCTTGACGAACTCCAACGTCCTGAAACTGATATTATGCTTTTTCATGAGCATGGGAGTCCGAATTGCCAGTTTATTTCAGATGCTCCGCTTCCTGAAAGTTATGATGAGTATATCAAGGCTTTTAAATCAGAAATTTTTTCTACGATTGCAGAAGAGGTAGAAAACGGGAGAGGAAAATATCAGGAAGTAATGGAATATTTCAAAGAGAAATATGCTTTGAGTAAAGATTTCTTCAATGATTTCTTTCCTGATAGTCTTATTAGGGCAGGTGTGGAAGAAACAGCTAAATGTCAGATTACTCTAAAAGATCTCAATATAATCAACACGTTCCCCCGTGTTGTCATTTTAGATGCATGTTATAATGGTTCTTTTCATGAAAAAGCATATGTGGCCGGATATTATATTTTTAATGAAGGTACTACAATTGCCGTACAGGGGAATACCAGAAATGTTTTGCAAGACAGATGGACTATTGAGATGATAGGCTTGTTGGCTCATGGAATCCGTGTCGGTCAGTGGAATCGTCTGAATGCAACCTTGGAGGGACATATTATCGGAGACCCGACTTTTCGGTTTACTCCGATAACAAACAATACTCTGGGGCAGAATCTGGTTATTAGAAAAGATGAAGCGGAAATATGGGAAGGTTATTGTGACTCACAATATGCGGATATTCGTAGTTTAGCCTTGAGAATGCTTGCAGATATCGGTCAGGATGCGATATCCAGAAGGTTGTTGGATGTATTTTGTTCTTCAGAGTCATGTAATGAAAGACTTCAGGCATTGAAATTGTTGAGCCGTTATCCAGGTGAGGATTTTTCGGCTGCAGTACAGATAGGACTTCAGGATGCTTATGAAGGTGTCCGCAGGCATGCTGCAATGTATGCCGGCAAGTATGGAAATCCTGACTTATCGACAGCAGTGTTGAATGCTTACTTAAATGATAAAGAATCACATAGAGTATGTTGGGCACTATCGAACGCTCTTCCTCTTCTTGATAAAGAAAATGTAAATAGGATTGTTCATAGGATGATAGATACTCTTCTTTATACAAAAAAAACAGCTATTTTATCTGGGAATCAAATAAAGGAAAATCTTTGTGGGAATATCATTTCTGAACTCAATAGCATTTTGGATGGTAACGTAGCAATGGGTGCATCTGTTTTGGAAAGAATTAAGTGTGCGAATGCTCCTGTAGCCAAACGGATTGCCGCTATCAGGCAAGTACGGAATAATCCTTTTCATCAGTATGTGGAAGATTTCATCCAAGTTGTAAAAGAAAAAAGTAATCCGTTGGAAATTAGAATTGATATGGCGGAAGCATTGGGGTGGTTCAATTTGTCTTATAGAAAAAATTTTATCCGTCGTGAACTGGAACTGTTCCTGGAAAAAGAAACCATGCCTAAAGAACTTAATAAAGAAATAGAACAAACTATCAATAGACTAAAATAGAATGAGAACACTGTTATTATTTATAATGCTAGCCCCAATGTTATTGTGGGCAAAACCTAAAACGCTTAAACCGCAAGTTAAGACCCCGACATCCTTCGCTATTGTAGTGGATGAAGTGACTTATGCAAAGGTTCAGGCTGCTATTGAATCTTATAGAAGTGTAATAGAAAAGGATGGACTTGGAACTTATATCCTGGTGGATGACTGGCAAAATCCCCAATTGATAAGAGAGATGTTGGAAAAGCTCCACAATGACAGAAAAATGCCATTGGAAGGGGCTGTTTTTATGGGAGATATTCCTATCCCTATGGTCAGAGATGCGCAGTTTATGACTTCGGCTTTTAAAATGGACCAAAATGCGGAATGGGAGGATTCAAGTGTTCCGTCAGATCGTTATTATGATGATTTTGACTTGCGTTTCAATTATTTAAAGCAAGACAGCATAAATCCTTTGTTTCATTATGTCAGCCTTGCTCCTGAATCAGACATGTCTATCTGTTCTGATATTTATACCGGCAGAATTAAGCCTATGGCCAGAGACGGGAAAGATAAATATGCCATACTTGAAAGGTATTTGCAGAAAGTGGTTCGCGTGAAGTCGGAGGAGAATCCTTTGGATGATGTTTGTTTGGCCAGAGGTCATGGGTATAACTCCCAAAGCAGAGATGCCTGGGCCGGTGAGCAACTAGCACTGAAAGAGCAATTGCCTCAAGTATTCAAACAAGGTGCGTTCATGCGTTCTTATGACTATGATTCCCATTCTCCCCTGAAGGAATTGTATTTGGGACTGGTGCAAAGAAAGAGTGCTGATATTGTACTCTTCCATCATCATGGGGATTGGGATACACAATATCTTTCGGGATATCCTTCTGGTAGTGGAATGGACATATCTATGGAAAATATTAAGAGACATTTGCGTAGTAGAATCAGATATGCTAAGGAGTCAGGTAAGGACATCGGAGAGACTATCCGTAGGATTACCGAAACGACAGGAGTACCGGCTTCTTGGATAGATAATGCGTTAGAACCAGAAATTCTTCGTCAGGATTCTATTTTTGATGCTAATATGGACATTGCTTTGGAAGATATTCATCGGATACAGCCTAATGCTCGTTTCGTGATGTTTGATGCATGTTATAATGGTTCTTTCCATCTGGACGATTGTGTGGCTAATGCTTATATTTTTGGAGAGGGCAATACTGTGGTTACTCAAGGCAATACCGTGAATGCTCTTCAAGACAAATGGTCGGATGAATATCTCGGTCTGTTGGCAAGTGGTGTACGTGTAGGTCAATGGGGACGTCACGTTCATTATCTCGAGACTCATATTATAGGAGATCCGACCTATAGATTCAGTAATACTGCAAATCCGGATATAGACCTTAATTCTGCTTTGACACTGGAGAGGAAAAATCCAGAATACTGGAAGAAATTTTTGGAAGGAAGAGATACAGATGTACAGAGTATTGCACTTAGAATACTGTTTGAAAACGGAGTAGAGGGAGTGGATAAGATTCTTGCAGAAACTTTTAGAAATTCTGAATCAGGAGTGCTTAGAATGGAGTGTATGAACTTGCTTTATAGAATGCATGCTCCAAACTTGGTTGAAATACTTAAATTGGCAGTTAAAGATAGTTATGAACTGGTAAGACGTATGGCTGTCGTGTATATTGCCAGAAACGGAGCAGATGAATTAATTCCAAGTTTTGCTTATGCCCAGATTAATGAGACAGACTCTTGGAGAATCTATTTTCAGACAAATAATGTCAGTAGAATGTTGAATATGGAGAAGTTGGAAAAGGAAATTCAACGGCAATATGCAGCTTTGGCTCCTTGTGCTAGTATCCGGGAAGATGAACGTAGACTTATTGAGGATATAAGAAGGAACAGAGAATCTATAATGGAAATAGATTCTATTATCAATGATAGGGTTTCTGTTGCAAAGGAAAAGAAATTTGCCATTGAACGTCATCGGAATCATCCTGCAGTTACTACAGCGGAAAGCCTGGTTCGTTTCGCTCAAGATAATACGAGGGATAAAGAGTTGAGACTGAAGGCTCTGGAGGCTTTGGGTTGGTATAGCCACTCTCTTAAGAGATTTGAAATAATATCAGGTTGTAGAAAATTGATTACTTTAGAAAAAGACAGGGAAATTCTCAATGAAGCAGTCAAAACTATAAATCGATTGAAGTGAGATATTGAAATCCAAACTACATGGTTCAGAATGCGTACCGGGTCATTTTCTGCAATATCTTCATCAATCCGCTG
>RCNI01002026.1_pt1 | contig 10224 bp, 14 predicted proteins | sample 2041151 | NCBI WGS metagenome assembly RCNI01 (sample SAMN09708214, study PRJNA481090) | feces metagenome | isolation source: feces | place: Antarctica: Albino Rookery
GTCTTGCTTTGGGGCTGTTCCTGAGGCGGCGGATTGGGCGGCGGCTTGGGCTGGCAAGCCCGATGGGGTCACGCTCCCGCTAGGCGGAATAGCGCGTGTATAGCTAGGGGGGCGGTTATTCCGCCCCTTTTTTGTATTATGACACGCCGAAAGAAGCTAGTGTTTTCAATGGGTTGCAAAGATTCTAAAAAAAGTATTGGTAAAACTCTTGCGTATTTCTGTTGCGTGTGTATATAATAGAGTTACAAAGAAAACGAGGGGCTAAGGCTTCTCACTACGAAAGGATTTAAAGATGGCAAACCGTGAAACCGCGATCGAGACAACTCGCAAAAATGTTTTGAAACTCGCTGAGCAACTTGGCGCTAAAAGGATTGAGACGGAAGAGGAAAAGTGGGACGCGCGTGGCGGCGACGCTATCGCGATGAGCTTCGGAATCTACGGCGGGAATTCCGTTTTAGTTAGGGGGCGTAGCGGCGTGTTCTACATCATACCGGCGCGTAACTCAGATTACTTCGTCGTTTTATAAGAGTAAGAAAAAAAGGAGATTTTAAAATGGAAATTTCGACAGTTTTCACAGCGCGCCCTATCGTGGCAAATGTTTTAGTTGAGAGCGCGGCTGATTTCGCGGAGATGGTTAACGCGGTTTTATCTCACGATTACGGCTGGACGAGTATTTTCCCCGGGCCTCGGACGAGCCCATTCGGCCGCGTGAGTGACGGCGGCGGGCGGATTGTTCGCGTCCTACCAGGGCAAGCGGGCGCGGATGAGGTTGTTATCGTCTTCTCCCCTTGCCGCGCGGCGTTCAATCTCGAGGGTTGTCATTCGATGAAAGATGTGGCGATCGACGCCGAGATGATTTTGAAAAGGGCGGTTAAAAACAGTGTCAAGACGGCGGGCGGTAAGATTAACTCGAGCGAGATTCGTTTTGATTTCATTAGCTAGGCGTTAGCGGGCGGGGGCGTTCTTTCGAGAGCGCCCCTTTTTTTTCGTGTCTAAAAAACTTTTATTAAAACTCTTGCGTTTGATTATTGCGCATGGTATACTAAAAGTATCATCTAGAAGAAAGGTAGAAAAAGATGATGATTATAGGGTACGCTATTGAGACAACACGCAAGAACGTTTCGCGAATCGCTGAGGGTCTCCACGCGAAGACGATACGATCGGTGGAAGACGCCGATGACGCGCGCGATGGTATAGTCATAGCGCAGAGCTTCGGAACGGCAGGCCGAACATCGGCGCTCATAAAAGGCGCGAGCGGCGTTTTTTATATCGCCACATCGCGCTTCTATAATAAATACTTTTCTCTATAAGAGAGAGGGGCTCCCGGGGGCGGTCATTCCGCCCCTTTTTTATTACCCGTACGACGGGCGGGGTGACATTGTTTAAAAGGGGGTTATATAGCCTAGGTAGGCTAGTACACGTTAGATGGTTCGCCTGTTAGACGGCGTTTAAACGCGTCTAGCGGGGGTGTTGTTGAGAGGAGTGTAGCCCGTTTAGACTGTCGAAGGCGGTTGGGCGTACGATGGAAATCAACCGTAATAATAGTAGTTTTTACTATTACGACAGCCGCGGCGGGCTACGGTTAACAGTGTAACACGACAGTCGTGTGATTGTCAAGACGTTTTCCTATCGTGTCGTGGCGTCGCCGCGTGAAAGGCTGGTGACGTTTTCGACGCGCGGCGGCGTGTGAAAAGTCGAGAGACGTTTTCGCGCGCATGGTGTCGTACGTGTCAAAAGTCGAGAGACGTTTTCGCGCGTGGCGTGTTGAGCGTGTGGCTGTCGCCGCCGTCTGTCGTGCCATGTGGTTTAAACGCCGTCTAACAGTGAGAGCGTACGAAGACGGCTGTTAATACTGTTCGTGTGGCTATCGTGGTTTAGAAGGGGGTTTAAACGATTATGGAGAGTGTTTCCTCTCACGGCGGCTATCATAGTGTAATCATGCCGTCTGGTTTTTAAATCCCGTGGTGTTGGACGGTGGGATGTTAGACAGCGGGGCTAGCCGGTGTAAGACGGTTTTCTGTTTTTATCGTTTTTTACGCTTAGCCGACCTTAAGGCTGTCCGCTCGTGTCACGCGGGTTTTCTACCCCCCCCTACCCGAGAAACAGGGTCTAGCGTCCGTAGGATTTTTAACCCCCCCCTCCTACCGTCAGACAGAGGGCGTATACGGGTAGAAAAAAACCCCCCCTCCTACTAGTAATGAGAAGAGGCGGGTGTTCGGCTAGGGCGTCGTACGCTATCCTAACCTACTCGGTTTCCATTATACCAGGTTTCACTAGTGTCAACCGCCCGCCGAAATACTTACGGCCTGTCTCCTTATCGTACGTCTCGTAAACACAATCCGAATACGGTAGAACAACCTCCCGCCCGTTCAACGATTTTTTAGCCAACTCGGCGCTAGAATACTGGAAAGGTTTAAGCGGCAGCGGCTTCTGAGCCTGCCTAGTGGGAAACGCGTCCCTATACAGTCTGGTTAGCTCTACCATTGTTTTCGCCTGTGGCGTCTCCTCCAGGTTCGTGTAGAAACTACACCCTAAATTGATTTTAACCTTCGGGTCTAAAGGATTCTCATAGCCCACCCTAATGTTCGGGACAAGAACACTCACATTATGGACGGTAAGCCACTTGGGTATTATAAGCGCCGGGGCGAACAGGATAAACTTAACACCCTTCTTCTGATAGTAGGCGCAAATCGGCTGGGCGATACTAAACGGCGGGTTATCAAAAACAATCGTGTTCTCGTCATAATCCAGAGCGTCCCTCTGATAATCCCCCCCCAGGGTAGAAGGGGCGTACAATACGCTTACCCTCCAAATGATAGTAGCCTATGAAATAGTCTCTCAGGAAATCATAAACGCCTTGGGGCGTGTAGCATTCGTCGCTACTACGGTTCGAGTGTCCATTATTCCTAGCGACCACATCGTCTAAAGTATTATTATACTGTCCTAACGCCATCAGAATATGATACCACCATACTGGGTGACTTGTCAACCGTACGCTGGGCGGATGGTAGCGGGGTTTTCTCATGTACAGCCCAGGAGGATTATAACCCCCGTGTTTGAGAGGGGTTTATACGGTCGGGGGATTGTTTGAGCCATGCTCGGCTGGCCTCCGCCCGCGGCTGGCGGGCGGCCTAACACCATACGCCAGGTTATCCACAGGTTATCCACAGGATATCAACAATAAGCGGGAGAGTAAACACCAGACTCGCTGACGTACCACCCTGTGGCTTTTCCGTTGGTGAACAGGCGGATTAGAAACGTTTCCACCTGAAAATGGGTATAGGGAGCCCTTACCCAGGCTCCCCGTAGCTTTTCCGTCGGAGCCACAGTATGGATCAGACTTCAGCAGTGGAGCGTGTCAAACGACACCGTGAATGGGACAATGGTTGGAAGCCTCTCCAGTCGTCTTCAAAACGATACCATTGGAGAAATACGCGCGCCCGATTACGCCTTAACCGCGGCTCTTCTAACCTCGGGTTTCGCGCCGTTTACTCCTGCTGAAGCCAGGGATAGTTTGAGCCCGGCGCTGTCCCTGTCAATTCTTCAACCAAAACTTCCCCGCCAGGATGAGGAGGCTAAACACTAGGCTTAGCCCCCTACTACGGGCGACGTTCCCCCTCATCCTGTGAGGGGGCTCCTCTCGGGCTCCCACCGCCGCTTACGATGGTAATAGCGTCCGCTGGAATCCTTTTCACGTGACGTCTCACGACGTTGTCGTGTCAGACTCCAGACTATCTTAAATTATTCAGGTTATCCGCCTGTTGATTATCATGATAGCACGCGCTCCGATAGTGTCAAGACATGATGGGAAAATATTTTTTTATTACGCCGCTTGACATTGTTTTTAGGATGGTGTTATACTGAGACTGTAGCGGTTTTCATCATTCCGTTATCCTTTCGTCCTCCGAGAGAAGCCTTCGGGATGGGGCTCTCTCTCGGGGGTCTTTTCATATCCACGCAAAAAACACTTGACAATGTTGCCACAGAGTGTTATTGTTGGAGTATCCAAACAAACGAAAGGATAAAACTATGATGGTAGTTAGGAGCATGAGCGTCGGTTCGTTTAAAACGCTAGTCACAGTACGGAGCGCCCTGACAAAATACCTCGATTTCAACCAGGTAGCCGGGTGGGTTAGAATGGAACTCGCCTCCCGCGGCGTCACCGTAGACACTCTTAAACTAGAATTAGACGAGCCCGAATACGGCTCCATACTCGCTATTGAAGGCGTGGGAATACGCTTCAAAATGGGGGTGGACACGAGAGCCTCATACGACGAAACCCTAGAGGAGGCGGCGCGCGTAATCAGAGAGACGGTGTCCTCCGTCCTAGCCGAAATTAAAGGATTCGGCATATGCTACCTATTTGAGATTGACGGTAAACATTTCGTCCACGCCTACCCTATCGAGTCTACTAGTAAAGAAGAAAGGTAAACACCATGGTACGCGACACAGAACATTATGTTTTCACCCCCCAGGTAAACGAAAAGTTCGTCGACTACGGCTCCCCCGAGCTAAGCGCTCCGTATAAAATACCGTTAACCTTCACCATTAAGGGAAGGAAGTACACTCTCACTCACGACGAGCTAACGCGGTTCCTACTCTTGGAGTCAGAACGTGAGAAAAACAAGACCTATAAGCCGGTACTACTTAAAGAACGGTTCGTCTACTGCCTGTGTGAGCGAGTCCAATCTGAGATTGGAGACGAGAACTTCATTAGGCTACTCGAGGAGTTTAGGAGGGATGATGTCGAAAACTCTACTAGGCCTGTGATTAAAGGCACCAAATACGAGGACAATCTCTTCCTACTTGGCGTCGACTACCACAGGCGAGGGGATTTTGACAGCGAAAAAAGTCCGGGGGATGTTTCTCTGGAGATCGTCTCAGTGGCGGTAAACCGCTATATGGGGAGCGTCCTACAGTTTGCCGCGCAGGTTCCAATGTGTTTAAACATGGTCGTCGCGGGGAGCGATTATATTTACCCGCCGAAAGCAGAGTCGCTCGAACGCGTCTATGAGCGATATAGCACTATGATCCGCCTGTCGCTGCAAGCCGCCTTAGGGCATAGACTACTTGAGGAAAACGAGCGTTTTAACGAGTTCCTGCGTAATCACCTTTTTAACGAGTTCCTGCGTAATTACGCGGCTATAAAAAATAACCGTCCCTAGAGAGGAAGAGAAGAAGGAAAACAATGACAGTTAAAAACGAGTTGACGTTCGGCGTGATAAGCCCGCCAAAAATAGCGGACTACTATCGGTTCGCGTTTAACCTACAGCGCCTTTTAAACGGCGTAGGCGACTACTATAAAGATTTCCTAAACGAGATGAGGAAGCAGCCGAGAGCGTGTGCCCTGTCCGCCGTAGCCTCCGCCATCGACGAGGATTTTAATCCTTTTCGCGAGACTATCACGTCGACCGTCATCAGCGCGGAAGACGTGATTAGAACACAGTTTAAAGTAAACGACTATAGGAAAGACACAGGGAGAATAGTCCGCCTGTACGAGTACGTTTACACCAAGCTCGAAGAATACAGGCGGATAGCGCGAGAAACAGTAGACCGAGCCACCGCCATTAAAGAAGGGGAAAGTAAAGAGTTTCTCGGCATAGGTCAAGTATATGCGCTAACCGAATACGCGTGTGCGGCGAAAATCTTAGAGTATCTCAGCGCGTATCTCGGCGACGAGCAAAAGGCTAGAGACTGGAAAAGACTCTTTAGAGGCGTCCTGAAACTCATACCGGACGACTGGAGAGCGCTGCTAGACCTTGGGACTATGGATCTCAACCTCGGCCGCCCAGCCTGGATAGAACAGCATGAGCGCGCCTTGAGATACGAGCTAGAAAACTACATTAAAGATGACGAGGAGGAGGGCGAGAGTGAAAACACGGGAAATAACCAAACTGACAATTAGGCTCGGAATAATGAGCCTAAAAATCATCGCCGGTAAAACACTCTCAGAAGAAGAGCGTAAAACCTACGGCCGTGAACTCTACGAGAGTCTAAACACCCTATACGATCTTGACAAGATGAACGGACTCCGACCAGCGTCGCTAGTGGAAAGCTCGTATCTTAAAGACCGTATCGGCGAGGCCGCCCCGCCCTACTACCTATATATCCAGAGTCTGGAACTCCACCCGGTGGACATTCTTAAAGGTATTGAGGAGAATAAACCGTGGGCGTCGCTAGTCGAGCCAACCTTAAGGAAAATGAGGGTTCAAGAGACTAAATACGACAAGCTGCATATTGGGACTTTCGCCCTGATTCTCGACGGCGCGCTATGGGACGCTGTAAGCGAGGTTAGCGAAAGACATAACGCTGCCGTGCTCCCAAACGGGTTCCTACGGTGTTTCGACTCTAGCCTAGAGCCGCCAGAGGGGACGATCAAAGACACTATCATCAACTATATGAAAATCGGAGGAAGGTAAATGTACCCAACCATCACAGGAGTAGCCAGATTAACAGAAGATCCTAGGGAATTCATGACGCAAGACGGCGGGAAGATCGCTTCGCTTAGCCTGGCGTTCAACTCTAGCAGAAAAAACGCCGCCGGAGAATGGGTTCCTGACGAGCCGCTGTTCCTTCCCGCCTCCTGCTTCTCACGTATAGCCTTAAGAGCGCTACGCTTAAAAAAAGGCCAAGAGGTTATGGTCACGGGCGTCTTACGCTGTCGCAAATGGCAAAACAAGGCTGGAGACTGGCAAACCGCCCCACAGGTTAGCGTGAAAGAGATCGCTATAATCCCCTCAGCCGATCCGATACCGGACGCGCCACAGGAACAGGCGGCGCTGTTAAACCAAAATCAGATCCAGGCGAAACCACGTAAACAGCCACAGGGGATGGATCCGTGGAGCGGAGTTGTTGGAGGCTATCCGAAAGCGGACGCCCCCGTCTTCTAAAAAAACAAGAGCGAAAAGTTGACACTACCCGCCGTTTAGTGTAGAGTAAGAGGCAGAAAGGAGCACATGATGAAACTATTAAAATACCTGCTAGGCGTGGTACTCTCCTCCATTCTCACGCTAGCCGTCCTCTATGGAATAGGACACTACGCGACACGACATGAGGAGAAGACCGATGAGTAGGCTTAAACCAGACGAGACGCTGTTAAAATACCTCCAGACAAGACCACGCTCCCTCCAAAAGGAACTAGGTATTAGCGATCTTGGGCAGCCGTTCGAACGGCTTATGGAAAAGGCGGCTGGCGGCGAACGGGATAAAACCCTCCAAGACGTTTGGCCGCTGGGTGTTGGCACGGCGATGCACTCTCTCATGGAAAACGCGTTGAGACACCACGCTAAACACAATCACGGTATTACGGAGGCTAAAGTCTCCTACTACTATAAGCGTCCCGCGCGCAAGGAGAACAGCGTGGCGGGACACGTGGACTATGTGGAAAGAGACGCTAAAGGGAACTTTATCGTCTACGACTGGAAGTTCCTAGGGGAAACACTATGGGAGAAGATAGCCGTAAAAAACCAGGTTCCAGCCGAATACCAGTGTCAACTATCCTACTACGCGAGAGCGTTAGAACGGCGTTCCAACTGGGGTGAGTGCAAACACTGTTACCTAGGGTGTTTCCGTAAGAGCACGGGCGAGTTTAAGCGCGTGGAGGTTACGATACTAGCCCGCCCGGCTTTGGACTTCATAGCCAGGCAAGCTATCGCCGCGTACGACACTATGAGAAAGGGTAAGCCCCTTGATAGTGTTTTAAAGGATTGGGTAGACCCCACCGCGGTCATAGAAACAGCCGGCACGCTGGAATTCCACAAGTTTATTATAGCGGTAGAAAACTATATGATAGCGAAACGTAAGCTAGCCGACCGTACTCTCGAGGAGAACGCGTGGAGGAACAATGAACAATCGTGAGGAAATGGCGAGAGAGTACATCTCCGTGAAACAGCGGATTGATAGCCTGGAAACCAGGCGTAAGCGACTAGCCGAGGAGCTTCTACGGTCTCCAGAGAGTGTGACGGTAGACAACATGGAAATCATACAGCGGACACGCTCCACGTTAGACACTCGTAAAGTGTTAGAAAACCCACCAGGAGATTTACTCTGCTACTCGAGCCTTAAAGTCGACTCGGCGCGTTTTAAAACATACTGTAAGGCTAACAACATTGATAGCAGCGGCTACTACACCACGTCCGCGCCGTCGTTAGCCGTAATCAAGAAGAAGACCACCGATGAGTGACACTCCACTACGAAAAAAGTACGCTAGGCGGGAGAAAATTAAACTACCAAAAGACTTTTTCCAGCCTGACACCACACGCAAAACAGCCTGTGATTTCGAGCGGCGCATGTTCAAACTCAAACAAATCTCAGACCGTGTGCAAGCGTTAAAACACGGGGAATTACACTCTCATAGCCTGTATGGTACGGGAGCCGCGTTAAGCCATTCGGTAGTGGACGGGGCTAAATGGCTTCTGGACAATCTCGACGTCCTAAACCCAGCCTATCGTGATGATTTTAAACGACAGACTGAGACCCTATGGCATGGGACGCTTAGAGACTATATGAGAGTTTTAAAGGCTAAGAGTGAGGAGGATGAGGAGTGGGAGCGCCAAGACTAGAATACTCCGAACTGCTGCTTCCTGTTAAGAGCCGTTCTATGAAAGTGACGAAAGACCGATGGGGGACCCTCTTAACCGAGATTTGCTTCATGTGTAACACGGCCGTCGAGGACACGCTCAAGGGTGTTATAACACCGCGTGAGGGTGTGGCTAGAATCCGTGAGGCTAGGGGCCTGTCGAGCGTTGTGCGTTTCGCCACTGGAGAGAACGGGCTACCAACCAGCGACGTTACTGGCTTTTACGAGCGTATGCGCGATATTGAGGCGTTCACCGCCGCCATCCAAAAAAAAGATGTTAAAAACTATTGCGCAAAAGAGTTGCAGCGTGATATGATGGTGGTTAACAAGGAGAAACCCCCTGTTAAACAAGACAATAAACCGAAAGGACAAAAGATGAGAAAACCAGAGGCCACCAGCAGGGAAACAATAGAAATAGAATTCCCCTGCGAAAGTATGCTCGGCTTCTCCACCATACGTAAAGTAGAAGACACGGCAAGCCGCCTCCTCCAAAAGAGGCTCACCAAATGGAGTAAAAAACCAGCGGTCACCCTCAAAAACTGTCTCGGACAGTTCGACGACGGTGGCAACGGGTTCAAACCCGGCGTGTACACGCTCACCGCCCATATCGGCGGGTGCGCTTTCACACAGAAAAGAACACTCCCCGGGGACGCTAGCGAAACCGCCCTCCTCAACAACATAGCGCTGAAAATCATTGATAACGTGGAGAACATTCCAGAGTTTAAAAGCAAGCGCGCGAGCGCGGCTCCAGTCATCAAAATAATCTAACGGAGGGGAACATGACTAGCGACAGGACTTTCGACGGTATCCTCCTGTTTTTCACCACTGACGATGAGGACGAGCGCGCGAGAATAACGGAAACACCCGGCGAAAAATATGTTATCCAAACTCTCGTAAACGACGAGCTGGCTAAAAATAATATTACCGCCTGCGGGTTAACAATCGACGACGCCGCCCCATATTGCGACGGATGGAGAATATCCAGCGGCAGCCTCACCGCGCGCGGCGGAGAGCGGGATTGTAGCCACTATAATGTTGACAAGACTGTTAAAACCGCCGTACGGCGAGCGCTCGCTAAAAGAAGACTCAAACACGCTAAAATACTCTTCCCAAAGTTAAGCGTGTTTAAGACAGTAGAATTATAAAACCGAAAGGAAAAATGATGGTATCAACCGAACTCATTTTAAACCCCGACCAGGAGCGTTTCACAGACAGGCAGATTGAGACGCTAAAGGAAATGGGTAACGCTCTAGGCTCTCCCGAGGAGACAGCGCTTTTCTTCTACCAGTGTCAACGGACAGGGCTAGACCCGTTCTCACGCCAGATCTACCTGCTCCCCACCAAGGGTAAACCAACCATACATGTTGGCATTGACGGAATGCGGCTTATCGCGGCTAGAGCTGTCGAACGGACAGGACAAACGTTCGGGGAGTCCTCCCCCTGGTGGTGTGGCGATGACGGCGTGTGGAAAGACGTGTGGCTTAGCCAGCAGCCTCCAGCCGCGTGCAAAATAACAGTCACCAGAGGCGGCGGCACGTTCACCGCGGTCGCCCTGTACAGCGAATACCACGGGAACACGGAAAGAGGCTCCTGGTCTACGAAACCCGCTTTAATGTTGGCTAAATGCGCGGAGGCGCTCGCCCTCC
>RCNI01002027.1_pt1 | contig 10223 bp, 13 predicted proteins | sample 2041151 | NCBI WGS metagenome assembly RCNI01 (sample SAMN09708214, study PRJNA481090) | feces metagenome | isolation source: feces | place: Antarctica: Albino Rookery
TTTACATATTTTAATTCTGCTTTATCTCCAACTAATGGAATCATAATTTCTGGTTCAATCTTCCATTCTGGATGTTTTCTATTCACATTTATTGCTGCTTCAATCACAGCTGTTGTTTGCATTTCAGCGATTTCTGGATAAGAAATTGCTAAACGGCATCCACGATGTCCCATCATTGGATTGAATTCATGTAATCCTGAAATTACTGTTTTTAAATCATCTAATGCAATATGCATTTGTTGTGCTAATTGTGCAATATCATATGAACTTGTTGGTAAGAATTCATGTAGAGGTGGATCTAAGTAACGAATTGTTACTGGTAATCCTTGCATTGCTTCATAAATTCCTTCAAAGTCGCTTCGTTGCATTGGTAATAATTTTGCAAGTGCTTTTCTTCTTTGTCCTTCGGTTTTAGAAACAATCATTTCACGCACTGCTTTAATACGGTCTCCTTCAAAGAACATATGTTCTGTACGAACAAGTCCAATACCTTCTGCACCAAATTTAACAGCTTGTGCTGCATCACGTGGAGTATCTGCATTTGTACGAACTTTTAAGGTACGTCTTTCATCTGCCCATTTCATGAAAGTTTCAAAATCGCCTGAAATTTCAGCAGGAACGGTTTTAATTTTTTCACCATAGATATTTCCTGTTGAACCATCAAGTGAAATATAATCACCAGCGTTATAGCGAACATCTTTTACCACAAAATATTTTTCATCTTCATTAATTTTAATTTCTCCACAACCAGATACACAGCAAGTTCCCATACCTCTTGCAACTACTGCTGCATGAGATGTCATACCACCACGAACTGTTAAAATACCTTCAGATACATGCATACCTTCAATATCTTCTGGAGAAGTTTCTAAACGAACTAAGACAACTTTATTTCCATGTGATGCTTGTTCAATTGCTTCTTCCGCAGAGAATACCACATGTCCACAAGCTGCACCTGGTGATGCAGGTAATGCACTTGCAATAGGTTTTGCTTTTTTTAGTGCTTCTGCATCAAATTGAGGATGTAATAAAGCATCTAATTGTTTTGGTTCTACCATCATCAATGCTTCGTCTTTAGTAATCATTCCTTCATTTACTAAATCAAATGCAATTTTTAAGGCTGCTGCTGCAGTACGTTTTCCATTCCGTGTCTGCAACATAAATAATTTTCCTTTTTCAATTGTAAATTCCATATCTTGCATGTTTTTATAATGATTTTCAAGTGTTGAACAAATTTCAACAAATTTATGATATGCATCAGGAGCAACTTCTTTTAATTGATCAATATGTTGTGGAGTACGAATACCCGCAACAACATCTTCCCCTTGGGCATTCATTAAGAATTCTCCATATAATTTATTTTCTCCAGTACTTGGATTACGAGTAAAGGCAACCCCTGTACCACAATCATTACCCATATTTCCAAAGACCATCATTTGTACGTTGACTGCAGTTCCCCAACTGCTTGGAATATCGTTCATTTTACGATAGAAGATTGCTCTTTGATTATTCCATGAACGGAACACTGCTTCTACTGCACGATATAATTGTTCTTGTGGGTTTGTTGGGAACTCTTCCCCTAAAGATTCTTGATAATATTTTTTGAAACGTTTTACCATTTCTTTCATATCTTCGGCATCTAATTCTGTATCTTGTTTAACACCTTTTCTTTCTTTCATTTCATCAATGATTTCTTCAAATTTTGCTTTGTTTAGCCCCATTACAACATCCGCAAACATTTGAATAAAGCGTCGATAAGAATCATATGCAAAACGTGGATTATTAGTAAGTTCTGCAATTCCTTCTACAACTTCATCATTCATCCCTAAATTTAAAATGGTATCCATCATTCCTGGCATAGATGCTCTAGCTCCAGAACGCACAGATACTAGTAAAGGGTTCTTAGGATCTCCAAACTGTTTTCCAGCTTGTTCTTCCAATGTCATTAAATAATCAAAAATTTCTTTGCGGATTTCTTCATTAATGATTCCACCATCCGCATAATATTGGTTACATGCTTCCGTAGTAACTGTAAAGCCATAAGGAACAGGCATTCCAAGATTCATCATTTCTGCTAAGTTTGCTCCCTTACCACCTAACAGTTCACGCATGTTCTCATTACCTTCGTTAAAAAGGTATACATACTTCTTGCTCATTTCGCATTCCTCCTTATATGTAATCGTTTACATTTTGTGATATTATTATATCAAATTTCTCTTTTTTTTCAAATAATATTTTCAAAAACTCCTAAGCACTTATTACATTACTTCTTTTTTCTACTATAATATGCAAAAAGAAGGAGAAAATTCTCCTTCTTTTACATAGCTTGAATAAGTTCTAACATAATTCCATCTGGATCTTTAAAATAAACAGCTTTACTTTTTCCAAATCCATATTGTGTACTATCGAACTCTTGTGGTTCAGATAAAAACTCTACTCCTTTTTCCTTTAATCTTTGATATTCTTTATCAAGATTATCACTATATAAACAAAGTTCGGAAATCGATGTTTGAAATAAATTTGCTTGCTGTCTATGAATATTTGCATCTTCAAATTGAATTAATTCCACTAATGGACTATGTGGATCCTTTGTCTTTAAATAAGCAACTCTTGCACTAGCATTTGGATGATTAAATAATTTATTAGTAGAATCCCCATCCATTCGCATTTCTCCAACATACTCTAATCCTAATACATGTTGATAAAACTGCACAGAATCATCAAGATTTGATACAGTTAATCCAATATGTGCTACAGAACTAAACATAATATCAACCTTCTTTCTAAAACCATCCTAGTATAACAATTTCATTTATTTCTGTAAACTCATATGCTCCAACAACTTACTTATAATATTGTCATACGTAATGTCTTTTGAATATCATTTTTTTATTACTATTTACTACATTCATATGCATAGTATAGCTAACATATTTAAAATTATACATTATTTTACATTTGTCCTAGTGCTTGCTAGCACCCTGTCAAATTTTCTTTGTTACTAAATACTTTTTTCTATAACTTAATCTATATATAAAAGCACCCCCTTTCGTTTAGAATTTACTATGTCCAAACTTTGGGGATGCTCTTCAATCTACACTCTTTTTTTCAATTTAAATTTTTCCTAACAAACGGAACATATGTTTCTTATAAACATCAACACCTGGTTGATTAAATGGATTAATATCTAACATATAACAACTAATCGCACAAGCTTTAAAGAAGAAATAACACATATACCCAAAACTTTCTGGTCCCATATCTGGTATTGTCAAAGTAATATTTGGTACATGTCCTGTCAGGCTATGTGCTTCTAATGTTCCTCTAGCAGCCATTTTATTTACCCAATCGATACTTTTACCAGCCAAATAATTCATACAATCTACATCATCTTCATCACTTGGAAATTTAAAATCTATCGTTGGATTTTCAACCAACAAAGATGTTTCATAGATTACTTTTTTTCCTTCTTGAATAAATTGACCAATAGAATGTAAATCTGTTGTAAAAGTAGCACTAATTGGAAAATTTCCTTTTCCTTCTTTTCCTTCACTCTCTCCAAAGAGTTGTTTCCACCATTCAGCAACCATTTCCATTTGTGGTTCATACGTAATAAACATTTCTACGTTTTTCTCTTGTTTTTCTAAAATTCTTCTACTTACTGCATATACATAAGCTGGATTTTCTTCTAATTTATCACTTGCTAAATCATCATACGCTTTTTTCAATCCAACCATAATTGCATCAATATCAATACCTGCTACTGCAATTGGGAATAACCCTACTGGTGTAATAACAGAATATCTTCCTCCAATATTATCCGGGATAACAAATGTTTCATATCCTTCTTTTGTTGCAATTTCTTTTAAAGTTCCTTTTTCTTTATCGGTTGTTGCAACAATCCTTGTTGCAGCTTCTTCCTTTCCATATTTGTCTTCCATAAATCGTTTCAACATACGAAAAGCTAATGAAGTTTCTGTTGTCGTTCCTGATTTTGAAATCACATTCACGCATACTTCTTTATCTTTCATATATTTCAGTGCTTGAGAAATATATGTGCTTGAGAATGTATTGCCTAAAAAAATAATTTCTGGTTTTTTCCCTGAGTATAATCCATTAATCATCTCGATGGCAGCTCTTGCTCCCAAATAAGAGCCACCAACTCCACATACAACAAATACATCACATTTGTTACGAATTTTTTCTGCAACTTCTTTTATGCGAGCAAACTCCTTCTTATCATAATTATTCGGCCATTCTACCCATCCAATGAAGTCATTTCCTTTTCCTGTCCCCTTCATAAGCATATTGTGACATTCTGTAACAATACCCTGATAACTTCCTACATCTTCTCTTAAAAAAGCATGTGTAGTATCCACCTTAATCATAATTTCATTCTCCTTTTTATCGATCTGCCTCTTCAATCCAAGAATTCAATTTTTTTGCTATAGATGAAAAACCTATTTTCATTTCTGGTAATTCATGAACCAAATGGCGTTTACGCAATGTGCGAGCTTTTTTTGGTTCTAAGGCTTTTAAAGATAGCTTGAGATGTGTACCATCTTCATCAACATCTAATATTTTCACTTTTACGCGTTGATTGATTTTTACATATGTATGAACATCACGAACATAACTTTCGCTTATTTCTGAAATGTGTATCAATCCATTATGACAATTATCTAAATATACAAACGCCCCATAAGGCTGAATGCCTGTGATAACACCCTCAACAATATCTCCAACCAAATACCTCATCTACTCACCTCTTGTTAACTATAATTATATCATAAATTTCTCATTTGTTAACAAGATTTTCCAATGTATTCCCTTACATTTTTACAAAAAAACATAAAAAAATTCAATCATATCGCATAAAATTTCATTTAGTCACATTTTTATATATGAAAAAAATTTGTATATTTTTTTTAAATTTACAAATTTATCCTATTAACAAATATGAAATTGTTCCCTTTATTTTAATATTTATGATATAATTATATTCACAGAGATTGATATTATTACAAGTATGAGGTGATGCCATTTGAGTTCTCTATATCCTATTTTAGCAGCCCTAATTGCTAATGTATTAGCACAAGTATTAAAACCAATTGTTTTATATATGCGTACACAAGAAATTGATATACATCAATGTATTGCGTGTGGTGGTTTTCCAAGTTCTCACAGTTCAACAGTTACTGCATTAATGCTTGCTGTTGGTTTTTATGAAGGATTTGATTCTACTATCTTCGCTGTAACTTGTGTATTTAGCTTTATTGTAATTTATGATGCTGCAAACGTACGTTATTATGCAGGAAGAAATATTCAACTAACAAAACAATTAATTACTGATTTAGAAGTTATGAAAGGGTTAAAATTTAATGACCCTATTTATCATGAAAAAATTAAGAGTGTTTTAGGACATAAATATGTAGAAATCATCGGTGGAGTTATATTAGGTATGCTCGTTGCATTGATTATGTATCAATTTCTACCAATATAGAAAGAGAGTGACACTATGGATAAAAATAGTAAAGAATATCAAATACGTATCGTTATTGAACAAATTCGTCCCTATATTCAACGAGATGGTGGAGATTTAGAATTTGTATCTTATGAAGATGGTATCGTCAAAGTTCGTTTACTTGGTGCTTGCGTTGGATGTATGTCCATTGGAAGCACATTAAAAGATGGTGTAGAAGCTATTTTAAAAGATGAAGTAGAAGGTATCAAAGAAGTTGTACTAGCTGATTAAATATACAATCTAACAAAAAATGATTCCTATCACACATAGGAATCATTTTTTTATTACTTCTTTTTTTTACAACATGATGAATGTTTATCTCTTTTTATTTCTACTGGTTGTGGATTAGGATCATCAAAATATCTTCCTGGTTTTGATAAATCAAAATATAAACGACTATCTTCACTCATACCAAAATTTCGATTGCTTCCATCATCAGTAATTTTATTTAATGCTTCACATAACAATGCATTATGTGCTTCTTCACGTTCTAATAAAAACATAATTGTTTCTTGTACATATGGATCTTTAATTTGTCGATGTAAATACTCATACACTACTTTTGCACGCTGCTCACTTGCAATATCCGCAAGTAAATCAGCAGCTAAATCTCCAGTTACAGTAACATAATCTGCTGTCCAAGGATGTCCACTCGAATTAATTAATGCTGGGTTTAATCCAAATGTTGTCATCGTTTCAATTTCTCCTGAGGTTACTTTAGTTGCATCTACTTTGTCACCATTTAACAAATTGATTGTTTCCGCAACCATTTCCATATGACACAATTCTTCTGTACCAATATCTAAAAATAAATCTTTAAATACTTTATCTTTCGCACGGAAACTTTGTGATATGTATTGCATTGCAGCTTTTACTTCTCCATTACATCCTCCTAGTTGTTCTTGCATTAATACTGCATACTGTGGATTTGGCTTTTCTACCTTTACTGGATGTAATAAATTCTTCTTATGTTCAAACAAAAAACATCACTCCTTTTCATATATAGTATGGAAATAAGTGATGTTTTTATTCTATTTAATATCCATATTCTTCAGCAATCAAAATCACACGAATACGATCTTCTCGATCATAATTAATTTTTACATAACTTGAACAAATTCGGTCTTTGCTGTGACAATCGATACAATTGCCTAATTTACGACATGGTGTTTGTTTATGTAAACGAGTACTATTCATTGGTGCTGCAATCATGCGAATACGCTCTTTCGCTGCTTCCTCATTATCAACAACTTTATTATATCCTGCAACCACAAGTACTTGTTTTGGTCCAAAAATCATTGCACTCACACGATTTCCGTGTCCATCCACATTAATTAATGAACCATCTAAGGTAATTGCATTCGAACTACAAATAAACGTATCTGAATAAAATGCTTTTCTTGCTTCTTCATCACTTTCTTCTCTAGATAATGATGCAGTGTTATGTGTTTGATATGTAATATCTCTTTTTTGTAAAAAATCAATGATTCCAGTTTCTGCCAATGTTCTACTTCCCCCATCACAAACTAGCGTATGATCTTCAATGAAGGAACTTACAAGTTGTTGTGCTTCTTTTTGATCACCTACAATATATGCTTTCATACCATTCGCTTCAAGTGCTTTTTTACATTTTTCTAAATGAATCTTTATAATTTCTTTTTTATTCGCATCCATTTTCAATCACCTTATATTCCTTCCCTAATGTAGCGTAATGTTCTGCATTTTGAATAATTGATAAAATTTGTTGCTGACTTATTTGCTTTATAACTTTACAAGGACATCCAACCACTACGCTTCCTTCTGGAATCTTCATATTCTCAGTTACTAAAGCATTTGCCCCAATAATACAATGCTTTCCAATGACTGCACCATTTAAAATAGTAGCTCCCATACCAACTAAAACTTCATCTTCTATGTGACATCCATGTAAAATCGCATTATGTCCAACGCTTACTCTTTTTCCAATATATAATTGATGTTTAGGATCTGTGTGGAGTGTACAATTATCTTGAACATTACTATATTCACCAATTTCAATACAATCTTGATCTCCACGAATCACAGCACTAAACCAAACACTCGCATTTTTATGTATACTAACATTTCCAATAATAGATGCATTCGAACTAATATAACAAGATGAATCAATTTTTGGTATATGCTCCTTATATTGTAGTAGCATCCAATCACCTCTTTTTTTCATTATAACACAAAAAAAGTGACAAACATCACTTTTCCTCATCTATACGGTCTTTCTTATAATCATCATACAAATTAGAAAATGCAGTACAAGAACTACAATTTTGTGAACATGATCCACATCCGTTTTTCTTTTTACTTTTTGTCGCACGAAAAGCGAGAATAAGTAATCCAATGATAATTCCACTTACAATAACATCCGCAAGATTCATATTATCACATCCTATCTATAGCTATAGTATATGCATTTTTCATTAAATTGTCACTAGATAAGTCTTGTTATCCTAAAAATTTTTCTTTTTTATACCATTCATTTCATAAAAAAAGAGAGAATACTCTTTTTTAACAACAACATAATGGATAAAACATAATTCCACTACCACCGCAACATGTATTACATAACATTAAATAACAACATAAATTTCCAATGCCTCCAAATGGAGTTTGCATTGTTCGATATGCATTTTTACCTCTTTGTAATTGGGCATATAATTGACGATATTGTTGATTGCTAGGATCCATCTGACAAGCTTTTTCAGCTGCATCCATAGCAGCAATTTGATTTCCTAATCCATAATTTGCAATCGCAAATAAATAATACCAACTTGCATCTCGATCTTGAATATTCACTAAAACATTATATGCTGCTTGATATTGTCCAGCATTTAAATAATTTACAGCTGCTTGAAAATCATTTGTGGCATTTCCATAAGACTGACTATAACTTTGTTGATATCCTCCACCATAAGAATATCCACTATTTCCCCAAAAATCTTGAGGACCTCCGTTCTTCTTATAATTCATTACTTGTTGATATGCATTTTGAATTTCTTTAAACTTTTCTTCTGCACCTGGTTCTTTATTCACATCGGGATGATATTTTTTAGCCAATTTTCGATATGCTCTTTTTATTTCATCTTCACTTGCATCTCTTGAGATGCCTAATACTCTATATGGATCTTCCATCATCTTCTCCTAATCTTTTCTTTCGTGTTTGTACAAATTTTGCCCAAACTCCTGAATATAATACATTTCTTAATATATCTTCATATTCAATGATCGGTAATATTTCAAAAGCTTCACATGATGTCGCAATCATCAATTCTAAAATATTATACATCCTCTCATCAAAATTTTCTTTTTTCTCTTCTTCTATTAAAGGATTAAAACATCCTTTTTTCTTATCCGCTTCTAAATCATCATAAGCATCTAATAAATAAATATATCGACCTAAATAATCTCCCATTTTATGTAATTCATCTTTCCATTCATCATCTTTCATACATAAAATTTCAGCCATAAAAGCTCCTGTTAAAGAAGATAGTGCATCTAAATCATATACCTTTTGTTTTTCTAAATCGCCTATATCCTTCAATGCTTTTTCAATAATTGCTAATTTTTTAGGATACTTATTTTTAATCTTTTTATACTTTCTTTGTAATATACCTTGATATATATGAGATGTATAGGAATGTTCATCTACCCAATTATCTTTACATTTTAAATATGTTAAAACAATGGTCATTTCTGCCGCATATGCTATATATTCATTATCATACATAACATGCTTTTGCATTGGATGAATCATACAGCGTTTTAATTCTTTACTAGAATCTGGTTCATATAATGCAGTCAATAAAATCGCAAGAAATGTCATATCAAAATTTAAAGACAAACGAGACCACTCTCCAAATTCTTTCTTTAAACGCTGACACAATCCGCAATAAAACCCACGATAGATTTCATAATCTTTGATTTTTAACTCTGGTTGATTCACAACCACATATCCAAACATAACATCCCTCATTTACGCTCATGTAACATAGTGTATACTTTTCTAAATAAAAATTCAAGAATGTACTAGAAAATAACATGATTCTACATATTTTATAAAAAAGTAGATGAATATAGTGAACCGACTTTGTTGTACAAAAAATAAATTAAATTGATTGTAAGGCTTGTTTCCTAATTTGTACAGGAGTTAAGCCTTTTCCTTTTACTGTAATTCTAGAATTATTATGGTATTCAATATAATCTACCATAACTTGTTTTAATTCTTCTAATGATTTGAATGTATTTTCAAATCCATAAAACATTTCATTCTTTCCTTAGTTCTGTTATAGCCTTTACTATTTCTTTGACTCTTTCTTCTTTCGTTCTGCAACTAAGGTATCCAACTTTTTTAAATATTCGTTTTCGATTGTCAAGCGGAGGTTCTTCTCCTCTAATTCCTTGATTTTGTTTTCGAGTTCCTTGGCAGTCATTTTTCTTTCATATTGACCTTGTTTCTTTCTACTACATTATACCCGTTTTCTTTATAAGATTTAATCTAATTTGAAAGTATTTCCATTGCTGATTAATCCTCGCTCCTTCAATCAAAACTCTTTTAATTGCAGATTCTTTAAATTCTGTAGAATAGTATTTATTGAAACCTCTTCTAAGAACACCAAAACCATGTGTGTCAATAAGACGAATAAGATATTTTACATTACGGTCATTT
>RCNI01002028.1_pt1 | contig 10217 bp, 9 predicted proteins | sample 2041151 | NCBI WGS metagenome assembly RCNI01 (sample SAMN09708214, study PRJNA481090) | feces metagenome | isolation source: feces | place: Antarctica: Albino Rookery
CGGTTTCTATTTTCCCGCCGACAAACTCCCACAGCTGCCCCCGTTCCTTTTGTGCGGGACGCTGACCAATGAGATATTTGTCATCCTGCCGGATCAATGCTGCTACAACTTCTGTCATATTGGTTTCTTTTCTCCGTAAAACGATGTTATGTCGGGAAGATACACCCTATTATAGTGTCATTCCATTTTTTATCCATACACCAATGTTACAATTATGCCCTATTGGGCATTTTGTGACAACAAAACAGACGGGACCTGGTGTTGCTTTTCCTGCCCCGTCTGTTTTGGTTTTACAGCCTTGTTTGATTGTCAGTTTGCCTGTTCCATAGCAGCAGCTGCTGCTTTCAAAACCGCCTGAGAAGTGATGGTGGCTCCAGACACTTCGTCCACATCCACGGTGTTCTGCTGCACCATTGCGTCCGTCATAGTCTGCATTGCTACACCACCCACATCCGGGCTTTCGCCAGGGCCTTCTGCTGTGGCCTTTTCGATAACGCCGTCTTTCAGGGTCAGCGTAACCGTGACCTCACCAGAAAATCCCGATGCCGTGCCGGATACGTTAACTCCATCCCCCGCTGCCGGCTTTGCAGCACCGCAGGCCGTCAGTGACAACAGCAGCCCTGCTGCCAGGCCCAGTGCAAGAAAACGCTGATACATGTTCATTTCTCCTTACCTGCCATTCGGCTTGTTCTATGTTTGTAACTATAACACAGCTGCCCGATAATTACCAGCCGACACTTTTTTCGGCAGGAGAACCTTTTCCTGCCTTTTACGTGTTTCCTCTACTGCTCCGCCGGGTTTTGTGCTATAATCAAGGTATTCACCTCTTGCTCGCAAGAAAGGAGCTTGTATGCAACAGAACCATCGTATCTGCCACAGGGCTGCTCTCCTCTGCCTGCTGGTCTTTGTTCTAACTTTGTTTGCCGGGTGCGGTACATCCGCCCAGCCTGCGGAACAACCGACGGCTCCACCGCAATCTACCGCTACCCCTGCACCGGAAGCAACGGCTGTACCAGAAGCAACCGCCGAACCGGAAGCCCCCACTGCCACACCGAACCCGGTAGATGTGGAGCTTACCGAGGAGGACTATGCCCGGCTGATCGAAGATTTAATCAGCAACCCGGAATCGTATCTGGAAAAGACCATTCGTCTGTCCGGACTGTACCTGACTGAGCAGCCCGACGGATTTGATTTTTCTACCCATTACGTCTACCGCATTTCCTCCAGCGAAGATGAAGATATCGGCGACGGCGATGCCGCTTTCCTGGGGCTGCAGTTTATCCCGCCGGAAGGCTTTACCGCAGAAAATGATGACTGGATCTGTGTAGAAGGTACCTTCCGCCCGGTTACGCTGGACGGCTACCCCTTCTTTGCACTGGACGATGTACATGCTGTTGTGGACAATGAACACCGGGGTGCCGAAATCGTAATGGACTTGCACTGATGCTTTTTACCTGTAAAACACGGATTCTGTTCAGAAAGGAGACCGTACTATGCCACGCAGCCAAGGCTATCACACCAAATCCCGACAGTTGATCCTGACCTATCTTCAGGACAATCGCCGTCACGCAGTGTCTGCCGCAAACATCCTGCAATATTTGGAAAATTCCAATCTGCCCACCAGCCCCACCACCGTATATCGGTATCTGGACAAGCTGGTGAGCGAAAACCGCATTATGAAATATGTAGCGGACAAGGGCGAAAAAGCCCTGTACCAATATGTGGACGAAGGTGCTCACTGTCAGGAGCATCTGCATCTGAAATGCATGGAATGTGGGCAAATCTATCACTTGGACTGCGGTTTCATGGACGAATTCCGGGAACACCTGATGTCGAGTCACGGATTTGCACTGGAATGCAGCGGCAGTATTTTGTACGGCACCTGCGCCCAGTGCCAGGCCAAAAAAGAAAAAAAGCAGGATTGAACCGACTTTCTTTTATCTATAACAAAAAAAATGCGTGTGGACAACCACACGCATTTTTTATAGTTTCTAATCAAACCGATTCCCGGTACAGGATACCTGCTGTATCCAGTGCACTGCAAATCTCCTGAAAGATTGTTTCGTTTGCACAGTGAATATTATGCAGATGAATACCGTTTGTCATGCTGGACAACAGACTTTGGGGCTGGCGCACCACCTCTGCCACAAAATTATCTGCATCCCGTCGGCTGGTAATGTTCAGGTTGGCGTGCAGTTCGCCGTACAGCGGATTTTCCACCGAAACATCCTGCATCACACCGCCATGGTCCACCACCAGATACAATTCCTGCCGCAGCTGTTCTTCGGTGCTGTGCATACATGCCACCAGACCGGTATAACCGGATTGCGCCATCGGGATTCGATACCCCTTGGGGGTAGCATCCACAGCAAAACCACCTGCACGCAGCAAGGCCACATCTCCTACCACGATCTGGCGGGACACGCCCAGCTGCGCTGCCAGTGTGGATGCGGAAATCGGCGCATCGGCATCCAGTAAAATTTGGCGAATCCTTTCGCGACGTTCTGCGGCAAGCATCATATGTTCTCCTTTCAGGATCAGACATTCTTTCTTAAAGACGAATCAGCGTGCCCTGGTTGGGGCCAAGCTCTGCAATCAGGCGGCCATTCTCGATGCGGACAGCTGCGCCACTATCCAGCAGATCCTCGCAGGTTTCTGCCGGGACAGGCAGCCCCATATCCAAACGGGCCGGTGCATCATCATTGTTCAGCACCGCCACTACTGCTTTTCCGTCCAGCACACGGGCAAAAGCAAACTGCCGATTGGTAAGCAGCAGTTCCTGATAGGCACCTAACGCCATAGCAGGATTTTCGGCTCGTGCGTGATTGATTTTTGCGATAAAGTTTGCGTGGGCTGCGGCGGTTTCGTCCGCCAGCAGAGCATCCAAATCCAGTGCCGGGCGCAGGTTCCAATCCGAATCCCGCTGTTTTTCTGCCTTCAGCGCAAACTCAGAACCATAGTAGACCGAGGGAATACCCGGCAGGGCAGCCACCAGAATCTCGATCAGTGGCAGATGGGCCGGATTATTCACCTTGCTGGCAATGCGTGCCACGTCATGGTTATCTACAAAGGTGTACAGCTTAATATTACCACACATTCCCTGCAAACGGCGCACGGTATGGGCAATTTCAAAATAATTGTGGTCATTATGGCCACTCCAAAGACCCTTGGACAAATCATAGTTGGTTACGGAATGGAGCATCTCTCCGTTTGCCCAGCGGCTGTAATCCCCATGGATGACTTCGCCCATAAGCCAGAATTCCGGCTTGACCCCGTCTGCAAAGCGGCGCAGGTTCTGCATAAAGCCAAAATCCAGCACATCTGCTGCATCCAGACGCAGGCCGTCGATATCAAATTCTTCCACCCAGAAACGGATGGTATCAAAATGATACTGCTGCACCTCCGGATTCTGCTGGTTCAATTTGACCAATAGGTTATAACCGCCCCAGTTTTCGTAGCAAAAGCCATCGTTGTACTCATTGTTTCCCCAGAAATTCAGACCGCAGAACCAGCCGCAGTAGGGGGAAGCTTCCCGCTTTTCCTTCACATCCTGAAAGGCAAAGAAGCCCCGGCCCACATGGTTGAACACGCCATCCAAAATCACACGCTGTCCGTTGGCATGGCAGTGCTCCACGAATGCCCGCAAATCTGCATTAGTACCCAGACGGCAGTCCACGGTACGGTAGTCGATAGTATCATAGCCGTGGCTGCCGGACTGGAACACCGGACCCAGAAAAATGGCATTGCATCCCAGCTCTTTTGCATGATCCGCCCAGCGGGTCAGAATTGGGAAACCATTGCGCAGCTGCCCGTCATTTTCGGTGGGGCAGCCACACAGACCCAACGGATAGATGTGGTAAAAATTTGCAGCGTCATACCATGCCATAGCAAAAATCCTTTCCTGCCGCTCTGGGCACCGTTGTCCTTTTGGTGGTGGAAAAAGCCGGCGGCTTTTGTTATTATAGTATCAGAAATGTAGCAGTCTGCTTTCGGCATACCTGTTACATTTTATGTGAAGATTATAACACATTTTGTAAGTGTTGTCCATTTGCAGAACATTTTATCTGTGCGAAGCTGGGTGCTGTAAGAAAGCACTCAACTTCGATAAAAACTTCCGCAGCAGGATTCCGTCTTGATGCGGACAGGGAGGAGTAATCATCATGCACGACGTACCGCAGTCCTTTTACATCGGCACTTGTTTTGACGCTTACCGCTTTTTTGGGGCACATCCGGTCAGCAGCAGTGACAATGACGGCTGGAGATTTCGGATCTGGGCACCCGGTGCAATCATGGTACAAGTCGTAGGCGACTTTAACCACTGGGAAGGTCACGATATGACCTTTTATCCCGGCGGATACTGGGAAATCACCGTTCCCACTGCCCGGGAAGGTCAGCTTTATAAATTCAACATCCACGGGCGGGATGGCAGTTGGATCATGCACTCTGACCCCTATGCCCTGTCCAGCGAACTTCGCCCGGGCACTGCCAGCCGGCTGACCCGTCTGAACTTTTTCTTTGACGATCAGGCCTGGATGGAAAATCGCAGTAAATGCTACGACACACCTTTGAACATTTACGAAATGCACGCAGGCAGCTGGAAGCGCCGCCCCGACCAGCAAGAGGAAGAAAGCTGGTACAACTACGAGGAACTGGCAGAACAGCTCATCCCCTGGCTGAAAGAGCACCACTACACCCATGTGGAGCTGCTTCCGCTGGCCGAGCACCCCTTTGACGGCAGCTGGGGCTATCAGACCACCGGTTATTTTGCTCCCACCAGCCGTTACGGTACCCCTGCCCAGTTTGCCTCCTTTGTCAACGCCTGCCACAAAGCAGGTATTGGTGTTTTGATGGACTTTGTTCCGGTCCACTTTGCCTGCAATCAGGATGCCCTGGCCAAGCTGGACGGTACCTATCTGTACGAATACGACAGTGATGTGGGGCACAGCGAATGGGGCACCCACAACTTCAACTACTACCGGGGCGAGGTGTGCAGTTTCCTGTGCAGTGCGGCCTCCATTTGGATGGATATTTACCACTGCGACGGTATCCGCATGGATGCTATCTCCCGAGCACTGTACTGGTCCGGTGACCCGCGGCGGGGCGTGAACAGCGGTGCAGTGACCTTCCTGCAAACCCTGAATCACGGGTTGAATGAACGCTGGCCCACCGGCATTTATGTGGCCGAGGACAGCACCAACTACCTGAAAGTAACCGCCCCCACCAGCTACGACGGCATTGGCTTCGACTATAAGTGGGACTTGGGCTGGATGCATGATACACTGGATTATTTTGCCACCCCCTTTGGTGAGCGAAAGAACCATTATCACAAGCTGACCTTCAGCATGCACTATTTCTACAACGAGCTGTATCTTCTGAGCCTGAGCCACGATGAAGTAGTACACGGCAAAAAGACCATCATTGATAAGATTTGGGGCACCTATGATGAAAAATTTGCGCAGGCACGGTTGCTATACTTATACATGTATGCTCACCCTGGCAAAAAATTGAACTTCATGGGCAACGAGCTGGCGCACTGGCGGGAATGGGACGAAGACCGGGAGATGGACTGGTCTCTGGCAGAATATCCTGCCCATGATGCCTTCCAGAAATATATTGCCAAACTGGGCAGTCTTTATACCTCGATGCCCGCTTTGTACAGCGGCGAATACAACCCGAACAGCTTCGAGTGGGTGGCCTGTCAGAGCGTCGACCAGGGTGCCTACGCCTGGCTGCGCCGCTCTCAGGGGCAGACGGTTCTGTGCGTTATGAACACACTGGATCAGCCGCTGAAAAACTTCCCGTTGTTCTTGAAATATCCCGCCCGTGCCACCCTGCTGCTGAACACTGCTGCAAAGGAATGGGGCGGCACCAGCACCATGCACGCCAGCTTGAAAACCACAGAAGGCGGCGTGTACGAACGAGACTACACGCTGCGGGTCAACGTGCCCCCTATGAGTGGTCTGTTGTATCAGCTGCATAGTTTATAACTTAAAGGAGCTTTACTATCATGTCTTATCGTTTGGAAATCTGCGTCGATTCTCTGGAATCTGCCCGCCGGGCAGAACAGGCCGGTGCCGACCGGCTGGAGCTGTGTGCAGATCTGCTGGTGGGCGGTACCTCGCCCAGCCCGTTTTTGATTCGTCAGGTCCTGCGCACGGTAAAAATCCCGGTGAATGTGCTGCTGCGCCCTCGCTTTGGCGATTTTTGCTTCACGGAATCGGAAAAGCAGGTCCTGCTGGAAGAAATTGATTTTTGCCGGACGTGCGGCGTACATAGTGTTGTCATTGGCGCACTGACTCCGGAGGGTGATTTGGACCTGCCGTTCCTGCAGGAATGCATGGCGCACGCCCAGGGAATGTGCAAGACCCTGCATCGCTGCTTCGATGTTTGCCGGGGCCCTTCTGCTGCACTGGAACAAGCTATCCAGCTTGGTTTTGACACCATCCTAACCTCTGGACAAGCTGCTTCTGCACCGCAGGGCATTTCCCTGTTGAAAGAGCTGCATCAGCAGGCAGACGGACGTATTCATCTGTTGGCAGGCAGTGGCGTCTGTGCCGAAAATATCCCCACGATCGGTGCAGCTACCGGTATTCGTCAGTTCCATTTGTCCGGCAAGCACACCGAACCCGGCCCCATGCAGTTCCGCCGGGAAGGTGTGCCCATGGGTCTGCCCATGGCAAGCGAATTTGACCGTCAGTATACGGACCCGGCAGCAGTCGCTGCTGCACGCACTGCCTTAGATGCACTGGCGGCACAGCACTAATTTTACTCCTGCACAACAAGAGAAAGCGTGAACCTATGCAGCAACCCACATGAACTGGGACCCGGTGCAAATGCGGAACACCTTCGATTTGCCGGAAAATATTCATCCGGTGGCACTGTTCTATCTGGGATATCCTGCTGCAAACAGCACCCCGCGCCCAGGGCATCTGCGCTCCAAATCGGTAACGGATATTCTGTTTTGATAATTTCTTAAAAAGCGTCAGTCTGTGGACTGGCACTTTTTTATTGTACAAACTACTTGACAGGATATGACTTCCGTGGTATTTTCGTTATACCCCCCGGGGGTATGTGAAAGGAGGCAAAGCTGTGTCGAAGGAAAAGCAAACAGAGCCAGCCATGGTGGAAGAGCACTCTACTTGTGAGTGCTGCAAGTCCAAACATCGGGAGGGCAGCGAGTATCAAAATCTGATCCGTCGCCTGAACCGCATCGAAGGCCAGGTGCGAGGAATCCGCAACATGGTGGAAAACGATCGTTACTGTGTGGACATCCTGACGCAGGTCAGTGCTGTCACCGCCGCACTGAACGCCTTCAACAAAGAACTGCTCAGTCAGCATATTAAAAGCTGCGTGGTACGGGATATCCAGCAGGGCCGTGAGGACACTGTGGATGAACTGTGTGCCACACTGCACAAACTAATGAAATAAGGAGGATGCCAGATGCAACGATTTTCTGTCACCGAAATGTCCTGCGCCGCCTGCAGTGCCCATGTGGAAAAAGCAGTCGCCGCCGTTCCGGGTGTTACCAATGTTACGGTCAGCCTGCTGACCAATTCCATGAGCGTGGATTTTTCTGCACCCGCTACCCCGCAGGCAATCTGTGATGCGGTTGCAAATGCAGGCTACGGTGCTGCTCCGGAGGATGCCGGTGTTCAGGCACATTCTCCTGCTGCCGCCCGGGAAGCCCTGGAAGATCACGAAACCCCTAAAATGCTGCGTCGTCTGATTGCCAGCACGGTGCTGCTGATTCCGCTGATGTATGTTTCCATGGGTGTGACCATGTGGGGCTGGCCTGCACCGGCCTGGTTTGCAGGCAATCCGATGATGGTGGCACTGTACCAGATGGTACTCACCGCCGCTGTTATGATTATCAACCAGAAATTCTTTATCAACGGCACACTGGGCCTGATTCGCCGTGCACCGAACATGGATACGCTAGTATCTCTGGGCAGTGCCGCTTCCTTTGCATACAGCACGGCTGTCACCTTCCAAATGGCACATGCTCTGTGGAACGGCGATTCGATGGGCGCAGTGCATCGGATGCACGATTTGTACTTTGAATCTGCCGCTATGATTCTGACCCTGATCACTGTGGGCAAAATGCTGGAGGCACACAGCAAAGGCAAGACCACCAACGCGATCAAGAGTCTGATGGACTTGGCCCCCAAGACGGCCCGCGTCCGCCGGGATGGCGAAGAAGTGGAAATCCCTGCCGAACAGGTTCAGATCGGCGACACCTTTGTAGTCCGTCCCGGCGAGAGCATTCCGGTAGACGGCGAAGTGCTGGAAGGCGAAAGTGCCGTGAACGAAGCCGCACTGACCGGCGAGAGCCTGCCTGTGGACAAGACTGCGGGCAGTCTGGTCAGTGCTGCAACCCTGAACCAGAACGGTTTTCTGGTTTGCCGTGCTACCCGTGTGGGCGGTGATACCACCTTGTCCCAGATTATCCGCATGGTAGAGGACGCTTCCGCAACCAAGGCACCGATTGCAAAGATTGCCGATAAGGTTTCCGGTGTATTTGTGCCTGTTGTTATCACCATTGCATTTATTACCTTCTGCATCTGGATGCTGGCTGGCCAGACCTTTGGGTTTGCACTGGCACGCGGCATCAGCGTTCTGGTCATCAGCTGCCCCTGTGCACTGGGTTTGGCAACGCCTGTCGCCATCATGGTAGGCAGCGGCAAGGGTGCAAAAAATGGTACCCTGTTCAAGACCGCCGCTGTACTGGAAGCTGCCGGAAAAACCGATATCGTTGTGCTGGATAAGACTGGTACCGTTACCGAAGGCAAGCCCGGCGTAACTGACATCCTGCCTGCAAAGGATTTGGACGAAGCCAAACTGTTGGAAATTGCCACCGCTCTGGAATCCAAGAGTGAACATCCTCTGGCCCGTGCCGTCTGCGAGGAAAGTGAAAAGCGTTCTATCGCTGCACCGCAGGCTGAAAACTTCTCTGCCCTGCCCGGTCACGGTGTACAGGGTACCATTTCCGGCAAAGTTGCTTTGGGCGGCAACGCTGTTCTGATGGCCGAAAAGGGCCTTTTGACCGACCGATGGCAGCAGTTGGGCGAGCGTCTGTCCGAGCAGGGCAAAACTCCGCTGTACTTTGCCTTTGATGGCAAACTGGCTGGCATCATTGCGGTCGCTGACGCCCTGAAGGCAGACAGCAAAGATGCCATTGCGCAGATGAAGGGCATGGGTGTACATGTGGTCATGCTTACCGGTGACAACCAGCGCACCGCAAACGCCATTGGCGCACAGGTTGGTGTAGATCATGTGATTGCGGATGTGCTGCCCGGCGACAAGGAAGCCGTGGTCCGCGCCTTGCAGAAATCCGGCAAGGTTGCTATGGTAGGCGATGGCATCAACGACGCACCTGCTTTGACGCGTGCGGATGTGGGCATCGCTATTGGTGCTGGTGCAGACGTGGCACTGGACGCCGCAGACATCGTTCTGATGCGCTCCAACCTGTTGGATGTTCCCGCTGCGATGCGACTGTCCCGTCAGGTCCTGCGTAATATTCACGAAAACCTGTTCTGGGCATTTATCTATAACGTCATCGGCATCCCAGTGGCTGCCGGCCTGCTGTATCCCATCTGGTACATCGTATTGAACCCCATGCTGGGTGCTGCCGCTATGAGCCTGTCCAGCTTCTGCGTGGTAACCAACGCACTGCGCCTGAACCTGTTCAATCTCCGCGACACTCGCCACGATGGGCACAAAAAGCCCATCCCCCTGCCCGAATTTTTGGCAGAGGACCATACACCGAAAGCCTGTCCGCTGAACTTGAAAGCACAGCAGCAGGATAATGATACCAACACCAAGGAGGAAACAAACATGAAAACCATTCATATCGAAGGCATGATGTGCATGCACTGTGTTGCTCACGTAAAGAAGGCTCTGGAAGCTCTGGGCCTGACTACTGAAGTAGATCTGGAAAAGGGCACCGCTACCGTGACCGGCGAAACTTCTGACGAGGCTCTGACCAAGGCTGTCACCGACGCAGGCTACACCGTTACCAGCATCGACTGATTTTCAAACGCATAAAAAGGGCCGCCGCTCTGGTTTAGAGCGGCGGCCCTTTTCTATTGATATTCTTACGCATCCGCCGGGAAGGAAAGGATCGTCTGCTTCCCATCAAACCCTGCTTCTGCTGCCGGATAATACGCTTGTGCTCGCCAAAGTTCCTGCTGTGGATCTGTCAGTGCACCACCGAAATG
>RCNI01002029.1_pt1 | contig 10214 bp, 9 predicted proteins | sample 2041151 | NCBI WGS metagenome assembly RCNI01 (sample SAMN09708214, study PRJNA481090) | feces metagenome | isolation source: feces | place: Antarctica: Albino Rookery
AGATAGTCGCCGCAGTTCCAATAAATCAGGTTGTGCTGCCCCTCAAAGCCGGGCTTTGCAAAATTGCTGATTTCGTATTGGGCAAAGCCCGCTTTTGCGAGCTGTTCAATGCCGTACAGATAAAAATCGGCGGCTTGGTCATCGGTGGGCAGTCCCTCCGGCGGGCGCTTGCCAAACACCGTGTTGGGTTCGATCTTTAAAAGATAGGCCGAAATGTGGGTGGCTCCCCCCTCGGCAATCAGATCCAGTGTCTCGTCAAATTCGGCGCAGCTGTATTGGGGCAGCGCCATCATAATGTCGCCGGAAATGTTTTGGAATCCGGCCTTTTTGGCTGCGGCAAAAGCTTCCCGGGCCTGCTGGGCGTTGTGGGGACGGCCCAAGCGCTGCAAGCTGTCGTCCCGGGCGGTTTGCACACCCAGACTCAGCCGGTTCACACCCGCCTTTAAAAAGCCTTCCAACAATGCGGCATCCACGGTTTCGGGATTCGCCTCCAGCGTGACTTCGCCGCCGGCCTTTGGGTGGATGGCCTCAATCAGCTGCTGCGCCTGCCGAGGCGTGAGCAGACTGGGTGTGCCGCCGCCGAAATATAAGGTGTCCGGCTGGCGATCCTTGGGAAGATACCGCTCGGCGGCAGACAAAAGAGCCTGCACGTATTCTTCCGGAACTCCGTGACAGGCACCTCTTGAATAAAAATCACAATAACGGCACTTGGCCGTGCAGTAGGGAATGTGCAGATAAACGCCAAAGGCCATAAAATGCCCTCCATTTTAAAAGTTTCACACAACTATTATAAAAGATTTTGATTTTATTTACAAATCGGGTTATATTACATGATATTATAGAAACAATAAAGCTCAGAAAGGATGAGTGTTTTGAATCAAAACGGTTATTATAGGGAGCCGAATCAGAATCCCTTTTATGCGGCCGAAAACCGCAGCGGCGCGTTTCAGTATGAGACGCTGAGCAGCTACACCACCAAAACCTTTGGCTGGATGTTTGCAGGTCTTGGCGTTACCTTTTTGATGGCGCTGGCCTTTTACGCAACCGGCCTTGCCTATTTTGTGGCTACAAGCCCGCTGCTGCTGATCGGCGTGAGCATTGCAGAGTTCGTTGTGGTGATTTCGATGACTGCACGGATGCAGAAATTGTCGGTGAACGGAGCCCGCGGCCGCTTCTTTGCCTATGCGGCACTGAACGGTGTGGTGTTCAGCAGTTACTTCTTTATGTTTGATATGTTCGATCTGGTGCTGGCCTTTGGTGCCACCGCACTCTACTTTGGAATCATGGCCGGTTATGGCTATGTGACCAAAAAGGATCTTTGCGGCTGGCAGAAGCCCCTCTTCTTTGGCCTTGTGGCCATTCTGATCGTGAGCATTTTCAGCATCTTCTTCAGCGGCATCAACCTGCTGCTCACCTGCGCAGGCATCGTGATTTTTGCCTGCTACACGGCTTATGACACCCAAAAGATCAAGGCTGCCTATTATGCCTATTCGGGTAACGGTGAGCTGGCAAAAAAGGCTTCCATCTATGCGGCGCTTGAATTGTATCTGGACTTCATCAATCTGTTCCTCTATATCCTGCGTCTGTTTGCCCGCAACCGGGACAACTAAGCAAAAGTCAAACAGGCCGTGCGTTTTGCACGGCCTGTTTTTTTATGCCCATCGGGCGGTTGGGTACACGATTCAAACGCAAAAAATCCCCGCCGAGACCAGCGGGTCTTGACGGGGAAGTAAGAACGTTTTTTAGTTTTCGTCCAGCTTGAGGATTGCGGTGAAGGCCTCACTGGGAAGCTCCACGCTGCCCAGCTGACGCATCTTCTTTTTGCCTTCCTTCTGCTTTTCCAGCAGCTTCTTCTTACGGGAAATATCGCCGCCGTAGCACTTGGCAAGCACGTCCTTGCGCATAGCCTTAACGGTCTCACGGGCAATGACCTTGCCGCCGATGGCTGCCTGAACCGGAATTTCAAACATCTGGCGGGGAATGTTCTCCTTGAGCTTTTCAGCAAGGCGGCGGCCCTTGGCATAGGCCTTGTCCGAGTGAACGATCATGGACAGAGCGTCCACCATTTCGCCGTTCAAAAGGAAGTCCAGCTTGACCAGCTTGCTTTCCTTAAAGCCCTTCATCTCGTAGTCGTAGCTGGCGTAACCGCGGCTGCGGCTCTTGATGGCATCAAAGAAGTCGTACACGATCTCGCCCAGCGGCAGCTCATAGTGCAGATCCACACGGCCTTCGTCCAGATAGTCCATGGCAATCATGGTGCCGCGGCGGTCTTGGCAAAGATCCATCAGGCTGCCCACGTATTCGGTGGGAGTGTACAGGTGCGCGTCCACAAAAGGCTCCTCCTGCTTTGCAATGCGGGCAGGATCGGGGTAAGCGCTGGGGTTCTCGATCATCAGCTCCTCGCCGTCGGTGAGGGTGATGCGGTACTCAACGCTGGGGGTGGTGGTGATCAGGTCCAGATCGAACTCACGCTCCAAGCGCTGGGTGATGATGTCCAGATGCAAAAGACCCAAGAAGCCGCAGCGGAAGCCAAAGCCCAGAGCCGCACTGGTTTCCGGCTCAAACGAAAGGGCGGCATCGTTCAGCTGGAGCTTTTCCAGAGCGTCCTTGAGGTCGGGATATTTTGCACCGTCCACAGGGTAAATGCCGCAGAACACCATGGGAGTTACCTTGCGGTAGCCGGGCATGGGCTCGGGCGTGGGGCGCTCTGCCAGAGTAACGGTATCGCCCACACGGGTGTCCCGCACGGTTTTGATGCTGGCGGTGAGATAGCCTACTTCACCGGCCGAAAGCTGGTCGCAGGGCATCAGGGTGGTGGCACCCATGTGGCCCACTTCCACCAGATCAAACTCCGCGCCGGTAGCCATCATGCGAACCCGGTCGCCGGGCTTCACGGTGCCCTCAAATACGCGAATGTACACAATAACGCCCTTGTAGCTGTCGTATACGCTGTCAAAGATCAGGGCCTTGAGAGGAGCCTCCTCATCGCCGGCGGGGGCGGGAATATCCTCAATCACACGCTCCAAGGTTTCCTCAATGCCAATGCCCATTTTTGCGCTCACACGGGGGGCGTCCAAGCAGGGAATGCCGATCACGTCCTCAACCTCCTGAGCCACACGGTCAGGCTCCGAGCTGGGCAGGTCGATCTTGTTGAGGATGGGCACCAGCTCCAGATCATGCTCAACGGCCATGTAGGTGTTGGCAAGGGTCTGCGCTTCCACGCCCTGAGTGGAGTCTACCACCAAAATGGCACCCTCGCAGGCGGCAAGGCTTCGGCTGACTTCGTAACCAAAGTCCACGTGGCCCGGAGTGTCGATCAGGTTGAGCTCATAGCTTTCACCGTTCTGAGCGGTGTAGTTCATGGTAACGGCACGGGCCTTGATGGTAATACCGCGCTCCTTTTCAAGCTCCATGTTGTCCAGCAGCTGCTCTGCGCGCAGACGCTCATCCACGCTGTGGGTCTTTTCCAAAATGCGGTCGGCCAGAGTGCTCTTGCCGTGGTCGATGTGCGCAATGATACAGAAATTGCGGATGTTCTTTTTTGCCAAGGTTAACCTCCTGAGCCCGCAAGGGGCGTTCTTGTTTTCGTCCGAGGGCCGCCGCAAGGGCGCACCCGTTGTAATTTTATATCAGACCAGCTTGTAGCCCATACCCGAAAGAAGGGCCAGTGTGTTCTGGTGGTCGGCAGGATTAGGCGCTGCGCAAAGGTCCTGCGCAATGCGGATCTCACTGTCGAGGAATGCGGAATGCAGCATCACAGCGTTGGAGAGCACGCAGATGTTGGTAACAACACCACAAAGCTCGATCGCTTCCGGGCAGGGGCCCACAAAGCGGCTCACAACGCCGGGCAGCTCCATGCTGCCAAAGGTGGGTTTATCCACAAAGGTGATGCGCTCATCCACCTTTTGCTGGTACTCATAAAGGCTGCCGTAAAGGTTCCAGCCGTAGCTGCCCTTGATGCAGTGGGGCACCGGCAGGAACCGGCCTTCCCGGGAATCCAGATAGTCGGAATCGTGGGTGTCGCGGGTGAACAGGACCTTCCAGCCTTCGTCCAGCGCCTTTTTTACCCGGTCTGCAATAGGCTTTTCCAGTGCGGCGGCTTTTTCAAAACCAAGAGCGCCGGAAACAAAATCGTTTTGATAGTCTACGACCACAAGCACTTTTTGCATGGTGGCTGCCTCCTTTATTTTAAATGGTCGATCACTGCGGCGGTTTCGCCGTTTTGCAGATAAATGCGGGGCACACGCAGTGCGATGCCGCACATGACTTCGTAAGGGATGGTTCCGGCCTTTTGAGCCACGTCACCGATGGTGTCAGCAATGCCACCGCCAAAAATAGTGGCAGTGTCACCGGAGTGTACCTCGGGAATGTGGGTCACATCCACCATCATCTGATCCATGCATACCCGGCCCAGAACGGGGGCCTTGCAGCCATGGATTTCGCACACGCCCTGACCGCTCAAAGCGCGGGGGTAGCCGTCGGCGTAACCAACGCAGAGGGTAGCCACCTTCATGGGGGCGGGAGCGGTAAAGTGCAGGCCGTAACTGAGGGCCTGACCGGCCTTGAGATCCTTGACCTGACTTACCACCGACTTGAGCGACATCACCGGGCGCAGGCCTTCCATGTGAACCTCATCGCTGGGGTCGCAGCCGTAAAGGATGATACCGGGGCGAACCATGTCCATGGCCCACTCGGGATGCTCCACTGTGGCGGCAGAGTTGCAGCAATGGGCAATTTCGATCTCCCGGCCGCGGCTGCGCAGGGCGTTTACCACCTTTTCAAAGTGGTCATGCTGGCGGCGGGTATAGGCAATGTCCTCCGGGGTGTGGCTGTCGGCCACAGCAAAGTGCTGGAAAATGCCGGTGACCAAAAGGCCTTCCATGTCGAAGCAGGTGTCCAAAGCCTCAACACAGGGAGCAATGTCCTCCGGGTCACGTGCCGAAAATCCCAAGCGGCCCATGCCGGTATCCACCTTGAGGTGAACGTGCACGGGGTATTCCGGGCGGGAGTTTTCGCAAAGGGACTTTGCGTATTCCGGGCAGAACACCGCTTGCGTGAGCCGGTAGGCGTAAAGCTGGGCGGCACAGGCCGGATCGGTACGGCCCAAAATCAAGATGTTGCCCTCAATGCCGCAGGAGCGCAGATGAATGGCCTCGGCAAGGCAGCTCACCGCAAACCATTCGGCACCGGCTTGTTCCAGTGCACGGGCTACCTGATCGTCCCCGTGACCGTAAGCACCGGCCTTGACCACCGCACAAACCTTTGCCGGTGCGGCGTGGGTTTTTATTTTATTGAAGTTGTGTACGAGAGCGTCCAAATCGATCTCGGACCAGCAATGCTGCTCAAATTCCATAAAATCACCTCATGTTTTTGAAGGGCGGGTCCGAGCGTCACTGCCCGGCTCCCAGCCATCCAGCCCTGCACCCTGCAAAGCACCCAGCATTTTTTGCCGGAAGGCCGGATCTTGCTCACACATTTTTGAAACGAACTCTTTCATCTCCTGCCGATGGGTGTGGCCGTCCACGGGACAGGGGTTTTTGACTACCGGCAGGCAGAGGCTTTTTGCGGCCGTTTCTACCTGATTTTCGGTGGCAAGGATCATGGGGCGGATCAGGTACAGCTCCCGACGGGAAAGCCAGCTCACCGGCGAGAAACAGCCGAGCCGACCCTCGCCCCAAAGATTCATATAAAAGGTTTCCACTGCGTCGTCCAGATGGTGACCCAGTGCAACCCGGTTGCAGCCCAGCTCTTTTGCGGTGGTATGCAGAAGGCCCCGGCGCATTTTGGCGCAGAGGGCACAGGGGTTCTTCTCGGCACGCTGGTCAAAAACCACCGGGCCGATGTTGCTGCGCACCACATGGAAGGGAACATCGTTTTTTGCAAAGAGTTCTTCCAACAGGCTGTAGTCGGTGGGAACGCCCCCAAACTGAGGGTCAAGACTCACTGCATGCATCTCAAAGGGAATGCCCAGATAAGAGCGCAGATGTGCAAGCCCGATGGCAAGGGCCAAACTGTCCTTGCCGCCCGAAACGCCCACACACACACTGTCACCGGGCCGGATCATATCGTATTCCTGAATTGCTCTGCGCATGAGTCCTTCCAGTCCCTTCATTCATCCACCGCCTTTTTTCGCCGCTATTATTATGTATTATAAGGGAACTTTCAAGATTATACCATAGTTCAGAGCAAAGATGCACAAATTTTTGCAAAATAATTTTAAAAATAGAAAGTGAGCAAACGTGAGTAAACGAGAGTAAAAGCGAGAAAAACGGAGCTGTGCCAGAATAAGTTAAAATATCACAAAAAAGTGCTTGACGAAGCCTTGCGAATGGTTTATAATTCAACATGCGTTAAATCACGCACATTAAGCGTTTTAAGCGCCCCATGAGTCGGGCGCAGTAAAATCGAGGAGGAAACACGATATGAGCACTACTCTGGCAAAACCCGCCCAGATCGAGCGCAAGTGGTATGTTATCGATGCTGCCGGCAAGCCCCTGGGCCGCGTCGCTGCCCAGGTTGCCGTTCTGCTTCGCGGCAAGAATAAGGTAACCTTCACCCCCAACGTTGACTGCGGTGATCACGTCATCGTTATCAACTGCGATAAGGCTGTTCTGACCGGCAAGAAGCTGGAAAAGAAGTACTACCGCACCCACTCTGGCTGGATCGGCGGCCTGAAGGAAATCCAGTACAAGACCCTGATGGCTGAGAACAGCGACAAGGCTATGTACGTGGCTGTTAAGGGCATGATCCCTGCAAACACCATCGGCGCTAAGGCTATGACTCGTCTGCACTGCTACAAGGGTGCTGAGCACGAGAATGCTGCCCAGAAGCCCGAAGTTTACGAGTTTTAATAGGAGGCAATAGAATTATGTACGAGACGAAACCTTATTTCTACGGCACCGGTCGTCGTAAGAATTCCGTTGCCCGTGTCCGCGTTTACACTGGTACCGGCAAGATCACCATCAACGATCGTGACATCGACAACTACTTCGGTCTGGAGACCCTGAAGCTGATCGTTCGTCAGCCTCTGAGCGTCGCTGGCGTCGAGGGCAAGTTCGACCTGGTTATCCGCGTGAACGGCGGCGGTATTGCTGGTCAGGCTGGCGCTATCCGTCACGGCCTGTCCCGTGCTCTGCTGCAGTACGACGAGAACCTGCGTCCCGCTCTGAAGAAGGCTGGCTTCCTGACTCGCGATCCTCGTATGAAGGAACGTAAGAAGCCCGGTCTGAAGGGCGCACGTCGTGCACCTCAGTTCTCCAAGCGCTAATCTTACGATTACAGCTTACAAAGAGAGCTTCCCATTTGGGAGGCTCTCTTTTTTTGTTGTGAACGGTGGTTGTCCTCTCATTGGGCATCTGCATAATAGGGCGGTTTCTGCTTTCAAAGACAATATGCAAGCGGATAGTCTGACAAAGAAAAGCTCACATCTTTGTGCATATATGAAAATCTCAAAGATCCCCTTGACAACATAGATTTATAACTATAAACTAAAATCAGAATGATGGTTATAAACCTGCAGGATAAGGAGGGAAACTGTTGGCATACAAACGTTTGTGCGAAAGCGATTACCGAATGATGACTGTGATTTGGGATGCTCAGCCGGTGAATTCCACCAGACTTGTAGAGCTTTGCCTTGAAAGGCTTGGCTGGAAAAAGCCCACCACCTACACCATGCTGCGCAAAATGTGCGAAAAGGGATTGGCGCAAAACGAAAACTCTACCGTCACTGCCCTTGTTCCCCGTGAGGAGGTGCAGGCGGCGGAGAGTGAAACCTTCGTGAAGCAAACCTTCGGAGGTTCATTGCCGGCTTTTCTGGTGTCGTTTCTTGGGAATAAAACGATCTCTGAAAAAGAGGCGCAGGAATTGGAAGAACTGATTCGTCAGCACAGGGAGGGAAGAACATGACGCAACTGTTTTTGTCTGCGGTAAATATGAGCATTTCCGCTTCTGCTGTAATTTTGGCAGTGCTGCTGGCTCGATTCGCCTTGCAAAAGGCACCTAAAAAATATTCCTATCTACTGTGGGCTGTGGTGGGGTTCCGTCTGGCAGTACCTTTTTCACTGAAAAGCGCACTGAGTGTGTTTAATCTTAAACTGTTTTCTGCTGCTGCTCCCGGTGCTGCACTGGAAACGACTGTACATCTAACGGTCCCGGCGTCTCCGCTTCCGGCGGCATCGGAGGGAATCCCGGCCATTTCTCCCAGTCAGCCCATTGCTCCGGATTTGGCAGTAAATATCACGCCCATTGAACCTTCAGTGCAAACTCTGACCTTTGACTGGGCCGCTTTCTTTGCCGTTTTATGGTTGGTGGGGATGATTTTACTGGCTCTGTGGGCTGTGGTAAGCGAAGTGAGACTGCGCCGCAGTGTTGCCACTGCTACCCATTATGAAGGGAATGTGTGGCAGTCAGAGCATGTACGTTCACCTTTTCTGCTGGGCCTTATCAGGCCCCGGATTTATATTCCTTATGGCCTGTCGGATCAGGCACTCAACGATGTACTCACCCATGAGCGCTGTCATCTGCACCGAGGTGATCCTCTTTTTCGAAAAATTGCCTTTGCTCTGCTGTTGGTGCACTGGTTCAACCCTCTGGTCTGGCTGTCCTTCTGCCTCATGGGGAGAGATATGGAGCTAAGCTGTGACGAAAAGGTTCTGCAGGACGGTCACGTGGATGCAGCAGGATATTCCCGCACGCTGCTGGCTTTTGCGGCTAATCGCCGACATTTTGCAGCAGCACCTCTGGCCTTTGGCGAAACAGGAGTAAAAAGTCGTATCAAGAACGCCCTGAGCTGGAAGAGCCCCAAACGGACTGTTACACTGACAGCAGCACTGATTACACTGCTGGTGCTGGCGGCTTGCGGTTTGGATCCGCGTGCCCCCATTGCGGCGAAGGCTCCGCCTCTGCCCGTTACGGACCGAACTGAAACCGGTTTTTATACCATTGAGCGTTTGGACAATACCAGCGCCCAGCTGCGCTTTGTGGATTGTGTTCAGGGAATGGACCATCCTTTGTGTGAAAAAGAAGGCTGTACCCACTCCGGCCCGGACTGCCCTGCTTTTGTACAGCTGGACAATGAGTTTGAGGACCTTCCTGACGTGCTGGCGGCAGAGGATACCCTGCTGCTGGTGCGCAATCTTACCGGAATGGGCAGTACTCCCAACCAGCGCATCCAGAAATGGAGCCCGGAGGAGGGACTTACGACCCTGTATCAAACAGAGGATGAAGAGACCCTTCCTTGGACCTCTCCCGGGTCCGAGGCCGCCTATTATGTGCAGGATGGCAGGCTGTTCTTTACGGTTAACAATCTGTCTATGAACAGCGGAGCTGCCTTCCGTCTGATGGCTCTGAATCTTGCCACAGGCAGCACTGAAGTCCTCTGGGAAGCAGAGGGCCAGCGGGGAAATACTTGGCTGGTCGGGGCAGCTCCCGACGGCGGTCTTGTTTTGCAAAGCATTGAGGGCAGCGGCCCATTTGATGAGGAAATCAGCTATGAGCGTTTTGATCTGGAAAGCCGTGGCCTGAAAAAAGTATACGAGTCACCGAAGGGCGAGTGGACACAGGCAGACAGCGACGGCCTGTGGGTGCTCTCGGCAGACCAGAAAACTCTGACCCGTATCCCCTTTGACGGCAGCCGTACAAGTTCTTTCCCGTTGGATAAGGTATGGAAGGCCTTTCCTGAGGAGAAAAGCGCAGGTAAAATGATGCTGTTTAATACCCGCATGGACAACTGGCTGCGGCTGATTCGGGCGGACGGCTCCAACGAGCTGCTGTTTGAGCCCCAAACCGGCCGGGTGCAGCTCTGGAAGTTGGAGGATGTGGGCGATACAGGCACCGCTTTTGTTCGCTGGTGGGGCGATCAAAAGCTGGCCGTTCCCTTTTATGATCCGGAGCAGCCCGAACAAATCAGCTATGCCTTTATGCGGGAAGAGGATTATCTGAACGGGCAGGCAAACTTCGACCCCATTCCCCGCCCGAACCAATAAGTTCAGCCGGACGATCTGGCTTTTGCACGGGTTCGCTTTGCCGCAGGAGAAAATCAGCCGCTGCCCGGTATGCAGAGCGTTTGTGAAGACGCTTTATACTATATATAAAGGAGAGGGCGAAAAACAACAGAATGGCTGGACCGGCAGCAAGGCGTTTTAGAAAGAAAACAGGCCAAGAAAAAAGCACCGACAGGGATTCAATTTGTCGGCTTGTGTGAAGCTTTTATATTA
>RCNI01002031.1_pt1 | contig 10213 bp, 7 predicted proteins | sample 2041151 | NCBI WGS metagenome assembly RCNI01 (sample SAMN09708214, study PRJNA481090) | feces metagenome | isolation source: feces | place: Antarctica: Albino Rookery
ATGACTTCATATAATAGCTTAATCACTTCAATTTAGATAAACGGATAACAAAATGACAATAGTTATCCAAATAATAATCAATTTAATTCTGCCAACGCGTTTACAATTATTAGAATTTTATGCAATATATTAAAGTCTGACAACTCCAAAGCTGTTATCAATTACCCACTCGTTTCAGTCTTTTTCGCTATCTTCGCATATCCATATCCCTAGAAGCATGAAGAATCAAACATCCGATAATCTCTCCTTTTTCTCCGAGTCAAGACAAACCAACTCCATTGATGACACTATATCCGAATCCTTGGACTTGAACATAGAGCTCGTCAAGAATCCCGCTTGTACTTTTTTTGCTCGTGCCGTTGGCGACTCAATGGAAGGATGCGGCATCGACAACGGAGATCTGCTGGTCATCAACAAGTCACTAGAACCGAAGAACGGTGATATTGTAGTAGCCTTCATTGATGGTGACTTTACCTTGAAGCAGGTACAGGTCGATCCTTCAGGAGAATGTCTCTGGCTCATTCCCGCAAACGGGAACTACCCTTCCATCAAAATAACAGAAGAGAATGACTTCATGATATGGGGCGTACTGACTTATAATATCAAAAGCCTATCGAAAAGGAAAAAGACAAGACCTCTATTCTGTAAGTGCCCTAGAAATTTCTAAAAGGTTTGTGTGTGATTATATCCAATACTTAGATATAAAAAAAGACATTTTTATAGGTTCTCATATTTCTTCTTATGATTGTTGTGATTTGCTTTCAAATTAGTATCTTTGTATCAGTAGAGACATCCACCTAACTGGCTATCGGGAAATACACCAAGTTGTGATTTGCTTTCAAATTAGTATCTTTGTATCAGTAGAGACATCTATAAGCAAAGATAACATTATTAATCTATCGTTGTGATTTGCTTTCAAATTAGTATCTTTGTATCAGTAGAGACATCGCATACACGACCGACTATGGATTAAGGACTGTTGTGATTTGCTTTCAAATTAGTATCTTTGTATCAGTAGAGACATCGACGGATAACCTGGATAGCGTGAAAGAGTTGTTGTGATTTGCTTTCAAATTAGTATCTTTGTATCAGTAGAGACATCGAGTAGCAAAGTAGTGTCAAGATTCATTGGGTTGTGATTTGCTTTCAAATTAGTATCTTTGTATCAGTAGAGACATCTTTTAGCAACTCTGTAACCTTTGGAGTGCGGTTGTGATTTGCTTTCAAATTAGTATCTTTGTATCAGTAGAGACATCACAACTATCTCACACTGAGAAGCCGATGTAGTTGTGATTTGCTTTCAAATTAGTATCTTTGTATCAGTAGAGACATCACCGGAAAGGTATCTTCATGGATTGGTAAGTTGTGATTTGCTTTCAAATTAGTATCTTTGTATCAGTAGAGACATCGCTAAGAACTTCAACATTCTTGTCTTCATCAGTTGTGATTTGCTTTCAAATTAGTATCTTTGTATCAGTAGAGACATCCAGGAAGAAAAGGGGTACAGAATGGCAGATGTTGTGATTTGCTTTCAAATTAGTATCTTTGTATCAGTAGAGACATCGCGACATACCTCCGGATACATATGCACCGCGTTGTGATTTGCTTTCAAATTAGTATCTTTGTATCAGTAGAGACATCAGTTCATTAGTAGCACACTCATTACGGATTGTTGTGATTTGCTTTCAAATTAGTATCTTTGTATCAGTAGAGACATCTCATAATTAGATTTATAATATCGCATAGTGTTGTGATTTGCTTTCAAATTAGTATCTTTGTATCAGTAGAGACATCTTAGTAATACGTTCAACGATACGACCGGAGGTTGTGATTTGCTTTCAAATTAGTATCTTTGTATCAGTAGAGACATCAAAGGGTCCAAATAAAAGTTAGCTGTCTGTGTTGTGATTTGCTTTCAAATTAGTATCTTTGTATCAGTAGAGACATCGCTTGTATCGATTTGAACCATAATCTTTCAGTTGTGATTTGCTTTCAAATTAGTATCTTTGTATCAGTAGAGACATCTTCTGTTTGGTATTAAAAATAAAGTCCTGCGTTGTGATTTGCTTTCAAATTAGTATCTTTGTATCAGTAGAGACATCGTTCTCAAGCGTTGAAGCAAAGATGTCGTTGTTGTGATTTGCTTTCAAATTAGTATCTTTGTATCAGTAGAGACATCTGCGAGGTCGGGATTCATATTTCCATCTTTGTTGTGATTTGCTTTCAAATTAGTATCTTTGTATCAGTAGAGACATCAAAAAATTGGCATTTAATCCACTGAGGGGCGTTGTGATTTGCTTTCAAATTAGTATCTTTGTATCAGTAGAGACATCAGAACCTACACAATACACAATGAATCAACTTATTACACGAATAAATAGAATAAAAAAAGTGTGTCTCAAAAATAAAGAATCCCGCTATATGGCGGGATTCTTTATTACTAGAACAATTCTAATTGCTGCCCAGGAGATTTAGGTTCTTCAGGTTTCTTCCCAAAAAACAACTCGATTTGTCCAAACTGTTTGTCGGTAATGCATAGAATGCCTACATGACCAAATTCTGGCAGAAAAGATTTTACACGTTTTATATGTACATCAGCATTTTCCACACTAGCACAATGACGAATATAAATGGAAAATTGAAACATTGTAAATCCATCTTTCTGCAAATTCTTACGAAACACATCAGCCGCCTTACGATCTCTTTTCGTATCTGTCGGCAAATCAAACAACACTAAAACCCACATCACCCTATACTCACTGAAACGATCCATAAATCATCGTTTTGGATAAACTAACTGGCGCTGCTCACCTGTAAAACATTTGAATAAAGAAACTGTAGTTTGGCTCACAGCTACCATTAAAGGACTTCTCACCTTACCTATGCGAACTTCCAACGTAGGAATGGACAAAAGCTTAACTTTTATCTCTTGAGAAAGATTTTCATAATCATAATCTTGCATTAACCCAAATACCAGTTCATCTACATAAGGACGATAAGGCTCCATTATATCGTCTGCCAAACAATAAGCATTGTATCGATTATGATGATGAATACCTAAAGTAGGAAGCATACCACTAATAACCAAGGATCTAGCTACTACAGCCCTCAAGATAGCATATCCGTAATTCAAAAGATTATTAGGTGGTACTCCTTCCCGTTCACGAGTAAAATAATCCAAATCGGGAAATAAATGCTTCCAATAAAATGCGGCTGCACGAGCTTCCAAATTATCAGGATCACCACTTCTGACCTCACTAGCCCAAATCTTCAAACATTTCACCCCAGAATGAGTACATGCTTCCAACACCTCCCCTTGATTCTCTATTTTTGCCTTAATAGTCTGTTGCCATAGCTGTTTTTTCAATGGCAAAGAAGCATCAATTTGGTAGCGGAAACGTTCATTCTGAGTTGAATTCCCGCACAAAGGAAGAATCAGACCTTGTGGCATACTTTTCTTGTTACAAGTTATAACAGCACATTGATTCGCCAACAAGGCATCCATAAGTCCTGTCGTAATAGTTATCTGTGAATGATCAAGTACAACAACCCCTATATCTTCTATAGGTTTTGTGATTTCAGAACGCCGTTTGAATGACTCCAGAAGCGAATCGTTTTTCTCTACTTCCGGTAACTTAATTACTAACTGACCATTCTTTAACGACAAATAAGCAGGATTCCCAAAATACAACGTTTTCTTTATCATAATCTTAATATTCGCCTACATAAACAATCTCTCCTAAATGATTAACACGAACTTTAACGACACCTTCTAATCCGTTTAAGCCACATCGTTTCCACGTCACTTCCTTTAATTCATTTTTATCGTCCACTGTCGTTTCAAGATGATGACGAAAGAAGTAATCTCGAGTTGCCATCTTTTGTACTCTATAAAGATTAGGACTGATATGAGAATAATTCTCGGGATCCAAAAGATCAATCTCCTTCGGATCAAAACCTGTCTCCTTATTTGGAAATACAAAATATTCATTCTGCTTCATAGTAAATAGAAACTTCCATCCAAGATTAGAATTATAATTGTGATCTATTACTTTTTCACCAGTCGTAGCAGCAGCTACAGCCTCATAAAAAGATACGATATGTTCTTGCAAGCAGCCATTCTCATCTCTAAAAATTGCAACATGATGATTATTGCTCGTATTTACATAATCAACAGGCTGTTTCCCTCCTTTTTCATCCAATAAGAATTTACCATTTGAGTCCTTCTTGTCATGAAGAGCTATAGCATTTGCGACACCTAATATGGTAACTCGCTTTATTGCAATTCCACATTGTTCATTTAGATATATCGGGATCTCATCTAAATTAACAAATGCTTTCTTAGCATCACCAACGTATGCAGCCAAGCGTTCTTCCAATATCTTGCGTACTCTTACATCAATCACTTTATCTAATTTCAAATCAGGTGTCACTTCTTTTCGAATAGTATAGATAGTCTCCAAAGAAACGGTTTTCACCCTTGCTGGAACTTGCATCATTTGGTCCACATCTATGTATAAAGGATTCTTCTCAAGAGAATTTTTACCTGTGAATGCTTTTTTCGCATCAAAGCCATTCATTTCTAAGCGATTCAATAATGCCTTACGATACTTCTGATTAGCGACCTTTGCTATCTGATTTTTCGAAAAATTTGCTCCAACCTTTTCTATTTTGGTCACGTAACGCTGCACAGAGCCATAAATAGTTTCATTATGCAATTGTCCTCTTGGAGTCAACTGAACCTTCATACGGGTTCCACCCTTTACTTTGGTGATGTTGATATTACGGGTAATAACCTTATTTTTGGCCTTTATGGATATTAAGACAGATTCAAGATGTTTCTTTGCTTCTTGACGAAATTCTTCAAGTGGCATAAAGGGCGAATTGAAACGCAACTTATTATTCTTATCACGATGCAACTGAGTCTTTTCAATAGCATAAATACTACTTGACTTGTCACTACGAGCATTCAAATTATTCAAATATTGTACAAATACCGGCTTTGTGAATGCTATAGTCAAAGCATCCATTGCATGGTGACGATGATCATTACGCTTTGTCCAATCCGTAATCCGTTTAATTACTCTTCCGTCCCTGTCTTTCCACTCCTCTACTTTACCAAGACGAGCATACTTATCCCAGTTGAGCTCTTGCATAACATCTACCAACTGCCAATCCTCACGTAGTCTCGCCGTTACAGAACCTGTTGTAGTATTAACATGCCTTACCATATCTAATAGTATTTCACGAGCTTTACGTGCAATGTATTGGGAGTCTCGCAAATCACGTTTCAGAAAGTCTTTTGGAATCTGTTCACCAGTCATCAATAGCTTATCGTGCTTTGACTTACTAATCACTCCTGTTCTTAATAGGCTGTCAACTCGTTCTTTATATCGTACCAATTCGTTTTCATCGTATTTTGCTTTCACAAAATCAAAAGCGGTAGTATTACTCTTTTCAATGTTTACAGCACGTGCCTCCAATGTCTTGTTTGAAAATGAATCATCAAACAAACTTGCTTGTGGAACAATATGCTCTATATCAAATTCTTTGGAAAACAGCTTCTCACGAGGTATGTAAGTATTTGAATAGAGTGTTTTAAAACCATTTTCTTTTAATTCCATATATAGCTTATAACGTACCAAATCATTACGGCTCACATGTGAAATACCAAATTCATCCTGTATGATCTTACGAAATGTTTCATTCTCACGATTGGCCTTATTGATGGCAGAAACCAATTCCTCACGTTCCTTAGCACTTTTCTTTAGTTCACGAGCCATTTCCAGACGAATTTCATCAGGCCGACCGTAAGTATCAGAAACTTCATTAACCACATTAATCATCTGATTCAGTATCTTCTCAACTACAGGATTACGTAAGCTATTTCGCGGCAAAAGTTCAAGTTTTCCTTTCAGCTCTTTATGCTCCAGTTCTTCTCTTGACAGCGACTGTGCAGAATGACGGTAGCCAGCATAACTACAAGCCTGACTATATTCATTACCTTCACGCATGTGAACCAATATTTTTTGCATAGCATGAGCTGAGAGACTGCCATAATCGGAAGGGAAAGAAATATTTGCTAATACAGAAGCATATTCTTTCTCAAACCCAAACATTGTAGCTAACTTCCCAACCAAACTGTCTATCCCAGTACTTGACTGATCACCCTCATAGGAATACAATAAATGCCACAACTGATAAAAAGGCTGATTTTCATACTCCTTACCTATCAACGTAGAGTTATAGCTTAAATATTCAGTATGGTATCCTAATCCTTCAAAGAGTTGATGTACCAATACGCGCACCTCGGCTGATGGCATCTTGGAAAAGTTATACTCTCCGTGTCCAGACATCGTAACAATCGTTTGATAAGCAGAATAAAATGTAGCCATTGTCTGATTCCCTTCTACTTTTTCATAATTCAAATCCAACTGCTTTGGCTTCAAGAATAAGAATTTCAGTACTTCAGACTTTGTCATTTTTTCTTTAAGCTGAAGTTCCTCAAATAGTCGCTGCTTATCTTCCAAAGTCAAAATATATTTTTCTTCGGTTACTTTATCTGTTACTACTAAATTGTTAATGTTCTGCCATATCTTGAAATCCTGAAACAAAGGAGATGATTTAGGACATACCTTACGTCCTACTAACTTGGTAGTTACTTTTCCATCACGAACTATCTGCATTTTTTGGGATTCAAACTCACACAGGCCTACTAAGCCTTTCTGACTCTTCAAGGCACGCTGATAAAAAATAACGATATCACGTATTTCATGCTTCAATTCTTCCGTAAGTTCAGAATGGAATTTGGCCTGAACAGACCAGATAGTCTCAAATTCATTAAGATAATCAGTGCGATAGAATACTTGATTTTTTAAACTATAATGAGGATTCTTATCCAATTCAGACATTAGGAACTGACCTACGGTCTGTTTATTAAAATACAATTCCTTACTTCGGTCACTAATAGCACCCAAATAACCACTTGCATTACCGATAGCACCGTTCAAGTCACAAATAGCAGCAGCCACTTCATCAATAGGGAGTTGAAACTCAAGAGCACTCACTCTTCGCTGATAACGCTGCAAGCGTTTGTCTTTACCTTTGTCATCTGCCGTATAAAAGCCACATTCCTGATGGAAAATAACAGAAGACTGTTTAAAAGACTTTCCTTCCAATTTTTCTTTTAAAGAAACAGTCAACACATTAGGATAAAATGCTCGTTGAAAATTCCAGATACGTTCACGTTCTTTCTCTAAATCGGAACGATAAAAGGCTGGAATATATTTTTTCTCTGATTGCAGCAATGAAAGTACAAGTTGTGCAGGAGTAATATTTTCATCATACAGCCGTCTAGCAACAGCCATGCCATCAATAAGCTGACCTTCATCAGAAGACTTCGCTTTTCTACAGCTTCTGTATCCTCGTTTTTTATTAATCATCAAAAGGATACGTCCAAATTCCTCCAAAGTCACTTCTTCACGAGCGGCCTTTGCACGTAATCGATATGTTTCAAAGGTGGAACCACTGCCTGATTCATGCAGGATTGTATGTTCAGTAATAATCCCGTTCTTCAACAAACATTCAATAAGATTCTCTCTACGCAACTTATACCGTTGAAGGTTTCTTCGAGCTGTCCTTTTCAATGTACGATTGGCATTTGTCGTGATACTCTTCCCTTTCTCAAAATTAGTTTGCTCATCTACTGTCAACGGATTTACACGCACTCCAACCTTTACAATGGAAGATTTTTCATTCTCATTTTCTGCCTCAGTAACAAGGGCCCAGCCAATACTGCTTATACCCAAATCAAGTCCTAATATCTTTTTCATAGTTTAATTCCATATTTTTTTCAAAAATAATATTTTTTCCAGAAAAACTTTTTTTTATTCAAACAAAATCTTACATTTGTCCCACTAATTTGAAGCAACTCACAATAAGGATTATTCCGTTGTGAAAACATTTAAAGCGGCCGCAAGGTCGCTTTAAATGTTTTTAAGTGATCATCTTAACGCTTTCCTCTTTATATAAACGGCCTCTCTTTTTGTAAACAAAGTCTAAAGAAATCAAGAAAAGCTTAAGCTTTCCCAAAAGGAATAGAGCTAAAAAGCTAAATAATTACTTTTGTCGGCTTTTTCAAGAGGATAACGACTAAAAGACAAAGTAAGCCATTATCTTCCCAAAAGAAGATCACTTTTTTTACAATTAAAACTAAACGACAAATGAAACAAAAGACTTACAGCCGAGCAAACAAACTATTCCTGATTTTATCTCTACTATTTACTTTCGTTCACCCCATATCAGCTGATGAGGATTCTCGACATGAGTTAGAAAACATGCATGTAACCATTAATGCGGCGTCCTATAAAAACTGCAAATTCATTGAAAAAGAAACGATCAAAGGGAAAGAGTATATCAAGGGAAAAGCCAGCTCTTACAATAAGGACGGAGAAGCCAATGCAGGCATCCTCCTGCAGCCATGTGCAGAATATGCTATCAAGACCAAATTTCCTGGGGGGACTTATAATATTACAGTATTTTATGCCATTGATAAAGAAAAGGCACCAGAAAGCCCTCAAATCAGTATCGGCATCAATACACAGAAAGCACAGCACATTGAAATCAAAAACAAGCTTATTAATAGTGTAAAGGCTTCCTTTAAAGTCAACTTTTTCAAAGGGAAAAACCATACGGTAAAAGTTTGGTTTCCATCGGAAGGAGTCAAGATTCGTGAAATTAGAATCAACCGTGCTTTAATCAACAAAAAACAAGAAGAGAAATAAATAATTATCTATATTTGTAGCCATCCATAAAATTGAAAGACATGATTGCTACAAATCCTGATTACATTAACGGAGATAAGATTTCACTCAAACAATACTTTACGACCACTTTCTTGAAGAACAAACGTTTGGTCTACTCTTCCGTATGGAGCTGGTGGAAAAAGACCACAACCTTTTGGTGCATACCATTACTGGTGGGTGATTTGACCATGCTTATTCCTTTAGTATATCAAGATTGGGAAGCGGGCGAAAGCTTTCATTGGCCACTCATCATCGGAATGTTTTGCACGATGTTTGTTTCTTTTCTGCCTTTTATATGGGCGATATCCTATTACCAGTCATTCGTAGGTTTTAAAAAGGTAACTCAAAGACTCTCAAAATTCTTCACAACTTACATACCGGATGCCACTAATGTGAGAAGGTTATCTTATACCAACTACGTTTTTCTTTGGAAGGAATATGAATTTGAAGTAGCTCATTCGCTCGTTCCAATTATAAATGCCAAGAAAAAAATAATTGGTTTCAAACCTTGCTTCTTGGTTTGCCTGTATTTCACACCTAAACATGGGCACGAATCTGATATTTTAGACAAACAGGGGCAACTACAGAAGAAATTCGAAGAGGAAATCTATGCATACTGTAAAGACAAGGAGAGCTGCAAATCCTTACAGGTTACCCCTATCAAATGTACACTCTCTACCCTTTGAAGGAATTGCAAGACGGACAAATCATCAAAAACTCGATGGAACAGATGCAGTATCTCACGCAACGATTTCATCTTATACCCCTTCAACTATGCAAATCAGTAAAGAGCAGGATTCTTTACTGGTTAGAAATCAATGACCAACCTTTTCATGAAGATATTGCCGCATTTCATATTGGACTTTTTGAAACGGAATCGGGATATTCATTGTACTTATGCGGCGGTAAAACGTACGATCCTCAAGATGATGATTGGGCCTGCAATTCAGATTTCCAACCAGAAGAGAAGTATCTTGCCTTCGATAAATTTGAATTATTTTCAGATACGGGCAAACATTTCGACTACGAAGATTTTCAGCTATTGGTAGGAAATACCGTAAGAAAGTACTTAGAGAATAATCAAGATAAGGAGAAATCAATGTTTTACCAAAAGGTTGTAACCATCGGATTTGACGATGGAAAATTGCAAGTGATTGCGGATGCGAAAGGGGTTATCAAGTGACTAAAAACTGACAGTATACAACTGTGACCTAAGTTTTCTTCACTACATTCCAGAAGGCTACATTCATCCTTGCCGAATGCTTTCATATAAAGACGGACATTTAAATGTTCGTCTTTTTTTGTGTTCTCCAGACACTGACATTTCATTCACACACTATAAAAGTAAAAAAAAACGGATTTTTTTCGTTGAAAGCTTCCTAAAAATCAAGGTTTTCCGTGATGAAAAG
>RCNI01002032.1_pt1 | contig 10211 bp, 7 predicted proteins | sample 2041151 | NCBI WGS metagenome assembly RCNI01 (sample SAMN09708214, study PRJNA481090) | feces metagenome | isolation source: feces | place: Antarctica: Albino Rookery
AACGGTAACTACGAGGCCTTTGCACGGCCCGAAAAGCCCCAGGGCGTAGACAATAAAAACGCCTATATCGTGGGCAGCGGCCTGGCGGCTCTCGCCGCAGCCTGTTTCCTGGTTCGTGACGGACAGATGCCCGGATCCCACATCCATATCCTGGAGTCCATGGATGTGGCAGGCGGCGCCTGCGACGGTATTTATGATGCCACACGTGGCTATATTATGCGTGGCGGACGGGAAATGGAAAACCATTTCGAGTGCCTGTGGGATCTGTTCCGCAGCATTCCCTCTCTGGAAAAGCCCGGTGCATCGGTTCTGGATGAGTTCTACTGGCTGAATAAACACGATCCCAACTACTCCCTGTGCCGTGCCACCGTCAACCGGGGCCAGGATGCCCACACCGACGGAAAATTTAACCTGAGCCAGAAGGGCTGCATGGAAATTGTGAAGCTCTTTATGACGAAGGATGAAGACCTGTACGATAAGACCATCGAAGATGTGTTTGACGATGAGGTGTTCGGTTCTACCTTCTGGCTGTACTGGCGCACCATGTTTGCCTTTGAAAACTGGCACAGCGCACTGGAGATGAAGCTGTATTTCCAGCGCTTTATCCACCACATTGCCGGTCTGCCGGACTTCAGTGCTCTGAAGTTCACCCGCTACAATCAGTATGAGTCTCTGATCCTGCCCATGCAGAAGTATCTGGAGGAGGCCGGGGTGGACTTCCGGTTTGGCACGGAGGTGACCAATGTTATCTTTGACATCAAGGACGGCAAAAAGGTAGCCACCGCCATTGAGTGCAAGGTAAACGGTGCCGAGCAGGGAATTGTGCTGACGGAAAACGACCTGGTGTTTGTCACAAACGGAAGCTGCACCGAGGGCACCATCTACGGTGACCAGAACCACGCCCCCAATGGGGATGCGGAAGTGCGTACCAGCGGCTGCTGGAACCTGTGGAAGAACATTGCCAAGCAGGATCCGGCCTTCGGTCATCCCGAAAAGTTCTGCTCCGATATTGCCAAGACCAACTGGGAATCTGCCACCATTACCACACTGGATGATAAGATCATCCCCTATATCACGAATATCTGTAAGCGTGACCCCAGAACCGGAAATGTTGTTACCGGCGGTATCGTGAGCTGCAAGGACTCCAAGTGGCTCATGAGCTGGACCATCAACCGCCAGGGCCAGTTTAAAGAGCAGGATCCCGAAAAGGTCTGTGTGTGGGTGTATGGCCTGTTTACCGATGTACCCGGCGATTTCGTGAAAAAGCCCATGAGAGAGTGCACCGGCAAGGAGATCACTGAGGAATGGCTGTATCATATGGGTGTGCCTGTGGAGGAGATCCCGGATCTGGCAGAGCACAGCGCCGTGTGTGTGCCTACCATGATGCCCTATATCACTGCCTTCTTTATGCCCCGTGCCAAGGGTGACCGCCCCGATGTAATTCCCGACGGCTGCGTGAACTTCGCATTTTTGGGCCAGTTTGCAGATACACCCCGTGACACGGTGTTTACCACCGAGTACTCCGTTCGTACCGCCATGGAGGCTGTCTACGGCCTGCTGGGTGTGGACCGTGGCGTGCCTGAGGTGTGGGGCAGCGTGTACGATGTCCGTGAGCTGCTGGAAAGCTCCGTTCGCCTCATGGACGGCAAGTCCCCCCTGGAAGTGGAGCTGCCCGGCCCCATGAATCTGCTGAAAAAGCCCCTGCTGAAGGCAATCAAGGGTACCGTGGTGGAAAAGGTGCTGCGGGATCACAATGTACTGAAAGACGGTATGCTGTAAGACAAGAGGGCTTTGTCCCGAATAAAAAGCAGACACTCACAAATTGTGGGTGTCTGCTTTTACATGCGAAATGCGCGTTTGAACGGCAGTTCAATGGAGACATGGGGATTTATTCTGTTGCACGTTTCCATACAGCAATCGGGTGCGGAAGTATTTCTTCCGCACCCGGGGTATCCAGATCGCTGACGGCATCGCTCTGGTCATGTTCTGGGCCAATTAGGGGCACGGAGGCTACAGTACAGACGGCTTCATAGAGCATGCTTGCACGCAGTCGCATTACGTTCATACTTCCTTTCTGTAGGCATCTTTCCTATATCATACACGAAAAACCGCAAAACGGGAAGAGGGCAGATAATGCATGAAAAACAGATACCGGGAAAACGAACTCCCCCTGTCCAGGGGTAAGCCTGTACAGGGGGAGGGGATGAAACTTTGAGACGGGGCAGAAATCAGGCTTCTTTGGAAACCAGATTGCCCTTTACAAATACCTGTGCCACATTGTTTTCGTCATCCAGCAGCACCAGGTCTGCATCCATTCCGTCATCAATGAAACCGATGTGATCTTCCATGCCCAGGAACTTGGCGGGATTCTCGGTTAGGGCAGGAATGACCTCTTCCAGGGTTTTGCCGGTGAAGGCGATGATATTTTTGAGGCCACGGTTGAGCGTGAGGGTGCTTCCGGCTCTGGTGCCGTCGCTCGCCAGCTTGGCATCGCCGTCTTTTACAACCACATCGTTGACACCCAGATGGTAGTGTCCGTCGGGCAGGCCTGCGGCCATAATGGAGTCGGTGATACCGATCACTCTGCCCAGACCCTTGATTTTTACCAGCAGATTTACAGTGGCAGGTACCAGATGCAGACCGTCGCAGATCATCTCGCAGTACACTTCGTCCGAAGCCAGGACTGCACCCATGATGGCAGGCTCATGCTGATGGAACAGGCGCATGGCGTTGAAGGTGTGGGTAGACAGGGTTGCACCGTTTTCGATGGCCTCCATGGCCTGCTGATAGGTAGCGCCGGAATGGCCGATACCTACCCGGATTCCCAGCTTTTTGGCATCGGGGATCATCTGAGTGACACCGGATACCTCGGGGGAAACGGTCATGTATTTGACCCGGCCCTCTGCCAGCTCCTGGTAGTGCCGCAGAAGCGCGGTGTTGCCCTGCTGCAGCAGGTGCTCAGGCATAGCGCCCTTGTAAGCACTGGCAAGGAAGGGTCCCTCCAGATGGATACCCAGCAGATGCGCTGCATCGCTGGTGTCGATTTTATCATATGCCTTAAACTGTTCGATGCACCACTGTGTCTGCTCTTCGGTGTCGGTCAGCACGGAACCCAGCCAGGAGGTGGTGCCGTTGGAGGCAAAGAAACGGCCGATCTTGTGCAGATCCTCGGGGCCTGCGGTGTTGACATCCACGCCCACAGCGCCGTGGGTGTGGATATCGATGAAGCCGGGGATCACGTGCCTGCCCTGAGCGTCAAAAGTCTCAGCGCCCTGGGGGACATCGGATGCAGTGCAGAGCTTGATTTTTCCGTCTGTCACGTGAATGACATGGGCGCCGAAGTGGTGGTTGTGATAAACCTGAGCGTTTGTAATATAGAAATCCATTTTCTTTATCCTTTCCGGATGCATGAAATAAGGGGCCGCTTGCAATGCAAGCAGCCCCTTTTCAGCAAGCGTATTTTAATATACAGTTACTTCACTGAAAGTCTTAGCCGAGAGCCTCGTTGATAACATCGAACAGGATGTAGTTCTCCAGATCGACGGGAGCTTCAACAGCGCCGGCCTCAATGAACATCTCCTGCTGGCGAGTGTAGTAATCCTTGATGGTGCCGTCAGTCATGCCGGACTTGATGTCCTGGGCGGAGAACCACTTAGCATCAGCGGTCTCAACCTGGCAGTCCTTAGGATCCTTAGCACACTGCTTAGCGTACAGATCGATAACATAGGGCCAGTTCTCTTCCTGAGAAGCGAAGTCCATAGCCTTCAGCAGAGCACGGGTGAAGCGAACCAGAACGTCATGGTTCTCTTCTGCGAACTTGGGCAGGCAGATCCAGCTGGCCAGGTTAACAGAGTCGGTAGCGAACTCCAGCTCCTTGGCACCCTCACAGTTATCCATGATCTGGTTGGAGTAGGGGTTCCAGGCGGTGCAGGCGTCAACGCTGCCGGACATCATGGAAGCGACCATGTTGGAGGGCTCCATCTCGAAAGCCTGAACATCATCCATGGTCAGGCCAGCAACAGTCAGAGCGCCCTTCAGAGCGGTCTCGGAAGAAGAACCGCCGTTGTAAGCGATCTTCTTGCCCTTCAGGTTAGCCAGCTGCTCTGCGGATTCAACACCGGCAGAGGGCAGGACAATGATGCGGTCAGTGCTGTGAACGGAAGAGGGCAGGAAAATCTGAGCCTGTCCGTTGATGCAGAGCTTGTGTGCGCCGTGGCCGATGTAAGCCAGGTCCACGCTGCCGCCTTCCATAGCTGCGATCTCAGAGGGGCCGTCGTTGAAGGGCCACAGGGAAATCTCCAGGCCTTCTTCTGCAAAGTAGCCCTTGTCAATACCGGTCAGAATAGACCAGACAGAGGCGTAGTTGGGCATGTAGCCGATGTTCAGCTTAACAGTTTCCTGATTGGGCTTGGAATCAGGGGTGCTTTCGCCGCTGGTGCTGACGGAGCCGTTGGGCTTGGTGTCAGCTGTATCCTTGGTGCCGCAAGCGGCCAGGGACAGCACAACAGCCAGTACCAGAAGCATCGATAAGATCTTCTTCATTTTTTTTCCTCCAGTTGTTGTTTTCTTAAATTATCACCGAATGTATTTTCGGTAACTGACTTATTTACGGACTTCCAGGAATTCCTGGTAGACCTCGTTCCAGATCTCGGTCTTCAGCTCCAGGAAACGGGGATCGTTCTTGGTGGCCTGAGTTCTGGGGTAGGGGATGTCGATGTCCACGATCTTCTTGATACGGCCGGGACGTGCGCTCATGATGATAACACGCTGTGCAAGAATGATGGCTTCGTCAACATCGTGGGTGATGAAGAAGCAGGTCTTCTTCTCATGCTCCCAGGTGTTCAGCAGCTCGGTCTGCAGCTGTACACGGGTCTGTGCATCCAGAGCGCCGAAGGGCTCGTCCAGAAGCAGAACCTCGGGGTTGACTGCATAGGCACGGGCGATGGCAACACGCTGACGCATACCACCGGACAGCTCCTTGGGGTAGGAATTTTCAAAGCCCTCAAGGCCGACAGCCTTGATGTACTTGCGGGCGATCTGCTCAGCTTCAGCCTTGGGAACCTTCTTGATTTCCAGACCGAACATAACGTTCTTCAGAACCGTTCTCCAGGGGAACAGAGCGTAGCCCTGGAACACGACACCACGCTCAACGCCGGTGCCTTCGATCTTATTGCCGTCCAGATACACGCTGCCGCTGGTAGGCTCCAGCAGACCTGCGATGATGTTCAGCAGTGTGGACTTACCGCAGCCGGAAGGTCCGACCACGCAAATAAACTCATTTTCCTTAATATCAAGACTTACGCCGTTCAGAGCGACGGTCTTACCATTACGACCAGTGTATTCTTTATATACGTTGTCGATTTTCAGCTTGATTAAATTTTCTCCTGCCATCCTGTCAGTTTCCTTTCAATAATATCAACGATCTTAACCAAAATCAGACCAATGATGCCCAGTAAGATAATGTACATGAGCATGGGGGGTGCATCAAAAGAGTTTGCCAGAGAACGGATTCTCATACCGATACCAGCCTGTGCACCGGTGGACTCGGCGGCCAGCAGAGTGGTGAGGCCAGCGCTGAGGCCCAGACGTACAGCGGTAATAATGAAGGGGACCGTTGCAGGACAGATGATCTTAACAAAGATATCGAAGTCATTTGCGCCCAGAACACGAGCAGCCTTCAGAATTGTGGTGTCAATGTTCTTGATACCCTGATAAATGGTGATGCTCATAGTCATGAAGGTGCAGATCCAAATAAGGATAACTGCGGGCTTCTGACCGACACCGAATGTAATAACCAGCAGAGGTGCGTAGCCCAGTGCAGGGATGTTACGGATGAAGTTGATCCAGGGCTCCAGAATCTTCTGAACGGGGGTGTACCAAGCCATCAGAAATGCGATGGGCAGGGAGGTGATGAAGCCAAGGCCAAAACCCATGCCTACACATGCCATACTGCTTCCGATGTCCTTCCAGAAGACACCTCTGTCGACCATCGTTCCAACGGCGGGAACGACCTTGTCAACAAAAGGGAAGCTCCGGCCGGTTGCTCCGCCAATCGATAGCAAATACCACACAGCCAATGCTGCGAGGAGGGAAATCAACAGCCACACTTTGTTGCTGATGTTTAACCCTTTCTTCTTTTTTACCATAATCACAATCTCCTTCGTCTGTGTTTGCGGTTGCTTATCCCTAGCTGTTTTGATTATAAGTTATAACTAAAAGGCGACGCAACGCTTAAATTCAAACTGAGCATATCAGAATTTATTGTGTATTTCAAGAAAAAATATTCAAAAAATCGATTTTCGTACACTTGATACAAACACGATTGTCGAATTTCGTACAATATGACTGGACAGATTGTGGTTGACCTTTGGGTTGATTAATTATAAAATATAATTATGAAATTATGGATTCCTATGCGTGGGAGGATGTACATGACAGACACAACATTTGAAACGGATCATTGCGATTCAACCTTGAAATTTGCTGAAAGTGAACTCTTTCATCATTTAAATATGCTGGCGTGTAAAGCACCGCAGCAAACGGAAGGGTATTGCATATCTCTCCGGGTAGATCCAAAGGACGAGCAGGAAACTGCTGTTGACCATTTCAGCTATCAGTTTTCGGAGACCTCCGGTTTTATCACAGGCAGCAACCCCCGCAGCGTTCTGCTGGGTGTATATGATTATTTAAGGAGGATCGGCTTTGTGTTCCTGCGCCCCGGCGCAGAGGGGACCTTTGTTCCGAGTCCTGCATCCCCGGAGGCACTGCTGTGCCCGCTGGTGGAGAAGACAGCGGATTTCCGGCACCGTGGTGTCTGCATCGAAGGTGCCAACTCCCTGGAGAACGTGCTGGAGTTTATCGACTGGCTGCCGAAAAACGGATACAACACATTTTTTGTCCAGTTTAAAAAGCCGGATATTTTCTTTGAGCGCTGGTATGACCACACATTTAACCCCACGCTGCCCGGACAGAAGCAGACCAGAGAGCAGCTGGATCAGATGGAGGCAGCGGTCACCGAGGCCATGGTGCTTCGGGATCTGATTGATCATCGGGTGGGTCACGGCTGGACGGCAGAGGCCATCGGGTTTGATAATACCGGCTGGCATGTAGAGGAGCATCAGCTCACGCCGGAGTCTCAGGCACTGGTTGCGGAAGTGGCCGGAAAGCGTGAGCTCTGGGGCGGTATTCCCACCAACACCAATCTGTGCTACTCCAATCCCCAAGCCAGAAAATTGCTCATTGACCAGGTGATTGCTTACGCAAAGGCGCACAGGAGCGTCAACTATCTCCATTTCTGGCTGGCAGACGAGTGTAATAATGTATGCGAATGTGAGAAGTGCGCAAAAACCACTCTGTCCGATCAGTATGTGGAAATCCTGAACGAGCTGGATGCACGGCTCAGCGAAGAGGGGCTGGATACGAAAATCGTATTCCTGCTCTACCAGGAGCTGCTGTATGCGCCCCTTCGCAGCAAACTGGTTCATCCGGAGCGGTTTTGCCTCATGTTTGCACCCATCAGCCGTACCTTTGAAAAATCCTACCCTGTCGGGAATATGGATGCACAGATCCAGCCCTATGTGCGCAATCAGTTCCATCTGCCGGAAACTGTGGAAGAGAACATTGCTCACTATTTCAGCTGGAAAAAAACCTATTCCGGTGACAGTTTCTTCTATGATTATCCCCTTGGCCGTGCCCATTACGGTGATTTCGGCTATATGAAAATCGCAAAAGTGATCTATGACGATATCCACACCCTCAAGCAGCTCCACTCCAACGGCTATATGAGCTGTCAGGAGCTGCGGGCTATGACCCCCAGCGGATTCCCTAACTATGTTATGGGACAGGCCCTGCTGGATGAGAGCATTTCCTATGAGGATATGAAGCAGACTTATTTCCGTGCCATGTTTGGCGATGGATACGAAGCGGTGGTTACATATCTGGAGCAGCTGTCGGACCTCAGCGATACCGATTACTTTAACGGCCACGGCCCCAGAAAGCAGGCAGATAAAAAAGTTCGTTTCCACCATTTGGCACAGACTGCTCTGGCGTTTTTGATGGATATTGATGAGCTCCATGAGAAGGAGCCCCAATACGAAAAGAATTGGGAATTTCTCAAATTCCATGGCCGCTACTGCATTTTACTGTCCTGCGCCCTGGCTGCACTGTGTGAGGGAGATCAAGCTGGTGCGGATACCTACTTCCGTGAATTCTGCGATTATATTCAGCAGAATGAACGAACCTATCAGTCACAGCTGGACGTATACCGTGTAATTGAGGTAGCAACCAAATATACTGGTTTTTCACGGGTGTAATACCCGTCAAGAGGTACCGCAATGTATAAGTCCAAAGTCATTAAATCAAGCAATTACGAGCGAATTCTGGAGTGCCTTTACAGAAATCCCGGAATTTCCCGTAAGGATATCAGCGACTTGACAGGAATCACGCCTGCCACTGTCACAACCACGGTGTCTGTCATGACAAGAGAGGGGATCGTGACAGAACTTGGGCAGATGGAAGAAGACCGGGGCACCATCGGCAGAAGCCGGATTGCGCTGGGGATCTCCGCCGGTTACGGCTGTACCATCGGAGTGGAGTGTACATTAACGACCCTGTCCGTCTGCGCTGCGGATTTGCAGGGAAGGATCCTGTACTCCGGCAGCACGCCCTGCACGCCGGAACTGGCAGCCAATATTACCCAGGGAATTATTGATACGGTCCGCCAGTGCATGGAGCAAATTCCTTTCCCGGAGAGCAAGATCATGGGAATTGGCATTGCACTGCCCGGTCACATTGACCACATGGGACGGCATCTCATCAGCAGTAACGAACAGTGGGGCAATTTTGATGGCAATGTCATTCAAGGGGCCTTCACCTGTCCTGTGGTGTTTGAAAACAATATCCGATGCATGGCGGTAGCGCAGTACCTGCACTCCCCCCAAAACACCCCCAGCAGCTTTGCGCTTTTTCATGTAGGCATGGGTATGTTCTGTGCCAATGTGACGGAGGACGGCCTTTATATCGGAACCACCTATGGCTCCGGAGAAATCGGCCATACCATCGCGGTTCCCAACGGTAAGCGGTGCGAATGCGGAAAGCACGGATGCCTGCAAACCGTTGCCACGGAACCTGCACTTCTGGAAACCGCTGCTTTTGTCTTCGACAGCAACCACTCTTCCTTGCTGCACACCTTTGCTCAGCGCTCAGAAGATTTGACCATTGAGCATCTGACAGCAGCGTACACCATGGGAGATCCTGCCGTTCGGCAGATGATTACCCAGGCGCTCCAGTACCTGTGTATTTCTACCTTAAATATTGCCATTTTGATGAATCCCGAGAAGCTGTTTCTCCACGGCAAGCTGTTCAACAACGCAGACATCCGTCAGGATTTTCTTGAGATGGTGCGCCAGCAGTTTGATTTCACCAAAAATAACTACCGTCTGGGAACGGTGGAGTTTCTGGATTGCGATTCGTCAGACGGAGCCCTGGGCGGAGCATCCCTGGCAATTCTCAAATGTGTTATCCACGCATAAACGAGTTCATATAAAAACCATAATAGGAGTGTATCAATTATGAGTAGTTATTATCAGATTTCCGCAAAAGACCTGGGTAAGGATGCAAAGATCCCCCTGCTGAAGCTGGGAGATTCCGGCGAGGTTTTCTATGAAATCGCAATGGAAATGCTCAATACCATCAAAGAGCACAATGCGGCAGGAAAGCGCACCGTTTTCATCTGCCCTGTAGGCCCTGTGGGTCAGTATCCCATCTTTGTCCGCCTGGTCAATCGTGATCGTGTGAGCCTCAAAAACTGCTGGTTCATCAACATGGACGAATACCTGAACGACGACGAGAGCTACATCGATTTTGAAAGCCCCCTGTCCTTCCACGGTCTCATGAACCGCACCGTTTACTCTCAGATTGATCCCGAACTGGTGATGCCCGAAGAGCAGCGGATCTTCCCGGATCCCAAGGATCCCGGCCACATTGCCCGTGTGATCGAGCAGCTGGGCGGTGTAGATATCGCATTCGGCGGTATTGGCATCAACGGTCACCTGGCCTTCAATGAAGCACAGGACGAGCTGACCCCGGAGGAATTTGCAAACTTGCAGACAAGAGTTCTGAACATCAGCCGTGAGACTCTCACCTCCAACTCCATCGGCGATCTGAACGGCGCCATCGATGCAATGCCCAAAAAGTGCGTGACCATCGGCATG
>RCNI01002033.1_pt1 | contig 10210 bp, 5 predicted proteins | sample 2041151 | NCBI WGS metagenome assembly RCNI01 (sample SAMN09708214, study PRJNA481090) | feces metagenome | isolation source: feces | place: Antarctica: Albino Rookery
GCCTCCTCGCCCGACTGACCGTAGCAAAGGGACAGGGTGTCTCCATGTACCAGATTGGTAAACAGCAGCTTCCGAATATCTCCACGGCTGATGTACAAATTATCGCCGCAGCTGATGGACCACTGCTCTTTCTTCTCCATCAGAATCTCAATGTCGCAAAAGAATGCATCCGGGCTCATGCGAAGCTCACACTCAGAGGTTGTGCCCACTTTGATTCTCTCCATGTCCGGGAAAATCTCAAATTCTTTATACAAACTCTGGTTACTGATAATCAATTTGTATTGATATCCCATAACTAACTCCTCTTAAACATGATCCGTGATCCGTTACATATTCCAAAATCACTCAAGAGTTTGTTTCCCCTTAAAAAAGCAACCGGGCTTTCTGCAACCAGATAGCAATTGAAAATATTCTCCGTATCCATTCCCAGGTGCAGGGCTTCATTCAGAGCAACGATCAGATCGTTCGCCGTAATATCCAATGGAATTTCCAATTCTGTGGTAAATTCGTTTTTCTCATCTACCAATTGGACAATTGCTTTTTCTTCCATACTTTTCACTCCAAATGCTTAAAGTAACAGATACGATGCCTTTTGGAAACTGACCTGTTCTGCAAAGTCCGATCCCAGCAGGCCGTCATAATGGTCAATATGCTCAATATACTCATTGACCTGGAACTTGGTCTGAATGTCCGCAGAGATGAGGGCATTGTCCGATTCTTTGTCAAAATTATTGCAGATATACACGTATTTATCTGCGTGGATACCGTTAATATTATTGACCAGCACATTCAGTGCGCTTACGGACATTCTGGACTGGTTGGTCACAAAGATCACCCGATCCGCAAATTCCAGAAGGGATGCCTTGGTGTCATCAAATGCGCTGTTGGAATCAATCACAATAAAATCATAATCTCCCGAGCGCTTGGCACCGTTTGCAATCCGGATGAAAATATTCTCCTCAATTCCGATGGACATGAGGGCCCCTCGGAAGGGCGGCAGATAGCTGAATACTTCATTTCGGATCAGATGCTTAATTTCTCCGTAGGCGTTGTCGCTGTTTCTTGCCAGCTTTGAGTACACCTCTGCGCTGGTAATGGGAGAAGGATTCTTCAGCAGAAACTGAAACGTGTGGATGGGATCCGTGTTTAAATACAGCACCCTTTTATAATTCTTGGCAAGACACCCGGCAAGACCCATTGCCACTGTGGTTTTGCCTACGCCGCCGGTTGCGGATGTAACCACAACAATCTGGGTTTCCTTTTTAGAACGGCTGTCCACATTGAAGGAATCTGCGCTTTTGCCCAGAATCTCGTTAAAAATCTCCTTAATGCTGGTGTACTTATAGATTTTTCCTACGTTCAGGTCTCCGGTTGTATCGTCCTCATAATGCTCTGTCAGCAAAAAGATATGGCTGATATTATGCTTTTGCAGAGCGGTAGAATAGAGATCCTCCGATACAATCAGCACTTCCGCCTTCTGCGGAGAGGAAAACAGGGTCTCGAAATAATCCTCATCCGTAATGATTTCCAGGTCGATCTTTTCAAAAAATTCCTCGATAAACTTAAGCTGCAGGGACTGAATGTATCCCGCATCGGTATCTGCCACAATGATCCTTGGTTTTGCCATCTCTTATCTCCCCATCACAACTTGAAAATCGCTATTTGCAAGCCTTACAATGTCTCCACCCTTTATGGGCTGGGCCATGTTGGGCTGCAGGCGCACACGGTTTACATAAGTTCCGTTGGCGCTTTGCAGATCCGTGACGGAATACTGTCCGTCTGGCTGCTTATCGATCCGGCAGTGTACCCGGCTGATCATCTTATTGAAGGATACGCATCCATCTACGCTGTCTGCCTTTTTTCCGATCACGTAGCTGTCTTTTGTAACGGTCAGTTCCACATGGCTGGGCGCATTGAGCGCCACCAACTTCAGCTGGCCCTGGACACTCCCCCCTGTGACGGAGCCATTGCCGTCGGGTGCTGCATTTCGCACACCCTTGATCCGATTGTAGATATCATGGATGCTGTACATGCCGTTGGAAAGATCCGCCATCAGCTGCATGGTCTTGGGAGAAGACAGCACCGGCAGGCCGCTGATCAACTTTACAAGACTGGTCCGCAGTTCGTTTTCAAATGCGGATTCGTCTGTAAAGAATCGGTTGGCTGAGGGCAGATATACCAGCTGCACCTTATAGGTGCTGGGATCCACAAATATCTTTTCGAAGGAGATATCGATGTTCTGGCAGGACAAAAATCCGTTATCCTTTACATCTGTCACATTGGCAAAGATATTGGCCGCAATGGTCAAAAAGCTGTCTGCATCCAGCGAAGGGATCATGGACTGAAATGACTTAAGGGATTTAGTGAGGTAATAAATGGCAATGTTTCCGTTGTAAGTCATCTTCATGCACTTTACAAGGCAGCTGCTGGCCTGGCTTTGCAACACTTTATACTCAGTGGATAAGAAGGTACTGTTATCGCTTAGAATATAGGAAAAATTTGGGCCGCAGGCCATCTCCGTTATGCAATTGTTTTCAACTAATGTATTCATAGGAATCGTTCCCTCTTATCATAATCTTTTCTGTTTATCACAAGTGAAATCACGGAATCTGCCATGGTTTCACTTCTGACAAACGACTTCCGGGGTGTCCCACACAGGTTAAACCTGTGTGGGATCACCATAAGATCGTTTGGATACTAACGAATGCTTATTTTGTCTCTTCCTATTTCTTTTTCTTGGCGACAATAATAAACACTACCAGGCCTGCAAGTACCACTGCGCCTGCGATGGAACCCCAGAACAGGGGCTTGTTTGCAAACCAGCGGACAAAGACATTTGTAGATACAATGACCTGGTCATGGAATACATACAAATTCTCTGTGCTGAACTGCTCCGATGCAGTATCTGTCACATTGCCTGCCAGATCCGTCACACGGATGCGCACCTTCTGTGCGTCTGCGCTTTCCTGGATGGTAAACTTGCCGGAGTAGTCAAACACACTGTCGCCAAACTCCGTAACCGTATCCACAGGCTCGTCGTTCACCATGACCTCCACGGATTTCAGTCCGCCCACATCTACCAGGGTGTATTTTACCTCCAGGGTCTGGGCATTGACGATGGGCTTATCTAGGTTCACCACGTTTCGGATTTCCGGAGCAACGGTGTCCACTGTGAAATTCATAGTGTCCAGAATCTGCTTACCGTTTTTGTCCACGGAGTTTTCCGGAATGCTTGCAGATTCGTTCTTTTCGGAGTCATCCGCCCCATAGGCAGAGGTGAGGGTGATCTTGTAGACGCCGTCCTTTGCAAAATTGGATGCCTTAATGGTGTACACATACTGGTACCAGCCGCTTTCGCCGATATTCACCTGTCCGTCAATCTTTTCGGGGCTGGTGGTGTAATCTGCATCCACCGGCTGACCGTCACGGGTAATCAAAATCTTCAGAGAGTCCTCCAGGATTCTGTCTGCATTGTACTCAGTAATGACCAGATCCTTGGTCACCGCAGCCCGGCTGTTTTCTTCCATCCGAATGTACTGACCGCCGTCTCGAATGAGGGACACCAGATAATCGTCATACTCATAAACAGAACCGTATCTGTTGATGGTGAACTTGATCTGGGACTGGGCTGTGTGCAGTGCCTTATCGGTAACGCCGATGGACAGCACATAAATGCCGTCATTGTCAACGTCCGACGGAATGGTAAAGCTGCCGGAGCCGCCCTTTTCCGTGTCACTGACCTTCACAAACTGCTCCGTTACATCTTCCACCGAATTAAAACGGGTTCTGGTAAGCTGAATGGTCTTGGTGTCAAAGTTCTGATCTTCAAAGCTGAACGCAACGGTAGCTTCGCCCTTGTAGGCGCCGCCTTCCTCGGTTTTTTCCACACCGTTAATCCGATAAGATGCGGGCTGAATCTTGGTATCGATGGTCATCTTCTGGGAGGTGTAGCTGGCCATCTGGTTCTGGGACTTATCCCGGTAGTTGACTGTGACCAGATAATCGCCGTCCTCCGTTAAGGTAAAGGTACCCACATGGACATCTGCACTGCTATCCGACCAGGTGGGGGTAACCGCAGTAGGTTCGCCGCCGTCCTTGGACACCAGCACCTGCACATCTGCTGCATGGAAGTTTGCCTCGGTGATGGTGACGGTTGCTTGAATAGTTCCGCTGTAGTAGGCAACATCCCCTGCCACGTTGGCAGGATTGTTAAAGCCGATCTGTGCAGTGGGGGCAATGTTATCCACCACGATCCGTCTGGACTCCTTATGAGTCTCGGAGTGGTTTTCAGAGCGGTCTGCTGCAGAAAACTGAATGGTGCCGTTAAACTGGTTGCCGGTACCCAGAGCCGCCTTGGGAATTTCAAAGCTTGCGGTGGCTCTTCTGCCGTTTTCCGAATAGCGAATAGCGGAAGTGTCAATGGTCTGATCCAGAAGCTCTGCATTCACGCCGCTGACGCCGGCTGCCTTCATGTAACTATACAGGAAGGAATTGATTTCACTGGTGCTATCCTCTGCGGAGATGGTCACCGTCATCTTAGCATTGTAGAAGCCAAAGCTGATGGCTTCCAGAACCGTATCCAGCACGCTGGGGCTGTAGCTGACCGTCAGATTCACGGGGCCTGTCTTATCTACCGTAAAGTAGTTTGGCTTATAGTCTTCTGCCGGATTCTGTGCCGCATCGATGCAGTCAATGTCAAAGGTGTAATTGGCATCCCCGGGATATGTGATGGTCATGGTGTGCACATCACCGTCCGTACTCCAGCCGGACTTGCTGCACAGCGCATCCACATTGAGAGCCTGTCCGCTGACATCCTCTGCCCGGATGGTCATCGCCACACCGTTGGGATCGAAGTTATGCTCTGTAATGCGGATAACCGCCGTCTGGGTGTCTGCGTAGTACTCACGGCTATTGCCTGCTCTGTCCTGCAGTGTGCGAATGACATTTTTGTTCTGATAATTCACCAGAATCTCAGGCGCTGCTGTGTCGATGGTGATGAGGTGAGAGGTATATGCGGATTTTTTTAGGTCAAAGTTTGTGGACTTATCCTTATAGGATGCAGTTACCACATAGTCGCCATCCTCTTTCAGCTCAAAGATACCGTGGTACACATTTTCATCTTCCGGATCCCGGATCCACTTGATACTGGGCGCTGTAGGTGTGCCGCCGTTTTTAGAGGTCCGCACCACCACATCCTCTGCAAAGAAGTTTGCTTCATTCACGGTAAGGGTAACGGTCACATTGCCTTTGTAGTAGGCCCGCTCCGCTGTTGCATAGCTGGGTGCGCTGTACTCCACATTTACCTCCGGGGCAATGGTATCCACCACAATGATCTTCTGATCGTCGGTGGTCTTTTCACCCTGTGTGCCGGTTTTATCCGTTGCATAGGCGGCAAAGTAGCCCCGAAGCTGTTCCTTGCTTTCCTTGGGAAGCGTCACTTCAGCCGTAAACTTACTCTTATCCGCAGCATCCTGTTTGGCTTCCAGCACAGAGGGGAGCATATCTGTGGGCCGGTTGATCTGGCTGGCATCCTTCTGTCTTGTATAGTTCCAGGTAAAATTCTCAACACCGGAAACTTCATCGTGTGCGGTAAATGTAACGGTCACATTGGGCTTATAGAAGCCAAAGGACAGCTTCTCCAAAGCCGCATCTACAATGGACTGAGAATAGGTAATGGTCACATTGCTGGGCTTTGTATGGTCCACAATGAGGGGCTCCAGCTTTACAGCCTCTGCCGGGTTTCCTGCACGATCCATATAGGACAGATTCAGATTGTAAATACCATCGTGGTATTCTTCGCCCTCTTTAAAGTCATAAGTAAATGTGTACTTATCCCCCTCCTGGGTCCAGTTGTCCTGGTTTCTCAAGATGGCGGTGAGCGCCTCTGCCGTAAAGCCGGTGCTCTTTCCATTAATATCCGTAATGGTGCCGCTGACCGAAACATCCTGCGCCTGGAAGTTGTGTTCTGTGATCACAAAGGTGACGGTTTGGGCCTCATGGTCCACCGCAGTTTCGCTCAGATCCGCAGGGGTGGCATCGATGGTGATGATTTCCGAGGTATAAGGCTCCATAGGGTTTTCGGAGTTATCCTTATAGGTCATTTGCACCAGGTAGTCGCCGTCACCGCTCAGGGTCATGGTACCTGTATGGACTTCGTCCTCAGATTTCCACTGAACCTGTGCCTGCTGGGGCGGCTCGTTGTTCTTAATGACATTGACTTCCACATCCTCGCTGAAGAAGTTGGCTTCTGTCAGGATAAACTGGAACTGGACGGGGCCGTCATAGAAGTACCGGCTCTTATCGGCATTGGGATTGCTGGTGCCGTTTGTGTTCACACTGGTGTGGGTCACCACCCGGTTGGGAATCACATCGTCCACCACAATCACCCGGTCATCTACCTTGGGATCGCTGGTGCAGCCTGCGTAGTCCACTGCCTGGAAGGTCAGATGTCCACGGAACTGCTCTGCTTCGGAAGCAGACAGTGTAAGAGATGCCACATACTTTCCGTCCTTGCGCTGAGCATGGATCTCGCCGCTCTTAGCAGATAGGATGGAGGAGGTAGCGGTGGGATCCTTTGCGTAGGACCAGACGATCTTCTCCACACCGGACTCTTCCTGGTCCACTTCATCTTCCACTACGAAAGTGATTTTCACTTCCTTCTGGTAGAATCCAAAGAGCTTTCCGATCTTCTCCACCAGATTCAGATCCTGGTACTCAATGTACATGTTCTGTGCATCCGGCCGTTTAGTATCGATCTTCACATTTTTAAGAAGGATCCTGTCTGTGATGCCGCCGGTCTTTACATCTCTAAGGTACACATATCTGGCCTCTGCGCCCTCATCGTCCACCAATGCGGTCTGGCCGAAGCCGTCCTCTTTGCACTGATAGGCGATGGTATAGTTTTCGCTGTCCACAGCCGTCACATGGATGGCCGTTCGGTACCAACCGTTTTGATTGGGGGTCTCGGTAATCTGATAGGTCTGCTCCGGGGTCTTAAAATGGCTCAGCGTAATGGTGTAGCTGGCAGAATCGGCAGGGTAAACAATGTAACCCAGCAGATCAAATTCGCTCTTATTGGCTACAACCTCAATTTTAAGGCTGTTTTTGGCATTGCGGATGGCATCGCTCAGCTTCGTATAATCAGAAACACTGACCTTACCGGACTGTTCATCTACCTGCACACCCAGCTGCTCCGCATTTTTAATGGAATAGGTGATGGTGCCAAAATCGAAGATATCGACCTTTTGTGCCTTGTTCTGGGAGATCACGCCCTTATTTTCACCCAGTACATAGCTCAGATTTTTTTTGTTGAACTTTACAAGCTCTCCCTTGGAATTGGATGCGGCAGATACCACCAGGGTATGCTGAATTTCGCCGCCGTTAAAGTTTGCTTCGTCCGCAAATCTGGCAGTCACCGTAATGGCACCGGGGTGCTTTACGGTCAGAATGCCGGTTGCAGAATCAATGGAGGCAATTTCCTCTCTGCCTTCATCCGTCTGAATGGAATACGTTACCGTACCGCCGGTGGCAGAGCCATCTGTTGCGGAAAAATCAAAAGTCTTTCCCTCGTAGGGGGGCGCACCTGCAATTTCCACATTGGAGGCCTGGCCCACTGTGTACTTGGGGTTTTTAAAGTTAAAGGTGCGGTCTGCTCTGGAAACCGTCACATTGACCGGATACTCCGGATAATTCTGATCGGCATAATTGGGCTTGGAAGCCTTTACAAACACCGTGTATGTACCTGCATCCTTGATCTGGGGAATGGTATTTTTTACAAACTGGGCACTTTCCTCCAGTCTGTACCACAGGTCATAATCCCCCTGGTCACGAACCCGAACCGCTTCCCGGGCGGTTCCGTCGTAGGTGAAATCATTGGCCTCGATGGTTAGGCCGCCCAGGTTCAAGTCGCCCAAAACAATTTCTGCGTCTGCACTCTCAACCAGCACCTTATAGTTGGGGCCACGGTCCACCATTAAGGTGACCGCATAGTTTCCGGCATTGGTTGCGGCAGGAAGCTCTCTTGTCTCATAGGCCGGCTCCTGGTTGACCTGCCACAGAACCCGATCCTGCGGCAGGAATTCTCCCTGCAGCTCTACCAGAAGCTGCTCCTGCTCGTTGTACTTGGGATGTCTGGGCTGAATGCTGATGCCGGTGATCTGAGCCTGCTGGATGGTAACATCCACCTTTCTTACCAGATCGTCAAAATTCTTTCTCTGAACCGTAACCTTTACGGTATAGGTACCGGCATCCGTTCTTTGGGGAACCTCCCTGCCCGAAACGCCCTCCAGCTCATAGGTGACCCGGTCACCCTTCCGGGTGCCGGATACAGAAACCAGCTTCTGAGGCTTTCCATTATAAACAAGGCCGGAAACCTCTTGAATTACCACACCCTGAATGGTGGTGGAGGTCAGCACGGCATCCACGTTATCCGTTTCGGACTGGATGGCATAATCTTTGCCGAGGGAGTAATTGGCAAATCCCTTCCGGGATACATTGCAGTAGCCGATGGTTACCGTATGGCCCTTGGCCTCTGCAGAAGCAAGCAGCTCCACAACACCGTGTGCATCCGTGGCACTTTCCTGTGCGATGCCCGGCTTTCCGTCCAAATCGACTCGGAACTCTACCATAGCCTCCGGAACCGGGTTTCCCTCTTTATCTTTCACCGTCAGCGTCACCGCATCGGGATGTTCCGCAGTGGCAGCATGTGCAACTGTAAAGTTCGGCACCATGGAAATAACCATGACCAACGTCAGAAGCGCTGCCAGGATTCTGCTGGAAGGTTTTCTATTGCTCATTGCCTCTATCTCTCCTTACCTATAATATGTTCTAATGGATGTTCCGCTAGGCAGACACACTCTACCCGATGGATACATCCGCTCATTGTTCTCCCTTAAAAGCCTACGCAATCACTTCGTCGGTGTGAGTCAGCATCACTTCATCACACATGGTAAGCTTTACACCGCCGGAGGCTTGACTCTGGGGCTTTGCATCCGGAGTAAGGGGTGCCGTGGTCTGACCGTATTGGAGAATACCTGTCTCCTCTGCGCCCAGCATGGCGGTTGCCTCCTCCCGGAGAACTTCCGTGGCACCAGAATCCGTACCCTCTGCCCGGTTTTCTGCCAGAACCTCTGTCTCCATTTTTGGATCCAAGGTACTTGCTTTCCGGGTTTTATCCAGATCCGACATGGTACCGGTCATCTTGCCTCTTGCCGTATTGCCCTTGCGCTCTTTGGGTTTTCCGGACCGTTCGTTTTCCGCACGCATTTTCGCTATGGACTTTCTTGCGGTTCTGCCGGAGAGATCGCCAATCACCGTGGGGATCTTAAAGAAGAACCAGAAGAAAATCGCAAGCACCAGCCCAACACCGGCTACAACAAACGAGATAATTGAGAATGTTGAAAGCGTTTCAGCCATTTTTAATTACCTCCATTCTGTCTTTTTTCCACTTCGTTGTATTTGGCATTGATATTGGCCACAAACGAATCGTATCCGGAACCGATCTGGTCTTTGAGAGCATTGACATAAGACAATGTAGAAGTAATGCCGTTTGCATTCTGCTGCAGCCGCTCCATCAGTGACAGGGCGGTCTGTCTTTCAATGGAAACCCCTGCCATGTACTCTGCCTGATCGTTGATCAGCAGCATGGTCACATAGTAAAGGGAAATTTTATCGTAATTGGCTTCGCTGTCATCGGCCTGCCCCACAATCTCCATTGCGGTTTCAATTTCCTCAAACAAGGCATTAAAATCATCCCGTGAGTGCTCAGCCGTGGTGCTCTGATTGGTCATAAACTTGCAGATGGAATAATAGCACTGGGCAATATCCTTTTTATTAAAATCTGCAGAGGAGCCGGAAGCCACCTCAAAAAAGCTTTTGGCATTGACCGCCCGGCTCTGGAGATACTCGCCCAGGCGGAACAGCAGGAACACTAGAACGCCCTCAGGGATCTCGCCAATGAGGACGGCGCCGATGCCCGCGATGGTCATGAGAAGGCCCTCACCGAAGATATCGCCGTGGCGGATGCTGTGGAAGGCCTCCTTCAGGATATCGAAGGCCACCGTGAGGAAGGCGACCGCCAGCACCACCTTGCCCCAGATATCTGGTAGCAGCAGGCCCAAAGCCAGCAGGACGGCGCCCACGCCCAGGACGATCGGCTCCCGCTTGGAGGGCGGGGCGTTGTGGTCATGACCGCAGCAGCAGCCATCATGGT
>RCNI01002034.1_pt1 | contig 10209 bp, 10 predicted proteins | sample 2041151 | NCBI WGS metagenome assembly RCNI01 (sample SAMN09708214, study PRJNA481090) | feces metagenome | isolation source: feces | place: Antarctica: Albino Rookery
ATATATGCGTATCAGATAAAAATTTTAAAGCAGTAATACTTAGATACTTTAACCCTATAGGAGCCAATAAGTCAAAACTTTTTGGGGATTATAATAAAGAAATCCCAAACAACTTAATGCCATATATTACAAAAGTAGCAAAAGGGGAGCTTAAATATTTAAATATTTTTGGTAACGATTATCCAACAAAAGACGGCACAGGAGTAAGAGATTATATTCATGTATGCGATCTTGCAAAAGGCCACATACTGGCAGTGAAAGCCTTTGATTTTGAAAACAACTATAATATTTATAATCTAGGCACAGGAAAAGGGTATTCTGTATTAGAAATTGTAAAATCATTTGAAGAAGCAACAGGTATAAAAATTCCATATAAAATAGCAAACCGTAGAGAAGGTGATATTGCAGAATATTACGGCAGCCCAAAAAAAGCAGAGAAAGAGTTGGGTTTTAAGGCAGAATACGGTATAAAAGAAATGTGTAAAGATGCCTGGGAATATGAAAAAATAAAATAATCTTAATTTATAATAAACAATATTAATACAGCTATAAAAGCAGCGAAAAATAATAAAGCAGCTGCAAAAGCTGTATTCCTTTTTTACGTAATACTTTTATTTTAATACTAAGTTTTTCTTCTGAATTAAAGGAAGATGAAGAATAGTTTACTAAATTTAATATATCTTTAAATACAATATTATGGATTTATAAATCAGTTCTTGATTATTATATTTAGAAAAAAACTCTACAACCCCATTGAAATAAAATAATATCTGAAGAAGTAACGGCAATTAAAGCAGTATAAAAAGGAATAAGATCCTGCTGCAGATTATTTAAATTCTTTAATGTTTTATTATTTTTAAAAATCTTTTTAAAAGTATCAAGAGATTTAATATCTGCAAATGTGTCAAGAACGAAAACACGTTCAAGGTCATAACGGACAGGCTGCATACTGCTGTGGGATGCACTTGTAAATAAAACTCTGTAATTCACATAAGGAATATGAAAACAATTAAATATTTAATAACAAATTAATTATATAAACAGTAAAATAAGGATTACACTTGATTTATTAAGTTCTTTATACTACAATATGCAAAAAAACAAGTCAATGATATAAAACAAGAGGTAAATATATATGAAAGGGTGTTCCTTATTAGAATTAAAATCACACGGTGATAGTAGAGGCAGTTTAGTAGCTTTAGAACATCCTGGAACTATTCCTTTTGAAATAAAACGAGTATATTATATATATGATACAAAACGTGGTGTGCCACGTGGTTTTCATGCCCATACTAATTTAGAGCAGATGCTTATATGTGTAAGCGGATCATGTAAAGTAAAGGTTGATAATGGCATGGGTGATGAAGAAATTTATGAATTAAACACACCTGAAACTGCTTTATATATAGGTGAAATGTTATGGCGAGAAATGTTTGATTTTTCCCAGGGATGTGTATTAATGGTAATAGCAAGCAGTGTGTATAACGAAGAAGAATATATTAGAGATTATGAAAAGTTTAAATTAATGGTAAAAGAAAACAGGTAGCCTATGTTTATCCATAAATTATCAGATGTTCAGACGAAAAATATAGGAAAAGATACAAAAATATGGCAGTTCTGCGTTGTTTTGGAAAAGGCTGTTATAGGGGAAAACTGTAACATATGTGCCCATGTGTTAATTGAAAATGATGTGGTAGTTGGCAGTAATGTAACTGTAAAAAGCGGTGTTCAGCTTTGGGATGGTATCCGTATTGAAGATAATGTATTTATAGGGCCAAACGTAACATTTACTAATGATTTATACCCACGTTCAAAACAATATCCTGAAAAGTTTTTAGTAACCACCATAAAAAAGGGGGCATCAATCGGTGCTAATTCTACTATACTTCCTGGTATAACCATAGGGGAAAATGCAATGATTGCAGCAGGAAGTATTGTAACAAAAGATGTGCCTGATAACCACCTATATAAAAATAAAATAAGGGCAGAACTTCGGAGAATAAAATGATTAAGTTTTTAGATTTACATAAAATTAATGAAAGATATAGAGCAGAAATAGATGAAAGTATAAAAAGAGTGCTTGACAGCGGATGGTATTTATTAGGCAAAGAAAACGAACAATTTTGTGAAAATTTTGCAGAGTATTGTGGTGCAAAATATGCAGTTGGAGTTGCTAACGGCCTTGATGCTTTAAAGCTTGCAATCATGGGGCTGGGTTACGGAAAAGGGGATGAAATTATAGTGCCTTCCAATACTTATATTGCATCAATTCTTGCAGTATCAGAAACAGGATGCACTCCTGTATTAGTTGAGCCGGATATTAATACTTATAATATAGACCCATTAAAAATAGAAGAAAAAATAACAGATAAAACAAAAGCAATATTAGCTGTTCACTTATATGGTCAGGCAGCAGATATATCATCTATTAGAAAAACAGCAGATAAATATAATTTAAAAATAATAGAAGATGCAGCACAGGCACATGGAGCAAAACATAAAGGTGTAAAAACAGGAAATTTAGGAGATATTGCAGGGTTTTCATTTTATCCTGGTAAAAATTTAGGATGTTTAGGGGACGGCGGTGCTGTAACTACTAACGATGAAGAACTTTACAAAAAAATCACAGCTTTAAGAAATTACGGCTCCCATAAAAAATATGAAAACATATATCAAGGTATGAATTCAAGGCTTGATGAAATTCAGGCGGCTGTTTTAGATGTTAAATTAAAATATCTTGATAGAGATAACGATTATAGAAGAAAAATAGCAAAATATTACATAGAAAATATTAAAAATGAAAAAATAGTGCTGCCAAATTACAGCGATGACCATGTTTATCATATATTTGCAGTAAGAACGCAGGACAGGGGAAAACTGCAAAACTATCTTAGAGAAAATAATGTGGAAACATTAATCCATTACCCAATTCCACCCCATAAACAAAAGTGTTATAAAGGTCAGCTGGGAGAAAGTTACCCAATAAGTGAAAAAATACATAATGAAATATTCAGTCTGCCTATATCTCAGGTAATAAGCATGGATGAAGCAGAAAAGATTGTAGAATTATTAAATAAATATAAATAGAAAGATATGTATGAATAAATATATAGAAAACCGTAAAAAAGAATTAATTTATAATAAAAACTTACTTGTAAAAAGTATAAATAAAATCAACAAAAACACACCTTTAAAAAAAGTGCAAAAAATCATTAATGCAATGGTTAATACAGGCACAGGCATTTATTCTTCTTATAAATTAGAAAACTATTTTTTAAATAAAGCAGAAGAAATTAAAACGGACGAAAATGTAGAGTATGAAAAAAACTCAATACTGCACGTTTTAACAAAAGCATATATAACAGGCGGTCATACTAGAGTAGTTGAAAGGTGGATACAGGTGTCGCCTGAAAATGAACGTCATTCTGTTTATTTAATAGATCAGTCAGATGATGAAATACCTGATTTATTAAAACAGGTTACAAAAGAAAAAAATGGAAATTTTATTATAGATAATAGTAAAGGTTTTAAAAATAAAGCAGCAGCACTTAGAAAGGAAGCCATGAAGTATGAAAAAATAGTGCTGCATATCCATATGGATGATTATATTCCAATAGCTGCTTTTGGCACTGAAAAGTTTAAAAGGCCAGTAATACTATATAACCATGCTGACCATTTAGGATGGGTTGGAGTAAGTATTGCAGATGTGGTGGCAGAATTAAGGCAGTATGGTATGGATATAACTAAAAACAAACGTCATGTAACTAAACATTTTAAAACAGGTATCCCTGTTTTATCAGGTAGATTAGAAAGCGATAAAATAGATAGAAAATCTTTAAATATTTCAGAAGATAAAACAATAATTTTAACATTTGCCAGCAAGGTTAAGTTTATCCCTATAGATGATATTAATATATTTAAAGTTATAAAAGATATAACAAGTAAATACAGTAATGTAGTATTTATAATGATAGGTATTAGTAAATCAGAATACTACATTAAGCAGCAGCATATTAACCCTGATCAGCTTATATTAAAAGGCAGTATGAAGCATGAAGAATTAATGAAATACCTTAGAACATCAGATATTGTATTAGATTCTTTCCCTATGGCAGGCAGCACTGCAATTCTTGATGCAGTTTATGCAGAAAAACCTGTAGTATCAGGCTGCAGTTTTGTAGGTCAGCTTGATTTTTTAATGAAATCAAAATATTACTTAGATAATGTATCTGGTATAATTTCAATGCTTGAAGAATTAATAAATTCAGAAGAAAAACGGAAAGAAAATATCAAAGAGCTGAAGAACCTGCTTAATCAGCATGACAGTATAGAATGTTTTAAAAAGAATGTTAAAGAGCTTTATAGTATACTGCCACAGCAACACAGTATCCATAAATTTGAAACAGAACATAATGATGAAAACAATTTTATAGAATGTGATATATTTAGAAACAGGTTAAGCACAAAAACAACACCTATAATATCAAGCAAATATGTATCTATTTTTTTAGAAAAAAATAGAATAGCTATGTGGATAAGAATAACTCTGTTTAATAAAGATCTTAAAATAAATTATAAAAAACGTGTTTAATGAAAATAATACAAAATGTAATACGTTTTAATCCTTTCTAGAAATTTCTTTTAATATTAATAAAGTATTGACAATTTTCCAACATTGTTACATTCTATATATAAGAAGAAAATGTATTTTTTCGGAGGTCAATGCAATGTCTAAAATAAGAGTATTAATCGCAAAACCGGGTCTTGACGGCCACGACAGAGGGGCAAAAGTGGTTGCCCGTTCATTGAGAGATGCAGGTTACGAAGTTATCTATACAGGTCTTCGTCAGACACCTGAAGCCATAGTGGCAACAGCTGTGCAGGAAGATGTGGATGCAATTGGAATATCTATTTTATCAGGTGCACATAACACAGTTTTCCCACGTATCATTGAGCTTTTAAAAGAAAAAAATGCATCAGATATTAAAGTTTTTGGTGGCGGTGTTATTCCTGAAACTGATATTCCAGGGCTTTTAGAGTGTGGTGTAGGTAGAATATTTACTCCCGGCACACCAACTGATGATGTAGTGAAATATCTTGAAGAGAATGTAACACCAAAAAGTAGGGCATAATTTAGAAATTAATTAAATTAGAAAGGGGCATTTAGCCCCGTTTTTTATCAGGTGAGTTATGAACGAATTTTGTGAAAAAGTGTTTAGTGGAGATGTGCGTGCATCTGCAAGGCTTATGCGTTTGGTAGATGACAGGGCAGAAGGCTATGAAGAATATATGAAAGAAGTGTGGAAGCGAACAGGCAAAGCACATATTATAGGTATAACAGGTGCACCGGGTGCTGGCAAATCCACTATGACAGATAAATTAATATCAAAATACAGAGCCATGGGAAAGACTGTAGGTGTAGTTGCCATTGACCCTACAAGCCCTTTTTCCGGTGGAGCTATATTAGGGGATAGAATACGTATGGCAACCCATGCAACAGATGACGGCGTATTTATACGCAGTGTAGGCACCCGTGGTCATCTTGGGGGGCTTTCTGTATCTACTATGGATATTGTAGCAGTAATGGACGCTATGGGTAAAGACATAATCATTATAGAAACAGTAGGTGTAGGGCAGGACGAAGTAGAGATTGCCATGGTGGCAGATACATGTGTAGTAGTTACAGTCCCAGGCTTAGGGGATGATATACAGGCAATAAAAGCAGGTATTTTTGAAATAGCAGATATATTTATTGTTAATAAGGCAGACAGGGAAGGTGTGGAACGCACTGTTAAGGATTTAGAAATGATGCTTGAAATGGTTCATCAACGCACAGGGTGGGATGTGGAAGTATTAAAAACTGTGGCAGCCCACGATGAAGGTATAGACCAGGTTGTGGAATCAGTGAGCCGTCATACAGAATTTTTTAATAAAAATATAAAACAAAAACGTATGGAAGACAGGCAGCTGCATGTATCATATGGTGTAGTCCGAGAAAAAGTAGTCAAAGAGATTTTTAAAGAAGAAGAAATACGTAAACTTTTAAGAGACGGGTTAGACCCTTATTCTGCTGTAGAAAAGCTGTGGAATGCTAGAACATAATTATATATTCCATATACTATAAGGCTTTCTTTTATAAACAATATGGAAGCATATATAATATTGAAAGCTGTATGAAAAATAAAAATAACTATAAAAAAATACAAGAAAATAATTGTTTTATTTGGCATAAAAATAGTTTATAAAGATATAAGAAAAGAGAGCTTTCAGGTTATAAAACAGCAGGGAAGAGCGATAGAGGTATTATGAACGAGAAATTAGTATCAGTGGTATTACCTGCATATAATTCATCAAAATATATAGAATATACAGTATCATCACTTATAAACCAGACCTATAAAAATATAGAGATTATTATTATTAATGACGGTTCAAAAGACAACACTTTAGAAATCATTAATGATTTAGCAGCAAAAGACAGTCGTATCAAAGTTTATAATAACTCATCAAATCATGGGCTTTCCTACACTACAAATAAAGGTATCAGCCTTGCAAAAGGAGAATATATTGTGCAGGCAGACCATGATGATTTATCTCTGCCAAATAGAATAGAAGTATGTTATAACTATTTAGAAAATAATCAAGATATATCAGGAGTATCAGGCAGAGTAAAACATATTGACGGCAGTAAAAGGGAAGTTCATACAGTAGATAACAGGCAGGCAGTAGTATCATCAGGCTGGGAAAAAGTAAACTGCGAAGCCTGCTGGGGTGGTATAATATCTAATCCTACAATAATGTATAGAAAATCTATCACAGAAAATATAAAAGAATGTTATAACGTTACTTATAAAGTCAGTGCAGATATGGATTTTTTTGAAAAAACATTAGCCCATGGTGCTAAATGGGTATGTCTTGATAATATATTAATAGAGTATAGAAGACACAGTAGTAACACATCAAGAAAACTTGTAGCAGAAAAAGTGGCAGAAAAACATTTAGTATTAAAAGAGACTATAAAACGGTTTATGCCTGAAGTAACAAACGATGAATTAGAACTCCATGTAAAACTTGCCTGCAGGTTAAATACTTTTAGTAAAAAAGAGCATCAGGCAATATATGGCTGGTTTATAAAATTAATAGAATATAACAAATCAACAAATTATTTTAACCATGAAGAATGGCTGAAAGTGCTTGCAGTAAACTGGCGGTATGCCTGTGCATTATCTAACACTTATAGTATATTTAATGGTTATAAAATGTATAGAAGTATACCGGCATTAAAACCATATCTTGCCCCGCCTAAAAAATATTTTTACGAGTGGCAGAAGCGTTTTTTTAGGGCTTTAAGCTGGAAGATTAGGGGAAGGTAAGGGTTCATGTCTAAACGTGTAATTCTTTATGTAATTTATGAAAAATATGGTATTTTAGATGAATGGTATGAAGAACTATTTAAGGATTTTACAGAAAACAGCAGTTATAGAATATGTGTAGTAAATGGTGAGCTTAATCAAGCGGGTCAGTCTGTTTTAAGCAAATATTTTAATGAAGTAATATACAGGGAAAATAAAGGTTACGACGTTACAGCCTACAGGGAAGGCATTCTTTATCTCTTTGGAAAAGGCATAGAGATAGATCAGCTTGTTTTATGCAACAATTCTTTTTTCGGTCCTATCCACCCAATGAAAACTATGTTTAATACTATGGAAAATAAAGAGTGTGATTTTTGGGGTATAACATGGGGCGGCGGCACAAAAGATATACCATATCATATTCAGTCATATTTTTTTCTTTTTAAGAAAAATGTTATAGAAAGTAAAGCTTTTACAGATTTTGTAAAAAATATGCCGCCTGTTACCACATATGATGATGCAGTTAAATTTGTGGAGCTTAGGTTGACAGGCTATTTACACAGCCACGGGTTTAAGTCTTTAATATATATGGATACAGTTGATAAAGATATAAACAGGCACGATCAGTTGTCATTAATAAAAAACGGTTATCCTGTATTAAAGCGAAGAAAGATTATATATAGCAAACGTTACGGTTATAACCACGGCATAAATAATCAGGGTCTTTTAGAATATATTAAAAGCCACACAAATTTTAAAGTGGAGTATATATATAGAAACTTATTAAGGGAATTTCCATTTGAACAAATAGATTACTGTTTAAAACCTTACCTTATATTAGACAGTAAAGCACCATATACAGGCAGCACCCGTATTAAAGTAAAAAAAATAATCAGCTGTAATAAAAGAAGCAGAAGTTTAGTAAATCAGATATTAAATAAATACAGTGATTATATTAAGGATATTGAAGTTATAGAATCAGAATCAGGTGCAGGTGTAATAGAATCATTTAAATCAGAAGAAAGTTATGATTACTACAGTAATGTGTCATTAATTTATAGAGATTTTTTATCAGAAGAGATTAATTTTGCACTTTTTGAGCATTTATTTTTTTCAATTTACGGCAGTATAGATTATAGAAATATGCTTTATGACTATTTAGAAAACAGAATCCATGCAGGCACCATTATACCTGTTGATTATAATTTAGGGCTTAAAATAAATAATATGGTAAAGCTGGAAGATACTGCATATAATATTCTGAAATCTCAAGGCATCACCACCGTTTTATCAAAAGGTATAAACGTATTAAGTCTTGATTCATCTTTTATAATCAATAAGAAAGTATATAATATATTAAAGCAGCTTGATTTATCAGGCAGCGGCAGCGGCTATTTATCATATGTAATTATGGGAAGGATTGTAAGATATGTAACACAGAGCCAGCTTTTAATGACATATAAAGCAGGCAGTATTTCTCAGGCAGCATCAGTTATTACAAGCCTTAGTTATAAAGTTAATAATTATAAAGTAGAAGATATGGTAAAAGCATGGTGGAAAACAAGCAGGATTAAATTATAAAACTACCTATATTTTAATATTAAAAATATTTGGCACAATCATAAAGTCGTCATTGATTACCATATTTTTATCTTCTGCTGCTTTAATTTTATTTATAAAAGGCAGGTATTTGTTTTCATATTCTTCTTTACTTATTTTAGAGAACAAATCTTTTCTGATAGTTGTCATATGGTGCATATTAATATCATTAAATACATACTGCCTGTCAAATCTAAGAAAATATATATCAAATAGTTTTAACTGAAGATAACTTACAACTCTAGTAGGGTCGCAGTAGCAGGGAGTTATCCTTGTAGGCCTTTTCATTTTAGAAAAGGCATTAATTTTTGCAAAAAATGGTAAATAATAGCTGTGAACTAATGACCTTACAGTTGGTTTTATATGGTAATGAATAATAGGTGTATAAGAATGTGTTATATTATGTGCCACAATAAACCGTTTTGCACTTTCAAATTCTTCCTTTATAAAAAACTCATCACAGTCCATAGTCATAAAATAGTTTACATTAGCTTTTTTAGCAGCTTTCAAACCAAGATTTCTTTTTTTAATTTCAGAAGCCCCTTTATAAAAAATCAGTTCATCAACTAGTTTTCTTTCCAGCAAAGAGTTAAGAAAAGGGATTAATTCGGGATCACATGGCTTACCTTTATATGATACATCTTGATATACAATATTAATGTAGTCTACACTATCTTTTATAGATAAAATACTTTGTTCTAATAATTCATATCCATTAAACACGGAGTATGAAACGCCCCACTTAGAATTTTTTAATTTAAGGTTAGCAATTTTATCAGCATATTCCTGTCGTTTAAGTCTGCGTTTAGTTTTATCAAATGATAGTTTTGAAAGTATATATTTTAATCTATACATTAAATATTGAAAAGTCATAATAACCCCTTGTGTTTTATTATCATAAACCTATTTTTTAATCAAGAAAAATATAACTATTCAAATTATGGTATTATTATATTGACAAGAAACCATTTATTTGATATAAAGACAGGCTTGCCAAATAGAACCCTTTAATAAATAAGGTTAATTATGGTAAAATAAAGTATTTTTTTAAGAAGATAAAATTTATTTTAAAAAAATCAAAAAAACTTCTTGACAAGCAAAATATTTTAATATAGTATTACCTTCCCTTGCAAAGGAACATTCTGCGGGGGATAATGAAGATTGACAACAGAATAGGTTAAATAGTGATAGACAGCTTAGTAATTAGTTAGGTAAGAATTTTTTGGAATACAAAGAATATAATTTTGTATGGAGAGTT
>RCNI01002035.1_pt1 | contig 10208 bp, 10 predicted proteins | sample 2041151 | NCBI WGS metagenome assembly RCNI01 (sample SAMN09708214, study PRJNA481090) | feces metagenome | isolation source: feces | place: Antarctica: Albino Rookery
CAATGCGGCAGGGAATGCCCCCGGCGATTCGCCGGGGGCAATTTTTACTCCCCTGCAAAAAAGAAATATAATTTGCCGGGGCTTTCATCATTGCCGGCGAAAATGGGGAAACGGGTTTGCACAGGCATCCCCTTCCACAGAACCGAACACGTTCCGTCCGCCGCAACAGCGGCGGACGCTTTTTTTAGGCTGCACAGGCGGAAATCGATGGGCGAACCGGGGGCTGGGGAATGTACAAACCGGGGAGCGGTTCCGGATGGCAATGTACAATCCGGGGCTGGTTCTGCATAGCAATGTACAGGGGACAGGAGGAAAGAACGGAGGGGCGAAAGCCCTGGGCAAGGGGGAAAATAGAAATAACTGGAAAATGTGCCGGAAACCTACGGTGGAAATCACCAAAGAATGAGGCTGATTTTTGTAAGATATACAAAATGTACCGCAGCCACTTGACTGGTATGCGCAATAGTGCTAAACTATTTATATCCAATGTACAATATTTTGTATATTGAAAAGGAAAAAGACAGGTAAGGTGCGCTTTCGGGAGGAGAAGCTTATGGGCGATTTGCTGTATCAGAGATTAGGTGTTGCGGTGAATCTGCTGGCTCAGGACTTCCTTTGCAGGAAGGTGGGAGACAGGATTCCCCCGATTTCCCAGTATCAGGAGCAGCTGCAGGTTTCCAGAGGCACGGTGCAGAACAGTCTCAACTACCTCAAGGAGCGGGGCGCTGTTTCCCTCGTGAGCCGGGGGCATCTGGGCACCTTTATTGAGAAGCTGGATTATCACTGCCTGCAGGAATGTTCCTTCAAAAAGGAAATTCTGGGCGCCATGCCGCTGCCCTATTCCCTGTGCTATCAGGGTCTGGCTACGGCACTTTACCGGACATTCTCGTCCCTTTCTTTTAACCTTGTCTACGCCCGGGGCGCAGAAAGCCGTCTGCGGCTGGTGTCCTCCGGTGTCTGCCAGTTCATTGTGTGCAGCCGCTATGCGGCGGAAGAAGCCATCCGAAGTCAGGAAGAGGTAGCAATCGCTGCGGATCTGGGGCCGGGTTCTTACCTGAGCCGCCATGTTCTGGTTATGAGAGATCCCAATGCCAGAAAGATCGAAAGCGGAATGCGGGTTGCCTATGACCGGGCCTCCCTTGACCAGAGACACATCACAGAGCTTGTATGTAAGGGCGTTCCCAATGTGGAATTTGTGGAAATCCACGCCCACCAGACCATTTCCGCCATCCACGCCGGGCAGATCGATGCCGGTGTATGGAATCTGGATGAAATTCTGGAATCGGAATATGAAGGACTGAATCTGGTGTCTCTGGACGACAGGATGGAAGTTTCCTGTTTCTCTTCTGCTGTGGTGGTCATTCGGAAAAATGACACCGCTACCGAAAAGCTTTTGCAGCAATGTATGAATGTAAAAATGATTACTCGGATTCAGGAAGATGTGAAGAGTGGAAAGATCCACGCCGACTACTGAGCCATGTAAGATAAAATATCAGGAGGAACCCCATGTTAAAGCAGAGAATTGAAATCCTTAAAAACGGCGGCGTAATTGATGAAGATGTAGCCGCATTTGTAAACAAGACCATCGACATCATGCAGTCCGATTACCCTGAAATCGATCAGGATCGTGCTACCATGTTTACCACCCATCTGGCCATGGCGGCACAGAGAATCAAGACCGGTGAAACGGTGGAGATGATGGACGGAGAAATGTGGCAGGAAATCAGCGAGTGTCCTGAGTTCCGGAAAGCCAGCGAATTTTCTGAGAAGATGTTTGCAGGCAGCACCATTGCGTTCCCCGAGAGCGAGCGGAAGTTCCTGATGCTGCACATCTGCAATATGCTGGCAGAGTAAATCCCTTCGTTTCTGAAATCGTTTCTCAAACGATTTTTGGAATAATCAGTGATTCTTATCGTACAAGAAAGGAAAGAAAAAATGAAAAAGGCAATCGCATTGTTACTTGCGATCTGCACACTGGCGATGGCCGGCTGTGCTGGAACGCAGAAGCCCGTAGATACCAATCCTACGGAGACACAGGCTTCTACCGAAGCAACCGAAACCACCGAAGCAACTGAAACCACCGCTCCCCAGCTGAGCCTGGAAGAGCAGATGGATGCTTACTGGAACAATGAGCTGGACGCTCACCTCAAGAATGACGCCGGATACCCCCACGGAAGTGAAGGCATGGGCGCTGTTGTCCTTGCTATGAAGGACGGCGAAGTGGTGTTCGAGAAGGCTTACGGCTATGCACATTACTATGATGCAGACTACGAAGCTGAAGGCTCCACCTACGCAAACCCTGTTTACAAGAAGACCGAGAATCCCCGTGAGATGACCACCGACACCCTGTTCGATCTGGCATCCGTCACCAAGGTCATGGCTACCACCCAGTCCATCATGATCCTCGTGGATCAGGGCAAGCTGTCTGTTGACGACAAGGTTGCTGACTACCTGCCCGGCTTTGAGGCTAACGGCAAGGGCGACATCACCGTTGCTCAGCTGCTGACTCACTCCTCCGGTCTGCCCCAGTGGGCACCCACCTTCCTGTACTGCGACAGCAAGGAAGAGCAGCTGGAGTTCATCAAGAATCTGGAACTGAACCCCGACTTTAAGACCGACGGCTCCGAGCCCAAGTATTCCGACTTCTCCTTCATGACCCTGGGCTTCATCGTGGAAGCAATCAGCGGTCAGGATATGGATGTTTTCGCCAAGGAAAATATCTACAAGCCTCTGGGCATGAATTCCACCACCTACAAGCCTCTGGAAAACGGCTTCACCGCTGACCAGATCGCTGCTACCTCTCTGGGCAACCCCTACGAGTACCGTATGGTTGACGAAGAGAACTGGCCCGACTGCGGCTACGACTGCTCCGCTGATGCAGAAGCATTCAAGGCATTTGAAGGCTGGAGAGACTACACCCTCATCGGTGAAGTCAACGACGGCAACACCGGCATGGGCGGCAAGGGCGTTGCAGGTCACGCAGGCCTCTTCTCCACCGCTGAGGATCTGAGCATCCTCCTGCAGTGTATGCTCAACGGCGGCGAGTACAACGGTGTTCGCCTCTACAGCCCCGAGACTGTAAAGCTCTTCACCACCAGACACACCACTTATCAGGAAAACCACACCGATAAGGAAGGCAAGCCCGCTCTGTCCGAGGAATTCGGCTACGGCTTCAAGCTGGATCAGAGCTGGATGGGTGTCAGCGCAACTGAAAATGTATTCGGTCACGACGGCTTCACCGGTACCACCGTGTTTGCCGATCCCGACAACAACTACATCTTCATCTGCCTCACCAACAAGATGCAGGCTGGCTTCCGTCAGACCACTGTCAACGGCGACGAGAAGAACATCAACAACTACTATAACACCAGTTCCTGGGTTTCCTGGAACATGAACCAGATCGTCAAGGATTACCTGGGCATCTGACAAATTACGGATCACTGACCGAAACCCCTTCGGGGGTTTCGGCAAAGGTCTGCCGCAGGGGCGGCAAAGTCTGCGGGGCTTTTTTGGCACGCAGCACAGTTTGTGTAACGGCATGGGATCGGGGCGGAGTTCTCCCTGCGCCTGTGCTTTACAGATAGTATCCATATTCATTATCTATTTTAGGAGGGAATTACATGCTTCGTATTGTAGTTGGCGGACAGATCAACAAGCAGGAGATCTGTGCATTCACCAAAAAGTTCCTGGGTGATGAGGCTGTAGTGGACATTAAGAGCGACCTGGATGCCGTTATGGCAATGAAGGCCGGTCAGTATGACTACTACATCGGTGCCTGCAACACAGGCGGCGGCGGTGCTCTGGCTATGGCACTGGCCCTGCTGGGAGCGCAGAACTGCGCTACCCTTTCCATGCCCGGCAAGATCCTGTCTGATGAGGAAATCATCAGCGCAGCCAAGAGTGGCAAGAAGGCTTTCGGCTTCACGGCCCAGCACGCAGAAATGGTTCTGCCGGTGCTGCTGAAGGCTTTGAGAGAAAATTAAAGGAGTGAATTTTTGTGGACTTTTTAAAGTATATCGTCATCGTTGCCATCGGTGCTTTGGCAGCTATGCTGTCTAACCGTGGTATCGCCGTTTTTAACGACGGCTTCCGTCCCGTTGTTTCTCAGTACTATGACAAGCAAATTTCCAGAAAAGAACTGGCTACCATCAGCTTCTCCATCAGCTTCGGTCTGGTAATCGGTTTTGGTCTGCCTACCTCTATCGGTGCAACCATTATCCTGATCCACTGCCTGCTGCTGACCACCGATATCATCGGTACCTGGTGCCCTGACAGCAAGCTGGGTCTGATCCTGTCCGGCGTCATCGGCGGTCTGTATGGTCTGCTGCTGCTGGTTGGTCTGGAATTCATCGTTAAGCTGTTTGGCTACCTGCCTTACAACTTCCTCAATGATCTGGGCGCCGTTTCCGGCTACATGACCATTGCATTCGCAATCTTCCCCGCACTGACCGTTGCTTATCAGCACGGCTTCGGCAAGGGCGCAATCACCGCTGTTCTGACGGTGCTTGCATGGTTCCTGTTCAAGAGATTCGGCACCTTCCACATCGGTGCTGACCGTACCTTCACCCTGAACGCAGACGGCATGGCTATGCTGGTTGGCGTTATCATGATGCTGGTATTCGCAGCTCTGGTCAAGGGTCAGGGCGGCAACGCAAACGCACAGCTGACGGAAGTCTTCTCCGGCAAGCTGAGCCGTATCCGCAAGAACTGGCTGTTCCTCGCCATTATCGGCGGTCTGATCGCCTGCGGCACCAGCCTGGGCATCGTTGCCGGTGACCCCGGTTCTCTGGCAGCTGTCGCTGAAGGCGACTGGTCCACTGCAGGTATGATCGCTCTGGCCCGTGCCATCGGCTTCATTCCTCTGGTGTTCACCACCTCTATCGTTACCGGTGTTTACGCACCCGCAGGCTGCACCTTCGTATTCGTTATCGGCCTGTTCCTCCACGGCAATCCTCTGGTAGCACTGATCGTCGGTGCTGTTGTTATGGTTGTTGAGCTGCTGCTCATCAACGTATTCGCAAAGGGCATGGACCGCTTCCCCGGTGTCAAGGACATGGGCGAGCACATCCGTACCTCTATGACCAAGGTTATCGAGATCACCCTGATGGTCGGCGCTGTTGTCGGTGCTGAAAAGACCGCTTCTGCTGTCGGCATGGCTGGTGTTGGCGCAATGTTCGTCATTGGCTGCGTCCTGCTGAACCGCCGCTCCAAGAAGCCCATCGTGGAAATGGCTATCGGCCCCGTGGCTTGTATCCTCTTCGGTCTGCTGATCAACCTGCTTCTGCTGGTCGGTCTGGTTTCCCTGCCTGCATAATTCCTGAAGTGTATGTAATTCCCTAAAATGCGTAAAGGGGGACCCTTTGCGGTCCCCCTTCACTCATCGCTTTCAATTGTTCATTTTATTTTATCGGAACGCAAACAGAGCGTTTTCTGTCTCAATATAAGGAGTAAACCATGACTGGTTATACATTGATGCACGAGCACACCACCATCGATCTCAGCGGCGTGAAAAAAGACCTGGACTGCCGCATGGATCTCTACGACGAAACAAAGAAAGAGTACTGCCGTCTTTATGAGATGGGCGTACGCAGAATCGTGGATGTGACAAACGACGGCATGGGTCGGAATCCGGCTTATGTCAGCAAAATGGAAAATGAGACCGGGATTGAAATTGTTCAGTCCACCGGTTTTTATAAAGAGCCGTTCCTGCCGGAGCGGGTATACACCCAGACGGTGCAGGAACTGGCAGACTGGATGATCGGCGAAATCGAAAACGGAATCGAAGGCGGCCCCAAGGCGGGCATGATCGGCGAGATCGGCACCAGTAAAAACAAAATGGAAGAAATGGAAAACAAGGTCTTTTCCGCAGCTGTGATTGCAGCCCGGGAGACCGGAAAGCCCATTTACACCCACACCACTCTGGGCACCTATGCGCTGGAGCAGGCAGAGTACTTCCGGCAGGCAGGCTTGCAGCTGGATCGCATCGTGCTGGGTCACATCGACCTCAGCGGCGACCTTGACTATATCCGCCGGGTTCTGGACACCGGCATCTGCATCGGATTTGACACCGTGGGCAAGAACAACTACTTCCCCGATGAAAAGAGAGTGGAATATCTGATGAAGCTGGAAGAAGAAGGCAGACTCGGCCAGATCGTTCTTTCAGAAGACCTGACCAGAAAGTCCCACTTAAAGTGCAAGGGCGGCATCGGCTACAGCTATCTCTTCGAGACATTCCTGCCCATGCTGAAGGCTGCGGGACTGAAAAACGAGAGCCTGGATCAGATGCTGATCCACAATCCCGCCCGGATTCTGGGCGCCTGAGCAGGAGGAAAACCAATGATTACATATCCTTTACATTCTATCTCCACCGATGAAGCCATGGCACTGCAGTTCAAGGTTGTGGACAGCATCACCCGGGAGTTTCAGGGACATGAGATCCTCACCAGAGGCGATCTGGGCGTAGTGCCCGGTCTTAACAAGCCTGTGACCACCCTGAAAGCCGAAGGCGTCATTGCCCGGGTTTTCGATGCGGAAGCCGCTATGCTGGTGCGGGGCGCCGGTACGGATGCCATTGCCGATGCACTGTATTCCGTCATCAAGGCAGGTCAGACCCTGCTGGTACACACCAGCCCCATCTACAGCACCACCAAAACCACCCTTGACCGTCAGGGAATTCAGACGGTTGCCGCAGATTTTAACAATCTGGACGAAATCCGCCGTGTCATGGGAGAACATCCCGAAATCAAGGCGGCTCTGGTACAGTATACCCGCCAGAGTATGCAGGATTCCTACGATATGGAAGAAGTAATCACTGCCATCAAGAGCTGCCGTGACATCCCGGTGGTGACCGACGACAACTACGCTGTGATGAAGGTCTCCAAGATCGGCACCCAGTGCGGCGCAGATCTGTCCTGCTTCTCCACCTTTAAGCTGCTGGGACCGGAGGGTGTCGGCTGCATCGTGGGCAAGAAGTGCTACATCGATCAGCTGATCGCCTACAACTATTCCGGCGGCAGTCAGGTGCAGGGCTATGAGGCTCTGGATGTTCTGCGGGGTCTTACCTATGCGCCGGTGGCACTGTCCATTCAGGCACGGGTCAATGACCGTCTGGTGGAGCGGCTGAAAGCCGGCGAGCTGTCCGGAATCAAGGATGCTTTCCTTGCCAACGCCCAGTCCAAGGTTCTGCTGGTGGAATTCGACGAGCCCATCGCAGAAGAAGTCCTCAAAGAGGCAGAAAAGCTGGGTGCAGCTCCCAATCCCATCGGTGCGGAATCCCGCTATGAGCTGGTTCCCATGTTCTACCGGGTATCCGGCACATTCCGTGCCATTGATCCCACCATCGTAAAGCGGATGATCCGCATTAACCCCATGCGCAGCGGTGATGACACCGTTATCAGAATTCTAAAAGAAGCCATGAAGAGGGTGAAGTGATGTTTTTAACAAAACTCCAAAAGGAAAACCCCAAACTGGTGGAAGCCATGGTTTCCCTGCATCAGGAAGGAAAATTGCTGCCGGACTCCTATGTGATCGATCTGCAGCAGTTCAGAGCCAATGCAGCCGCCATTGCCGAAACCGCCCGGAAAAAAGGAATCCGTCTGTACTTCATGCTCAAGCAGCTGGGCCGCAACCCGGTACTGGCGCAGGAGCTGATGAAGCTGGGCTATGCCGGTGCCGTGGTGGTGGATTTTAAGGAAGCACAGGTGATGATGCGCCACAATATCCCCATCGGCAATGTGGGACATCTGGTTCAGATTCCGCAGGCAATGATTCCCGAGGTTGTGGCCTACGGACCGGAAGTCATTACGGTCTACACCGAAGAAAAGGTTCGTGCCATCAGCGAGGCGGCACAGAAGCTGGGCAAGACCCAGAAGATCATGGTGCGTGTCACCGGAGAAGGTGACCGGATCTATTCCGGTCAGACTGCCGGAATCAGTCTGGAGGCACTGCCCCGGTTCCTGAAGAGCATCATGGGACTTCCCGGTATTCAGGTTGCGGGAATCACATCCTTTCCCTGTTTCCTCTATGACGAGGACAGCCGGCAGATTCAGGCAATGCCCAATCTGCAGACCGTGATGAAGGCAAAGGAAATCCTGCAGGCTAACGGCATTCAGCCGGAAATTATCAACACACCGTCCACCACCTGTGTCAGCACGCTGGCACTGATGGAGCAGTATGGCTGCAACTGCGGCGAGCCGGGTCACGGTCTGACCGGAACCACCCCGCTCCACGCCGTTTCCGATCAGCCGGAAAAGAGCTGCATTGCCTATCTCAGCGAAGTTTCTCACAATTTTGACGGTCTGGGCTACTGCTACGGCGGCGGCTTCTACCGCCGGGGACACGCTGAAAATGCGCTGGTGGGCAGCCATGCCGACGCCATGCGGCAGATGAAAGTGATTCCCCCCACCGTGGAGAGCATCGATTATCATTTCGGTCTCAGCGAAGAATGCAAGGTGGGAGAAACCGTGATCATGGCATTCCGTTTTCAGATTTTTGTCACACGCAGCGATGTGGTGCTGCTGGACAATGTTGCCCAGGGGCATCCCCTCATTGTGGGTGTATATGACAGTCAGGGGAGAGAAAAATGAATAAATTTGTTGTAATTGTATTGGATGGTTTCGGTATGGGTGCAATGGCAGACGCCAAAACAGCCAGACCCGGTGACGAAGTTGCCAGCACGCTGGGAAGCATCCTGAAAGTATATCCCGACAGCAAGTTCCCCACTTTGGAGAAAATCGGTCTGATGAATGCGTTCGGAAAAGAAAGCGAAAAGATGCACTTTTCTGCCACTGCCAATGCAGGCAAAGCTGAGCTGATGCACTTCGGCGCAGATACCTTCATGGGTCATCAGGAAATCATGGGCACCCTGCCCAAGCGTCCTCTGGTGCAGCCCTTCCAGGAAAAGGTGGATGCCATCAAGGCCCATCTGGAAGAGAACGGACATCTGGTAGAGGTAAAGGAGACCAACGGTCTTCGCTATCTGCTGGTTGACCACTATGTGACAGTTGCCGACAACATCGATGCCGACTACGGCATGGCCTACAACTGCACCGCACCGCTGGACTTCATTTCCTTTGAAAAGGAACTGGAAATCGGTCATCTGGTGCGGGAAATCGCAACGGTGAACCGGGTCATCGTCTTCGGCGGCACCGGCAATACCATTGACGATGTGCTGGCAGCAGAAGAGATCCGTGTGGACAAGTTCATCGGCATCCATGCGGTGAAGTCCAAGTCCTATGAGCAGGGCTATCAGTGCCTCCATCTGGGCTATGGCGTGGATAAGACCGTGCAGGCTCCCACCATCCTCACCAACGCCGGTATTCCGGTGACCCTCATCGGCAAGGTGGCTGACATTGTTGCCAACGACGGCGGCAAGAGCATTTCCTGTGTTCCCACCCCCGAAGTACTGGATCTCACCATTCAGGCAATCCGGGAGATGGATCGGGGCTTTATCTGCACCAATGTGCAGGAAACCGATCTGGCAGGTCACAGTCAGGATACCAAGTGGTATCACGATCTTCTGCAGATCGCAGATGAGAAGATCGAGAAGATGCTGCCCATGCTGGACGAGGGCGACATTCTGGTGGTCATGGCTGACCACGGCAACGATCCCGAAATCGGACACAACCGGCACACCCGTGAAAATGTGCCTCTGATGGTTTACCACAAGGGCGTAAACGGTGTGAACATCGGACTGCGCAAGAGCCTTTCCGATGTGGGCGCATCTGTCTGTGATTTCTTCGGGGTGAAGGCACCCCAGAACGGAAGCAGCTTCCTGCCGCTTCTCAAGTAAATTTACTTCCCCAAGCTGATAGAATGCTCCTCCATACTATCAGTTTCCTCTCTAAGAAAAAAAGGGCATGGTTTCCGAAAGGCGACCATGTCCTTTTGCGCATTTGGGGAGAAAGCCGGGAGAAAAGCAGCGACGGCGAACGCCGTTCCGGCTGTGTCGTCAACACTCTGTCGCAGGTGACTTCCAAACCGCCCAGACTGTCCGTTGCGGTCAGCAAGGAAAACTACACCACCGACATCATCCGCAAATCCGGCTATTTTACCGGCACGGTACTCAGCAAAAACTGTTTGTCGAGTCCGTCCTGCGTCTTTTTCAGCTGGTTATAGAGAATCCTCTCGTGCGCCGCGTGCTTGTCAATCAGCGCAAAATAATCGTCGATCTGGGCGAGAATGTAGGTTTGAAACAGCTCCCCCAGCAC
>RCNI01002036.1_pt1 | contig 10206 bp, 8 predicted proteins | sample 2041151 | NCBI WGS metagenome assembly RCNI01 (sample SAMN09708214, study PRJNA481090) | feces metagenome | isolation source: feces | place: Antarctica: Albino Rookery
GCGCAGAGTTCCTTGTTGCGGCCGCCCATGCGGTACATATTCGCCGAAGGCGCACCCACATCCGACAGGTAACCCTTGAAATCGGGCATGCGGGTGATCTGTTGCACCTCATTGAGGATGGAATGTTCGCTTCGCGAATTGATGAATTTACCCTGATGTGCCGAAATGGTACAGAACGAACAACCGCCGAAGCATCCGCGGTGGATGTTCACCGAGTGTTTGATCATCTCCCACGCGGGGATGTCGCCCTTGCCCTCATAGCGCGGGTGGGGCGCACGTTCGTACGGAAGATCGAACGAGTGGTCGAGTTCCTCGGTCGTGAGGGTGGCGTTGGGCGGGGTCACCACGATAAAGTGATCGCCTACACCCTCAACCAGTGTCGATTGGGGATTCATGAGGTTACTCAGAGTCTCGATCTGCACGAAATTCTCGCCAAAGGCGCGTTTGTCGGCGCAGCACTCCTCGAACGAGCGGAGGCGGATGGTCGTGGCGGGGTCGAGACGTTCGACATATCCCGCATCGGCACGGAACGCCACCTGTCGCACCGAGCGCAGAAGTTTGGCGTTATAGCCGTTACGCATCTTGCGGGCAACCTCCTGCACGACCTTTTCGCCCATGCCGTAGATCAGAAGATCGGCACCCGACTGCTCCAGAATCGAGGGGAACAGCGAATCCGACCAATAATCGTAGTGCGTCAATCGGCGAAGCGACGATTCGATGCCGCCGATCACGACGGGAACGTGCGGAAAGAGGCGTTTCAGGATCTTGGAATAGACCGTGACACAACGGTCGGGACGGAATCCCGCCTTGGCACCCGGCGTATAGGCATCGTCGTGGCGCAGGCGCAGGTTGGCCGTATAATGATTGACCATCGAGTCCATCGCTCCGCCCGAAATGCCGAAAAACAGACGCGGCGTGCCCAACTTCTTGAAATCGCGCAGATCATCCTGCCAGTTGGGTTGGGGGACAATCGCCACACGGTAGCCCTCGGCCTCCAGCAGACGGCCGATCACCGCCGCACCGAATGCCGGGTGGTCGATGTAGGCATCACCCGAAAAAAGGATCACATCCAACTGATCCCATCCGCGTTCGCGCACCTCTTTGACTGATGTGGGTAAAAACATGATTGTAACTTTATGCTGACACGATCCCGCACCGTTCCCCGCTCCCGTGGAGCAGAATCCGGCGTCGAAATCGGCAATATATTTCTTTATTTATTCTTCGGGCGTCACCTCGCGCGATGCGACATACGCCTCCCACTTCTCGATCAGACGGCTGAAATCCTCAGGAAGCGGACTTTCAAATTCGACATACTTGCGGGTCGAAGGATGAATGAAGCCCAAAACCCGCGCATGGAGAGCCTGTCGCGGCATGATCGCAAAGCAGTTTTCGATGAACTGCTTGTATTTGGCAAAGGTCGTACCCTTCAGGATGCGGTCACCGCCGTAACGTTCGTCGTTGAAGAGCGGATGGCCGATCCACGACATGTGCACACGGATCTGGTGCGTACGTCCCGTCTCCAGACGGCATTCGACCAACGTCACATAGCCGAAACGTTTCAGGACGCGCCAATGTGTCACGGCACGTTTGCCCTGCGAGCCGTCCTCAAAGACATACATCTTCTGACGATCCTTCGGACTGCGGCCGATATTACCCTCGATCGTACCCTCGTCTTCGGTGAAATTACCCCACACCATCGCCACATAGCGGCGTGTGATGGAGTGATCGAAGAATTGTTTGCCGAGGTAGGCCAGAGCCTCCTCGTTCTTGGCCATCACGAGGATGCCCGACGTATCCTTGTCGATGCGGTGCACCAGTCCCGCACGCTGATTGCCTTCGGAGAACATCGGCAGGTTTTGCAGGTGGTAGGTCATGGCATTGACCAGCGTGCCGTTGTGGTTGCCCACACCCGGATGCACCACCATGCCCGCCGCCTTATTGACAATGACCACATCGTCATCCTCATAGGGAATATCCAGCGGGATGTTCTCCGGGATGATCTCATACTCGCGTTTCGGGTACGGCATCACCAATTGGATGTGGTCGAAGGGTTTTACCTTATAACTCGATTTGGCGGGTATGCCGTTCACCAGAATGTTGCCGTTGTCGGCAGCCGCCTGAATGCGGTTGCGCGAGCAGTTCTCGGTATGCGCCACCAAATATTTGTCCAGCCGGAGCAGTTTCTGCCCCTTGTCGGCCGTGATCGAGAAGTGTTCGTAAAGGCCGTCGGTCTCTTCCTCGTCATCTTCGGGAAGATCCGTCACCGGATTCTCCTTCAGAAGGTCTTCGCGTTGTTTCAAATCCTCCATGTCTATTCTTCGATCGGTTCAAGTTCGGGACGGGCAACGGCCGTCGAGTCGATCGTCACCTCGAAAGACGACAATTCGCCCATGAGTTGTTGCAGGGAGTCGCGGCGTTGTTCGTCGAGTTGGCGTTCCTGCTCCTCGATGGTGTTGGCTCGTTGTTCCGCCAGATTCTTCTCGCGGTGGAGTTTTTGGGCATCGAGCGTCAGACGGAAGCCCACTTTCGATCCCAATGCCACTCCGCGGCGTGCTTCGGGCGTCTGCGCATAGACACGGGCATTCTTCTGATTCAACAGATTGATGTCCTCTTCAAATTCGATCCTGCCCACATTGAGACCTGCCTCCCAAAGGCGGCTCTTGGCATCTTTCAGCGACAGACCCACGACCATCGGAACGATCGTATAGCCCACACCGCCGTGCATACCCACATGGAGCGTGATGCCCGTACCAAATTCGGTCATGATGTGCGACCCCTCAAGCACGGGTTTGTTCTTGCAGTACTCGGCAAGGACATAGTTCGTGGCCAAGTCGGGTTCATAGACCAGTTTCTCGATCTGAAGTCCTGCCGTTTCAAGCATATTCTTGGCCTGACGCAGGGAGTAGCCCGCCACAAACGGCACGGGGACCATCTTCTCCTGAAACGAGTTGATCGTCACATAGACCGTACGGCCGGGTTTCACTTCGACACCCCCTTCGGGCAATTGGTCGAGGACGATGCCGCCGTCGTAAGCCGGCACGAAAAGCGAGTCGTTGATGCGGATGTCCAGATCGCTCCTGCGTGCCATTTTCAGTGCCTCGTTGATGTGCACGCCCGAAAAATCGGGTACCGTACAACGTGCGCTGTGGCGTGTGCCGACCTGCATCAGGAAGTGGCACAGAAGTGCCAGCGCAAGGATCGACAACAGGATGAGCAGCAGGTGGTAAACCAACGGATACTGCTTCAAACGGATGAATATTTCTTTGAGTTTGTCCATATTTCGGTTTATTTGGGTGCTTTCTGATAAAGGTAAATTGCAATGAACAGATAGATGATGTTCGGCAGCCACACGGCAAGTCCCGGCGAGAGTTCACCGCCCTTGGCAAATTCCTGAAAGAACCTCAGGATCAGAATATAGGAGAAGCACAAGGCGGTACCGATACCGATGTGTTGTCCCGTACCGCCGCGCACCTTGCGCGAAGAGAGCGACACGCCGATCAGCGTCAGAATAAAGGTCGAGAGCGGGTAGGCAAAGCGTGCATGGCGTTCCACCTCGATGATGTTGATCGAGTCGGATCCCTTGCGGCGTTGTTGCGAAAGGAAGGTGTTCAACTCGGTGATGTTCATTGTCTGCACCAACTCGTTGATACGTCCCAACTCGGTTGCTTCGAGGTTGATGAGCGTATCGAGGTTACGGTGTTGGGTGAAGGTCTCCACGCCCAGCGAGTCGAACGAGCGACGGATGTATTTCTGCGCACTCCAGCGTTTCGATTCGGGGTCGAACTTCACGTTGGAGGTTTCGAGCGAGCGGGTGATCTTTCCCCCGTCGTAGTGCTCCAGAGCGAAAAACGAGGCGCGTTTCTCGGCATCGGTATAGCCTCTCACATAGACGAACGTGCCCGGTTCGATCTGGCGGTAGATATGCTGGTCGTAGGTGGCACGCATACGGCGTTTGTTGTATTTCTGCTCGAAATTCACCACGTGACGTTGCGAAATGGGGATCACCCACAGGTTCAAGGTCAGAGACATCGAACCGATGATCAGCGCACCTAAGAAATACGGCCACATCAGTCGGCGGAACGACATACCGCCCGACAACATGGCGATGATCTCGGTCTGATAGGCCATCTTCGAGGTGAAGAAAATACAGGCGATGAACGTGAACAATCCGCTGAACTGGTTCGCAAAGAACGGGATGAAATTGAGGTAGTAGTCGAAGACAATCGCCTTGAGGGGAGCCTTCAACTCGGTGAAGTCGTCGATCTTCTCCACATAGTCGAAGATCACCACGATGATGAGGATCATCGCAATGGCAAAGAAGTAAGTCGAAAGGAACTTACCCAATATGTAACGATCCAAAATTTTGAATCCCGGAAACCGAAACTTCATGGTTGAACTTTTTTAAGTTTAAAGTCTGCGACCCAGTTTTGCGACCATCATCTCCTTCCATTCGGGGAAATCGCCCGCGAGGATATGTTGGCGCGCCATGCCCACCAGACGCAGGTAAAACGCGATGTTGTGCAGCGAGGCGATCTGTGCGGCGAGCATCTCTCCGCACACACACAAGTGATGGACATAAGCCTTCGAGTAGAGCGTATCGACAAACGCCGTGCCTTGAGGGTCGAGCGGCGAGAAGTCGTCCTCCCACTTCTTGTTGCGCAGGTTGATCGTCCCTTCTTCCGTGAATATCTGACCGTTACGGCCGTTTCGCGTCGGCATCACACAGTCGAACATATCCACACCGCGGGAAATCGCCTCCAAAATGTTGATCGGCGTTCCGACCCCCATCAGATAGCGCGGGCGGTCTTCGGGCAGGATGGCATTGACCACCTCGATCATCTCGTACATCGTCCCGGTGGGTTCGCCCACGGCCAATCCGCCGATGGCGTATCCGTCGGCATCGTACTGCTTGACGTTCTCGGCGGCGTGGGCACGCAGGTCGGGATAGGTACAGCCCTGCACGATGGGAAACAGTGCCTGATAGTGTCCGTATTTGGGTCGGGTCTGGTGATAGCGGTTGAAACAGCGGTCGAGCCAGTGTTCGGTGAGTGCCAGCGATTTGGCGGCATACTCGCGCGGAGCATCGCCCGGAGGACATTCATCGAACGCCATCATGATGTCGGCACCGATCGTACGCTCGGTATCCATCACGTTTTCGGGCGTGAAGAGGTGCTTCGAACCGTCGATGTGCGAACGAAAATGGCAGCCCTCCTCCTTCAGTTTGCGGCAATCGGCCAGCGAAAATACCTGAAATCCGCCGCTGTCGGTCAGCATCGGGCCGTTCCACGTGGAGAAACGATGCACGCCCCCCGCACGCTCGATGATGTCCATGCCGGGGCGCATATAGAGGTGGTAGGTGTTTGCCAAAATGATCTGGGCATGTGCCTCATGAAGCACATCCCGATGGAAAATACCCTTCACGGTCGCCGCCGTGCCCACAGGCATGAAAATCGGAGTGAGAATGTCGCCGTGGTCGGTCTTCAATACGCCGGCACGCGCCTTCGAGCGGGTGTCCTTCTGCTCAAGCGTGAACACCAGTCTGCTGGTTGCTGTCATTCGGTTGCTTTTTATTTTTGTCGTAAATACCCGTCGGGAATCGCACGGTTTCCTTAACCGGTTGAAACCCGACACTCTAACCCGACAAAAGTACACAAAAATATTCGTATATTTGAATTTTGATTTCTGAATTGTTTTGTACCTTTGCAGGGATTCGCAAAGATTATGAATTTTTTTGATCAAATATTGGCCGCTTACGGCTGGGAAGGAGTCGCTCTTTTCCTCATATTAGCCGTGTTGTTTTCCGTTCAGATGTACTACTATGTGTTCTGCTACGGCAGGATCGCATCCTACAAAAACAACAAACGTCACGTTGTCCGCAAGGAAGATACCCCCCTGTCGGTCATCATCCCCATGTTCTCGGAGAACTACGTCTTTCTGGAAAACCATCTGCCCCGAATCCTCGGACAGGATTATCCCGAATTTGAGGTGGTGATCGTCTATGTCGGTCAGGACAACGACTTTTTCGAGGATCTGCAACAACTCAAGCGTTCGTTCCCCCAGATCACCGTCACCAAACTCCACCTCGATCCGCGCTACCCCATTTCGCGCAAGATGGCGTTGAACCTCGGCATCAAATCGGCCTATCACGACTGCATGGTCTTCACGTCGGTCGATGCCGTACCCGAAACCCAGAACTGGCTCAGAATCATGGGCAAGGGTTTTTCGAGAGGCGACATCGTATTGGGGTACTGCGGCATGGAGGAAAAGGAAGGATTCACCCCCGTTATGATGCGCACGTGGCGCATGATGGACTCCGCAAACTGGCTCTCGGCGGCCGTGAAACATCACCCCTACCGGGGCATTCTCCACAACTACGGGTTCACGAAGGATCTTTACTTCGACGTGAAGGGATTCAACTATCTGGCGATGAACATCGGCGAGGACGACCTCTTCATGCAGCGCATCATCCGCAACGACAACGTGAGCGTCGTCCTTTCGCCCCGTGCCCTCGTGCGCGAACGCATCTGGGGCGGCTGGGGCTGGTGGTTCAACACCATGCGCTACTTCTCCTCCGCCCGCAAATACTACTCGGAACGGGTACACAACTTCGTGGAGTGGGAAAAAGGTTCGCGTCTGTTGTTTTTCCTTGCGACCCTCGTGGCGTTGTGCGTCATGCCGTTGGAATTTAAGGCCTATGCCGCACTGCTGTTCCTGATCCGACTGGGCATCGTCCTGTGCGAGGTCAAACGCATCTCGAAACGACTGGGCGAAAAGGGCTTGTGTCGTCTTTATCCGCTGTATGATTTCTTCGGATGGATCGGCGATGCGATTCTTTCCGTGATGCTCATCCGTAAAGACGAACGGGTATGGAGATAGCCGACTACATCGTTGCCGACGACCGACATTTGGTGGAACTGGTGCTCAAGGGCGATGACGTTGCCTTCGAATACCTCTTCAACCGCTACCGCGAAGCCATTCGGAGGCTTTTCATGGCGCGTCTGGGCGGTGTAAACGATGCAGACGACCTGCTTCAGGAAACCTTCATCAAAGTATATATCAACATCGCGCGCTACTCGCCCGAATACACCTTCGGGCAGTGGGTTTATACCATTGCACGCAACACGTTCATCGACTTCATGCGGCGGAAAACCGACGAGCAATCCATCGACGAGCAATTCACCTCGCCTGCCGAAAACTCGCCCACGCCTGAGGAACGGGTCATAAACCTGCAACAACGTTCCCAGTTTGAGGATTATCTCAACCGACTCACACCCCGCTACCGCCAGTTGATCATCATGCGTTTCTTCGACGAACTCTCCTACGAGGAGATCGCCCAGAAACTGCAACTGCCGATGGGTACCGTCAAAACACAGATTCACCGTGCCCGCAACCGCATGTGTCACATGATAGAAAACGAAAAATAGACATGGAACTCATTCTGAAATACTTTCCCGACCTGACACCCGCACAGCGCGAACAATTTGCCGCGCTCTACGCCCTGTATGCCGATTGGAACGCCAAGATCAATGTCGTTTCGCGCAAGGATTTCGACCAGTTGTATCTGCGTCACGTCCTCCACTCGCTGGCCATCGCCAAGGTTTGCCAATTCAAGCGCGGCGCACGCATTCTGGATGTGGGTTGCGGCGGCGGATTTCCCTCCGTCCCGCTGGCGATTCTCTTTCCCGATGTGCAATTCCTGTCGTGCGACTCGATCCGCAAGAAGATCACCGTGGTCGAAGGCATTGTGGCAGGACTCGGTCTGAAGAATCTCGAAACGCATTGCGGTCGTGTGGAGGCCATCGACCGCAAGTTCGACTACGTGGTGTCGCGTGCCGTCACCGCCATGCCCGAATTTGTGAAGTGGATTTGGGAAAAAATCGAAGTGGGCCAGAAAGGCTCGCTCCCCAACGGCATTCTTTACCTCAAAGGCGGCGATTTGGACGAAGAACTCGCCCGGACCCACATGCGTTGGTATCTCTACGAAATCAGGAAATTCTTCGAGGAGGAATTTTTCGACACCAAATCGGTCTGCTACACCCCCAAGCAGTAATCACGGCGGACACAAGATAAAAAGGACACTGCCCGAACGGGGCAGTGTCCTTTTTAATATATAGGTATATATGGTAAAAGTGACCCGAAAGCCGCTTTCACCGGGAGTTTTCCGCCAAAAACAAAAGAGGACAATCCGATTGATTGTCCTCTTCAGAGCTGTTTCCGGGACTTGAACCCGGGACCTCTTCCTTACCAAGGAAGTGCTCTACCACTGAGCTAAAACAGCGTTTACCCCTTAAAACGTTGCAAAAGTACACAAGATTTTTGAATCTGCAAAAAATAAAGATGATTTTTCTCAAAAAAAAATTGTTTTTCACAAAATATGGCTACCTTTACATCACAATTTAACATTAACCCAATGAAACATATTCTTATCGTTGGTGCAGGCGGACAGATTGGTTCCGAACTCACCGTTTATTTAAGAAGCATCTATGGCAACAATAACGTTGTCGCAACCGACATGCGCGACTGCCCCGCTCTGGCAGCAGACGGTCCCTTCGAGCAACTCGATGCTCTGAATACCGAAGCCGTTGCTTCGGTCGTCAAGCGATACAAAATCGACGCGATCTTCAACCTCGTTGCCCTGTTGTCGGCTACCGGTGAGAAAAATCCCCAACTGGCATGGAAAATCAACATCGGTGCCCTGATGAATGCCCTCGAAATCGCTCGCGAGAACAATTGTGCCGTATTTACTCCCAGTTCGATCGGTGCTTTCGGCCCTACGACGCCCAAAGACATGACGCCTCAGGACACCATTATGCAGCCGACCACCATGTACGGCGTATGTAAGGTTACCGGCGAAATGCTCGGCAACTACTACTACCAGCGTTTCGGTGTTGATGCCCGTTCGGTTCGTTTCCCCGGTATCATCTCGAACGTAACCCTCCCCGGCGGCGGTACGACCGACTATGCCGTGGAGATCTACTACGAGGCCATCAAGACCGGCAAATTCGTCTGCCCCGTTCCCTCGGACGTATATATGGATATGATCTATATGCCCGATGCCCTGCGCGCCTGCGTTGAACTGATGGAGGCCGATCCTGCCAAACTCGTTCACCGCAACAGTTTCAACATCGCTTCGATGAGTTTCACGCCCGAAATCATCTATGCCGAATTGAAGAAACGCATGCCCGAATTTACCATGACCTACGACGTAGATCCCGTAAAGAAGGCCATCGCAGAGAGTTGGCCCAACAAGTTGGACGACTCGTGCGCACGTGCAGAGTGGGGCTGGAAACCCGAATGGGATCTCTCAAGCATGACCGACGACATGTTGGAGAAAGTCCGTATCAAACTCGGCAAATAATTCCGTTCCTCGGATTCGATAAAAGACCTGCCTCTTCGGGGCGGGTCTTTTTTTATGCCTTTCGGACAAGGGTTGTCGCGCTTTTTTCGTATCTTTATCTCTCGGAAAAAACTCTAACCAATGAAACAAGTTCTGAAAATTGCGGGATTTACGCTGGTCGGTCTGATCTTTTTACTCACCATCGGCGGTAAAATACTCCTGTCGGTGGCTCTGACACCCGATTTCGCGGCAGAAAACACCGATTCTGCCTCGTTTGCCTATATGGCAAGGGAATATCCCCACATTGTCCCGTGGATGGATTCTCTGCGCACGACACACGCCTTGCGCGATACGGTGATCATCGGTGCGGAAGGCGAGCGTCTCCATGCGCGTTATGCCGCCGCAACCCGTCCGACCGACCGCACCGCCGTCATCGTCCACGGCTACACCGACAACTCGATCCGCATGATGATGATCGGTTATCTCTACAACCACGATTTGAGGTACAACATCCTCCTGCCCGACCTCCACGCCCACGGGCAGAGCGAGGGCGAGGCGATTCGCATGGGCTGGCGGGATCGGCAGGATGTCCTCCGGTGGATGGAGGTTGCCAACGGCATTTTCGGCGGAAAAACACAGATAGTCGTACACGGCATCTCGATGGGTGCCGCCACCACGATGATGGTATCGGGCGAAGAACAGCAGCCCTATGTGAAGTGTTTCGTGGAGGATTGCGGCTACACGAGCGTGTGGGATCAGTTCGAGAAGGAGTTGAAGGAGGATTACGGATTGCCCGCCTTCCCGTTGCTATATGTTGCCAGTTACTGGTGCGGAGAGTCCTACGAATGGGATTTTCGGGAGGCTTCCGC
>RCNI01002037.1_pt1 | contig 10204 bp, 5 predicted proteins | sample 2041151 | NCBI WGS metagenome assembly RCNI01 (sample SAMN09708214, study PRJNA481090) | feces metagenome | isolation source: feces | place: Antarctica: Albino Rookery
CCCGGAGGTGGAAGGCGAGAACGCCCGCGTCCAGATCTGCTGCCACACGAATGTGGAGAACCCCCAGGTCGTGGCCGAGATCACCGACAGCGAAGGCCGCGTAGTGGCCAAGGGCGAAGGCATGGACCTGACCCTGACCATTCCGCAGGTCCACCTGTGGGACGGCGTGAAGGACCCTTATCTGTACCGCGCAACCCTGCGCCTGCTGGAAAACGGCGAGCCTGTGGATGAGATCAGCACCCGCTTCGGTGTGCGTACCTTCCACGTAGACCCCAAGAAGGGCTTCTTCCTGAACGGCCGCAGCTACCCGCTGCACGGCGTTTCCCGTCACCAGGACCGCAAGGGTCTGGGCAACGCGTTGTCCAAGGAACACCACGACGAGGATATGGCCCTGATCCGCGAGATCGGCGCCAACACCATTCGCCTGGCCCACTACCAGCACGATCAGTACTTCTATGATCTGTGCGACGAGGCCGGCATGATCGTCTGGGCCGAGATCCCGTACATTTCCGAGCACCTGCCCAACGGCCGGGAGAACACCATCTCCCAGATGAAAGAACTGATCGTCCAGAACTACAACCACCCCTCCATTGTGACCTGGGGCCTGTCCAATGAGATCACCATCTCCACGAAGGACAAGAAAGACATGCTGGACAATCACCGGGAGCTGAACGAGCTGTGCCACAAGATGGACCCCAGCCGTCCCACCAGCCTGGCCTGCTACGCCGTGTGCGGTCCCTTTAATCGGGTAGCACATCTGTCCGACCTGGTCAGCTGGAACCTGTACCTGGGCTGGTACGTGCCGGGCCTGATCCTGAACGATTTGTGGATCAGCTTCTTCCACCTGTGCTATCCCAAGCGCTGCCTGGGTTACTCCGAATACGGCTGCGAGGGCATGCCCAATCTGCATTCTGCCCATCCGCGCCGCGGCGACCACACCGAGGAGTATCAGGCAAAGTACCATGAGTTTATGCTCAAGTGCTTCCAGCGCCATCCTTATATGTGGAGCACCCATGTTTGGAATATGTTCGACTTCGCAGCTGACGCCCGTGATCAGGGCGGCGAGCCGGGCATGAACCATAAAGGTCTGGTCACCTTTGACCGCAAGACCAAGAAAGACAGCTTCTATTTGTACAAGGCCTACTGGAGTGAGGTGCCGTTTGTGCACCTGGCCGGTAAGCGCTTTGTAAATCGCACCGGCCGCACCGCGAAAATCAAGGTGTACACCAACCAGCCTAAGGTTGCCCTGTATGTGGGCGACAAGCTGTTGGAAGAAAAGACCGGTGATAAGGTGTTCACCTTCCGTGTTCCGCTGAACGGCGAAACCAAGGTGACCGTTCGCGCAGGCGAGCTGAGCGATACTGCTGTGTTCCAGCAGGTAAGCAAGGCCGATCCTGCTTACAAGCTTCAGAAGTCCGGCAGCAGCGCAAACTGGGTATAATTTGCCGGGGGTTTTGATATTTCCAAGGGTGAGTAGGGAACACACGGCCGAAACACGGGGAGATCGGCCACGCGTTCCCTGCTTTCGTGCGGAGCAAAAAAAGCACACAAAAAAAGGAGAATGAATGATGTCAAAGAGAAGCCTTTTTATGCGAGGCCTGACTGCTTTGATGACCTTCGTCTTTGCCCTCTCCATGGTATTGGGGACCATCGTCGAAGATTACAAGGCAACGTTGGATAACTTTATGGGTACGCAGAGCGAAAAGACTGTTTCGGAAAACAGCGAAGCAGAGCCTCTGTACAACAAGTTCACCCCGCCGAGTGCAGTTCTGAACGAGGACGGCACTGGCAATTCTCACGCTCTGATCCAGATGGCAATCGATCTGGGTCGTCAGCAGGCTGCCGAAGGTTCTGTCCTGCTGAAGAACAACACCGAGAACGGTCAGGGCCTGCCCCTGAAGTCCGGCGCAAACGTGACGCTGGTTGGCATTCGCTCTCATGTGCCCCTGATGGGCTCCAGCTTTGGTGTGAAGGCTTTTGGCCCCTGCATCACGCTGGAAGATGCACTGACCCGTGATATGACGGACTTTGCACACCACATCACCACCGCCGCAGGCCGTACCCCCGAACCCGGCAAGAACGGCCTGAACACCACTACCCGTGAGTGGACCGGCGACGAGTTTGCTTTCGAGGGCGCAGGCTTCCAGGTAAACCCTGTGATGGTCGAGGCTTACGAAAAGCTGAATGAGACCTACGGCCACGCCAACAACGAAAGCGCAGAGGCTAACTACGATCCCCGTGAGCCCTCTGTGGAAGAGCTGGCTGCTGTGGCACCCGACTACAAGTCCAGCTTTGCGGAGTACGGCGATGCTGCCATCGTTGTCATCAGCCGTCCCAGCGCAGAATCTCAGGACTACCTGCCCGGCAGCGTGGCCGAGGGCCTGGGCGCAAAGGAGCCCCTGGAACTGACCACCAACGAGCGCGACCTGATCGCAACCGCTAAGGAAGCCAGCGACAACGTCATCGTTCTGATCAACTCTTCTTCCGCTGTGGAAATCGGCGAGCTGAAGGACGATCCCGAAGTTGACGCTATCATGTGGATCGGCTACCCCGGCAACTACGGTATGCTGGGCGTTGCTGACCTGCTGTGCGGCCGTACCAGCCCTTCCGGCGGCCTGGCCGACATCTTCCCCACCTACAACATGTCTGCCCCCGCTATGCAGAACATGGGCGACTTTAAGTACGCTAACGCAGACGAGGCTGTCCAGCGCAAGGGCGGCACCCCCGGTGCTTACCTGATCGAGGCTGAGGGCCTGTACACCGGTTACCGTTACTACGAGACCCGTTACTACGATGCAGTCTTCGGCAACGGCAATGCTACCTCTCCCGTGGGTGCATACGCTTCCGAGACCGAGTGGAACTACGACAAGGAAGTCGCTTACGGCTTCGGCTACGGCCTGTCCTACACCACCTTCGCCCAGGAGATCCAGGGTAAGCCCACCTACGAGATCGAGATCGATCCCGAGACCGGCGCTCCCCAGGCTTACGCAACCTTCCAGGTGAAGGTCACCAACACCGGCAACGTGCCCGGCAAGGTCAGCGTGCAGGTCTACGGCCAGGCTCCCTACGAGAAGGGCGGCCTGGAGAAGGTAGCTGTTCAGCTGCTGAACTTCGAGAAGTCCTCTATCCTGGCCCCCGGCCAGTCTGAGATCGTGCCCGTTAAGGTCGATCTGCAGTACATCGCAAGCTACGACCAGAGCCATGACAATGGCGACGGCACCTTCGGCACCTACGTGCTGGATCCCGGCACCTACTACTTCGCAGTGGGTAACGGCGCACACGACGCTCTGAACAACATGATGGCTCTGCAGGGCGCAGATGCTTCCAAGATGGTTGGCACCGGCAACACTGCTATGGCAGTGGCTGAGGAGTTCACCGAGGACTTCCTGTCCCGCACCGTCTTCTCCGTGTCCAAGACCGGCTACAAGATTTCTAACCAGCTGGATTACTCCGACTGGAACCACTACCAGCCCGGCGAGGTCACTTACCTGACCCGTGCCGACTGGGCAGGCACCTTCCCCAAGACCTACAGCGACATGACCGTCACCAGCCAGGAGCTGAAGGACGATCTGAACGGCAAGTACTACACCATCCAGACCAAGGACGATCTGTCTGACGTCAAGTGGGGCCAGAAGAGCGATCTGAAGTTCTACCAGATGTACGGCAAGAAGTTTGACGATCCCGCATGGCAGGAGCTGGTGGACAGCATGACCCTGGCCGAGGCTCAGTACCTGACCACCTACGGCGGCCCCAGCATCCCCGGCGTGGAGAACATCAACCTGTTTGAGGCTTACATGACCGAGAACGCCGGCAACGGCATCTGCGTCAACCTGAACGCTTCCAAGGACATGGATGCTCCCTGGACCATCCAGAAGGATGACCCCAACGGCAACTGGCATCCCGAAGTCTTCGGCAACGCACCCCTGGTGGCAGCTTCCTTCAACCCTGAGCTGTACCGCGCAGTGGGCGAGTTCATCGGCGTGGAGTCTCTGTTCACCGGTATTCCCATCCTGTGGGGCCCCGGCCTGAACACCCATCGTCATCCCTACAACGGCCGTAACGGCGAATACTACTCTGAGGACCCCGTCCTGTCCGGCAACGCCTGCATGGAGTTCTCCATCGGCGCACTGGAGTACGGCCTGATCGCCGCTCCCAAGCACTTCGCTTTCAATGACCAGGAGGTCAACCGTAAGGGCGTTTCTCCCTACATGACCGAGCAGCGTGCCCGCGAGATGGAGCTGCGTGCTTACCAGATCGCATTTGAGGCAAGCAAGTACGACACCGAGGACCAGGATATGGGTATGCTGGGCCTGATGGTTTCCTTCAGCAAGATCGGCGGCGTGGAGTGCACGGCCAGCCGCGGCATGATGACCGAGATTCTGAAGAACGAGTGGGGCTTCAAGGGCTACGCTGTTACCGATATCTACGACGATACCGACCTGTACGGCGCAGTGGTTGCTTCCGGCACCACCTGCTTCGATACCCGCGGCCGTTCCGGCTTCGGCGGCGCTACCCGTCTGGAGAACGACGATACCTTCGGCCTGCAGGTCGATGGCACCCGTGTCAGCACCAAGATGTTTGCCGGCGACGCAAACCTGCAGAAGGCTATGAAGAGCTCTGCACATAATATCCTGTACACGCTGAGCCAGAGTAACCTGTCCAACCGCTACAACAGCACCACTCACGTCAAGCAGCTGATGACCCCGCTGCGTATGCTGTGCCTGAAGCTGGTTGTGACCACTGCAGCTCTGCTGCTGATCAGCGTTGTTCTGTACGTGCTGAGCATCCGTCGTGATGCCCGCCGCCGCAAAGAAAGCGAGGTTCAGTAATATGAAGAGCTTTATCAAGAAACAGCGCGTTCCTTTCTACCTGGATGTCCTGGCACTGGTCATGATGGTAGTCGGCATGGTCTATTTGATCCAGAGCAGTGTGATGACCGTGACCAACCGTCTGGGCAACCTGCCCTGGCTGATCGTGGCCCTGGTTGTGGGTATGGTTGCGATCGTTCTGGACATTTGGGCTTCCAACCGTGCAAACGATAAGGGCTACCTGACCATGATCTGCAAGATGATTGCAATTGCTGCAAACGTCGGTGTTGTGGGCAACGCCCTGGACACCCGCGTCATGATGATCGCAGGTCTGTTCACCTACAACCGCGGTTATCAGGAAGGCTGGGCAGTCTTCAATGTGAGCAAGATCTGCTTCGCACTGCTGCTGATCGCTGCTCTGCTGCTGATTGTGAGCGCATTCTTCCGCCCCGTCAAGCGCGCAAAGGTGGCAAAGGCTGAGAATAACGGCGAGACCACCGAGAACCCCGCAGAGTAAACGTACGTAACAACGTGCTTCCGCTTTGAACAAAAGAGGCCTGCCTAAACTAACAGGCAGGCCCCTTTTGCTTTTATGTAATGGAAAGGAGATCCCCTCTATGCATGAACCTTCTTCCAAGGTCGGCAGCCTGAACCGGGCGAAACCCTACCAGCTGGTGCTGTTTCCCCTGAACAACAGTGCAACCAACGTGTACTATGTTCTGGTTTTGAGCTATATTGCCACCTTTGGTGCAAACGTGCTGTCTCTGGGCACGCTGTTTGCCTCGGTCATGGTTACCGCCATGCGTCTGTGCGATGCCATCACCGACCCCATCATTGGTGCCCTGATGGACCGTACCAACGGTAAATTCGGTAAGTTCCGTCCCTTTATGCTGCTGGGCAACGTGATCATGGCAATCAGCATCCTGGTGCTGTACGGCCTGACCCCCATGATCCCGGATACCATGATGTGGGCCCGTTATGCAGCTTTCGTGGTGCTGTACTTCGTCTGGGTCATCGGCTACACCTTCCAGACCAGCTGCACCCGTTCCGGCCAGACGGTTCTGACCAACGACCCGAACCAGCGCCCCCTGTTTACCGTGTTCAACACGGTGGGCAGCCTGCTGGGCATGGGTGCCATGCAGTTCTTTGCCCCCCTTCTGGCCAAGAACTTTGAGGGTGGCTACTCTTCTGCCGGTTTCTTCCGCACCCTGGCCCCGGTGGGCATCGTGATCTCCTTTGCCCTGACCATTCTGGCTATGATCGGTATCAGCGAGAAGGACCGTCCCGAGTACTTTGGCATCGGCGGCGACACCGCACAGAATGTGAAAGTACGCGAATACGTGGAAATCATCAAAAACAACAAGCCCATGCAGCGCCTGATGGTAGCGGGTGCAGGCTGCAAGCTGGCACTGTCCATTGCAACCAACACCACCGTGCTGTGCATGCTGTACGGCTGTATGATGGGCAACTATGACGGTTTGTACCTGCCCATGATGGTGCTGGGCTACGTGTTCAGCGTGCCGTTCTTCCTGCTGACCGTGCGTACCAGCCAGAAGAAGGGCCAGAAGGCAAGCCTGCTGCGCTACGTGTCTGTGGCATTGGTATGCTACGTGGGCGTGTTCGTGCTGCTGATGCTGTGGGGCCACGGCGACGCCTTCACCCTGTCCATTCTGGGTGAGAACGGCCTGGAGCTGAACCTGTACACCGTTCTGTTCATCCTGTTCTTCGGCGTGGGCTACGGTGCTTACTACGCAACCGCAGATATGCCCATCCCCATGGTGGCAGACTGCTCCGACTACGAAACTTACCGCTCTGGTAAGTACATCCCCGGTATCATGGGCACCCTGTTCAGCCTGGTGGACAAGCTGGTTTCCAGCCTGTCTGCAACCGTGGTTGGCGTGGCTGTCGGCATGATCGGCCTGGACATCCTGCCCACCCAGTACAGCCCCTACACCGAGGGCATGAACTGGGTTGTGCTGGTGCTGTTCTGCGTGCTGCCCATGGCAGCCTGGTTGGCTACCATTCTGGCCATGAAGAACTACAGCCTGACCGGTGAGCGCATGAAGGAAATCCAGGCGGTTAACGCCTGCCGTCGTGAGGCCATCGCCGGTGGCATGTCCATGGAAGAAGCTATGGCAACCTGGACTACCATTGACCAGGTCCCCGAGCGTTTCCGCGGCTAAATCCTGAATCAAAAGAGTGCTGTTTGCTGGACGGTTTCGTCAGCGGCAGCACTCTTTTTTGTTGCAGGGGATACAGCCGATTCTTTAGAAGTAAGGATGCCTGATAGTCGTGCACCTGCCGGAGTGCCGCGGCAGAGAAAACGCTGCAAAAAGCCGTAAACGTGGCCGACAAAACCAAATTCGCCGCCTGACAGAGCTGTTTTCAGCCTGCCGGGCGGCTTTTTCTTTGCACAATTCCGGGCCGGGGAGATTGCCCGCAGGGTGGGGGAGCGCTTTTAGGAAATCTTAATGGATTCTTAATGGAATAAAGATGCTGCTAATCCTTTTTTCACGTTCCCGATGGTAAACTGTGTGCACTGGAGGTGACACAAAAGATGGACCTTTTGATGTTAGTGATCTTGTTTGGCGGCATTGGCCTGGTGCGGGCCTTGCTGCAATGGTGCTTCTATCAGGTAGAAGCAGAGGAATAAAAGGAGATGTTTCCATGACGATTTTGTTGATGCTCGCTTTGGTGCTGGGCGCATATCTGGTATATGCCCTGGTTCATCCGGAGCGATTTTAATCATAGGAGGAGGAAAGAAACATGTTTCAGATCATTGTAACACTCCTCATTTACCTGCTGCTGGTGGTGCCGGTAGGTACTTATCTGTACCACATCATGGCAGGAAAGCGCACCTTTGCGGATCCGGTGTGCAACCGGGTGGACGGCCTGATTTATCGCGTCGGCGGCATTGATACCCAAAAGCAGATGGACTGGAAGCAGTACGCCACAGCTTTGCTGGTCACCAACGGCGTGATGATGGTGCTGGGCTATTTGGTTCTGCGGCTGCAAAGCCTGCTGTTCTTGAATCCAAACCAGGCAGGCGGCGTGCAGGCGGATCTGGGCTTCAACACCGTGATCAGCTTTATGACCAACACCAACCTGCAGCATTACGCCGGCGAAACCGGCCTGAGCTACCTGTCGCAGATGCTGGTTATCACCTTTATGATGTTCGTGTCTGCCGCCAGCGGCTATGCTGCCTGCGCAGCCTTTATCCGCGGCATCACAGGACATTCCAAGACCAGCGTGGGTAACTATTACACCGACCTGGTGCGGATCATCACCCGCATTTTGATTCCGTTCTCCGTAGTCATCGGCCTGCTGCTGGTTTGGCAGGGCGTGCCTCAGAATCTGGGCGGCAACATCGTTGTGGATACCCTGGAGGGCACCAAGCAGGTCATTGCGACCGGCCCGGTGGCAGCGCTGGAAAGCATCAAGCACCTGGGCACCAACGGCGGCGGTTTTTTGGCGGCCAACTCGGCAACACCCATTGAGAACCCCACCATGCTGACCAACCTGATTGAGCTGTATTCCATGATGCTGCTGCCCGGCGCCTGCGTGATTGCCTTTGGCAAGATGGCACGGGACGGCCGTGCACGCCGTCTGGCAGCCAACACCCAGAAGAGCGCACTGCCTGAGCCCCGGGAAGGGCTGACCGCAAAGTGCTTCGGCCGGGAGGGCCGCAGCCTGTTCCTGGCGATGACGATCCTGTTTGCGCTGGGCCTGGGGCTGTGCTTCTGGTCCGAAAGCCAGGGCAACCCCGCCTTGGCAGAGGTGGGCCTCAGCCAGGCACAGGGCTCTATGGAAGGTAAGGAAGTTCGCTTCGGCGTGGCACAGTCTTCGCTGTTTACCACGGTGACCACTTCCTTTACCACCGGTACCGTCAATAACATGCACGATACCCTGACGCCCCTGGGCGGGCTGGTGCCCATGCTGCACATGATGCTCAATGTGGTGTTCGGCGGCAAGGGCGTGGGTCTGATGAATATGATCCTCTACGCCATCCTGGCGGTGTTTATCTGCGGCCTGATGGTAGGCCGTACCCCGGAATACTTAGGCAGAAAGATCGAGGGCAAGGAGATGAAGCTCACCGCCCTGTGCATCATCGTGCACCCGCTGCTGATTTTGAGCTTTACCGCAATCGCCCTGGGTACAGCCGCAGGCCAGGCCGGTGTGACCAACGAAGGCTTCCACGGCCTGAGCCAGGTGCTGTATGAGTTCGCTTCTTCTGCCGCCAACAACGGCTCCGGCTTTGAGGGCCTGGCAGACAGCACCCTGTTCTGGAACATCACGACAGGCATTGTCATGTTCCTGGGCCGTTACGTTTCCATCGTGCTCCAGCTGGCAATCGTTGGCTCGCTGATGAAGAAAAACTACGTCAATGAATCGGCCGGTACACTCCAAACGAGTACGGTTTCCTTTGCTGTGATCCTGGTATTTGTGGTCTACATTTTTGCCGCACTTACCTTCTTCCCGGCGCTGGCGCTGGGACCCATTGCAGAACATTTGACGCTTTGGGCTTAAGGAGGAATCAACTATGAGTAAGCATCCTAAAAAGCAAAGCATGACCCCGGATATGCTGCGGGAGGCCCTGCGGGGCAGCTTTCAGAAGCTGAACCCCCGTTACATGATGAAGAACCCGGTCATGTTTGTGGTTGAGATCGGATTTTTCGTCACCGTGCTGCTGTCGGTGTTCCCCAATCTGTTTGGCGGCGACAACGAGGGCATGCGCATCTATAACATCATTGTGGCGGTGATCCTGTTTGTAACCGTGCTGTTCGCCAACTTTGCCGAATCGGTGGCCGAGGGCAGAGGCAAGGCACAGGCAGCCAGCCTGAAAAAGACCCAGAAGGACACCGAAGCCCATGTGCTCAACCCGGACGGCACCACCCATGTGATCCCGTCCAGCGAACTGAAGAAAGACGACATCGTACTGGTCCAGGCCGGTGAGATCATCCCCGGCGACGGCGAGGTGATCGAGGGCATCGCCTCGGTGGACGAGTCCGCCATCACGGGCGAATCCGCACCGGTGGTGCGTGAGAACGGCGGCGACTTCTGCTCGGTAACCGGCGGCACCACGGTGGTGTCGGACTGGCTGAAGATCCGCATCACGTCCGACCCGGGCAACAGCTTTTTGGACCGCATGATCTCGCTGGTCGAGGGTGCATCCCGGAAAAAGACCCCCAACGAAATCGCTCTGAACACCCTGCTGGTGTCCCTGACCATCATCTTCCTGATCGTCATCGTGACGCTGTACCCCATCGGCCGGTACATTGGCGTGGAGCTTTCCACCACCACCCTGATTGCCCTGATGGTATGCCTGATTCCCACCACCATCGGCGGCCTGCTGTCCGCCATCGGCATCGCCGGTATGGACCGCGTGACCCAGTTTA
>RCNI01002039.1_pt1 | contig 10204 bp, 11 predicted proteins | sample 2041151 | NCBI WGS metagenome assembly RCNI01 (sample SAMN09708214, study PRJNA481090) | feces metagenome | isolation source: feces | place: Antarctica: Albino Rookery
AATAAAATTAAAAACATATAATAATATATAAATTTTACTTATAAGATATAAAATATATTTGAATATTATTGCATATATGCAATACTTTTGCTTATTTTACTATACGCCTGCTATTTTAGCTGTAACTTTACCAAGAATAACGATAGTTTCATCCTGCATTTCTTCTATGGAATATATTTGTGTTTCATAATTTTTGTTATCTGAAATAACTTTTAAATTGCCGTCTTTATCTTTATCAAGCCTTTTTACCCGAAGTCCGTTAATACTGTCTTTTAAAACATATATACCGTTTAAAAAAGTGGAAAAATTCTTGTCTATTACTACTAAATCATTATCATTTAAAGTAGGAGTCATACTGTCGCCGTTTACTTTTACTATTAAAGCATTTTCAGGGGCAATACCTTTCGAATTAAGAAAAGATAAAGGTATAGGAAAAGATAATATCTGCCCGTCGCTGTCCCAGTCAAGCCCGCTGCCTGCAGATACTCCAATATCTCTATAAAAACTAATAAAAGCAATATCGCTGCCTGTAATAATTTCTGCATTATTATAACTATTGCCGTTTTGTAGTTCCTGTATAAATGAAGACATAGGTTCATTATAGTAATCTGCAATTTTTTGAATAATTTCAATATTTAAGCTTTTTATTTCTCTTAATAAAAATCTTGTAATTGTGCTTGCTGTAACCCCTGCAATTTTAGCTAACGAGTTGGCACTAATATTATTTGCTTTCATAAAATTGTTTAAGTTTAAAGCTATTTTGTCATTAATAGTCATAATAAAATCCTGTAAATATAAAATTTGTAAAAAAATTACTTGACTTTATTGCTTATTAGCAATATATATAATTATAGTTGCATTTAAGAAAAAGTGCAAGAGAAAATTAATATTTTTTGCAATATATTTTTTAATAGAAAAAGGAGGTTATAATGCAGGAAAGTTTTGTTGATGAAATTATGAACACTATACCACAGTTTAAGCAGATGTTGACAGTTGATTACATTGCACGAAAAATTGATTTAAGCGACAGGACTGTAAGAAGGTATATTGAAAATGGAAAGCTGGAAGCTTTAAATTTCAGTATAGAAGGCAGAAGTGTTTACCGTGTTCCACGTCCTGCTTTTAGAAGGTTTTTAGAAACTTACTATACTATGCGGGATTGTTTATAGTATATTTTAAGATTAAATAATTATAAATACAGCATATTTTATGCTGTATTTTTGATTAAAGTAAGAAATTAAAAAATAATGGCAGTAAAGAAAACAGAGCAAAAGAAAGCAAATATGAAATAAAATCATAAAAATATAGACAATTTATAATTTTTTTTATATAACTTATAAATAATTACAGGTGGCATATGGAATTTTTTTATACATTAAAGGAAGAGTTTGGTAAAAAAATTTATTTTCATAACTCATTATACGATTATTTTATAGCATTTCTTATATTTGCATCTATTATAATATCACTTACCCTGATTATTAAGTTTATAATTAGAAGAGTAAAAATAGAAGACAGCATATCCAACCCGTTTATTGTTGCATTTATAGAAATATTTAGAAAAAAAACCATATATATAACATACGCATTTGCAATATACGGCGTGCTTTCTTATTTAAATACACCAAAAATTATTACAACTTATATTGACCGTGTTGTAATGATATATATTATTTTCATTCTTATACTTTCTTTTGTGGATATATTAACGGCATATCATTCTATCAATATGCAAAGAAAAGGGGAAAAAGCTATACCTGCTGGAATTATAACTATACTAAAAACTGTGGTATGGGTAGGGGGTATACTTTTTATTTTTTCAAATTTAGGTTATAATATATCTACTTTTATGGCAGGGCTGGGTATAGGTGGTATTGCTGTTGCACTTGCTGCACAAAATATTTTAGGAGATTTATTTAACTACCTTGTTATACTTTTTGATAAACCTTTTGCAAAAGGAGATTTGATTCAGTTTAATACTCTTGTCGGCAGGGTAGAGAATGTGGGTATCAAAAGCACAAAAATAAGAAGTGCCAACGGTGAACTGCTTTCAGTATCTAATACAGACCTTACAAAAACTACTATACATAATTACGAACATGCAACTAAAAGACGGAATGTATCTATTATAGGTGTGGAATATGAAACAGATGTAAAACTAGTGCATGAAATCCCTGCCATATTAGAACAAGCCGTTAAAAGTGTTCCCACTACTGAATTTTCAAGAGTTCATTTTTCATCCTTTAATTCATCAAGCCTTGATTTTGAACTTGTATATTTTGTATCATCTAATGATTATTCAGATTACGTGGAAGGGGTGCAGCAGGTAAATTTTGCCATATTTGATGCTTTTGCAGCAAAAGGTATTAGTTTTGCATACCCAACTCAAAGAATGATAAATAAATAAAATATTTTATTGAAATCATTAAAATTATAAGTTTAATTATTTTTGTTTATAAAATGCACTATTTTATAACTTATTTTTCATATATTTATTATACAGCTATATAATCATACTGTCTAAATTCTACCCTATACCAATATATATTTTTCTAAAAATCAGCCAAAAAACATAGTATATTTTATCTGCATATCAAATAAGTAAATATAAAGTATATTTATAAAAAGTGGTTAGATATAAAAAATAAGCAGGTTTTATTTAGTTTTATATAAAGTATTGTATATTTTTATAAAAAAACAATTAAATTTGTATAATATGTTTTAAGAGTAGTAAAAAAATAATATATTACTTGACGATTTTATTATCCTGTTTTAATATGTGAAAAAATAAGTTACTATGAGGGAATATGTCATATTTAGCGCTTGCTAGAAAATACAGGCCGCAGACTTTTTCAGAAGTTTTATCCCAAGATTTTATTACTTCCACACTGCAAAATGCTATTACTTTAGGCAGAGTATCACATGCTTATCTTTTTACAGGCCCTAGAGGTGTGGGTAAAACATCTACTGCCCGTATATTTGCAAAGGCTTTAAACTGCCTTTCCCCAGATGGTGCATCACCCTGCGGTGAGTGTGAAAACTGTGTATCTATTACAAACGGCACTTCTCTTGATGTTATAGAGATAGACGGTGCATCTAACCGTGGTGTTGAAGAAATCCGTTCTTTAAGAGAAGCCGTAAAATTTGTTCCTGTTAAAAGTAAATATAAAGTTATTATTGTAGATGAAGTGCATATGCTTACAGAACAGGCGTTTAACGCACTTTTAAAAACTTTAGAAGAGCCGCCTGAATACGTTATATTTATTTTTGCTACTACAGATCAGCATAAAATACCTGTTACCATACTTTCAAGGTGTCAAAGATACGAGTTTAAAAAAATAAGTTATTCCCAGATGCTTGAAAACCTTGAAAATATTTTAAAAATAGAAAATATTTCTTATGAAAAAGATGCGCTTAATTACATTATCCGTAATTCTGACGGCTGTATGCGGGACGGTTTATCACTGCTGGATCAAGTAATAGCATACAGCGGCGGTAACATAAAAATTGAAGATACCCTTTATTTGCTGGGTATTACAGATAATTATTTATCTAATGATTTATTTTCTGCCATATTAAAAGAAGATGTTAAATCACTGCCTGATATTATATCTCAAATAGATGAAAAAGGCATTGATTATAAATATATGACAGAGTGTTTAATAGAACACACAAGAAATATGCTTTTTATTACATTTGCAGAAAAATCTCCCAGAAGTGATATAACAGAGCAGGAAAGAGAGTATTATAATAATTTACAGCCTTATGGTGATAAGGGCAGGTTATATTCCCTTTTTCAGATTCTGCAAAAGCTGATAAATGATTTAAAATACAGCGATTTTGCACGTTATGTTTTTGAATTTGCAGTGTTTAAATCTGCCAGTCTTTCTTCTATTATTCCACTGCTTGATAAAGAAAATACAGTAAAAGCAGCACCTGTAATAAAAACAGAAAATAAAAGTATAGTAAAAGAAGAAGTGAAATCAGAAGTAAAATCTTCAGAAGAAAATATATATGAAAATATAAAACCAGCAGAAAATATAAAAGAAAAAGAAGAAGTTAAGCAGAAAGAAGAATCTATCAGCACACCAGATGAAAATGGTATATGGGTGCGTGTTATGAATATGGTATCTGCAAAAGATATGATGTTATACGGTTTTTTACAGCATGCAAAGATTGTAAAAGATACATCAGACCATTTAATAATCAAGTTCCCTTCAGACAGGCAGTTTCAGTATAAAAATATCAAAAACGGCAGGTTAAGGGACTCTTTTGAGCATATTGTAGGTAATATAACAGGTAAAGATACTAAAATTGATGTAGAGATTGAAAAGGACTCTGAATACGAAAAAAAAAATGAAATAGTAGAAAATGAAAGCAGTAAACCTAAACAGCAGGAACAAAAACAGACTGTGAAAAAGAACCAAATAGCCACATATGCAAGCCATAAATTAAAAGAAGAATATAAAGATGATAAATTTATACAGGCATCTATGAAAGAGCTGGGTGCTGAAATAATAAACGTAGAAAAAAAATAAAAATATATTGAGGTGATAAAATGAATATGCAGCAGATTATGCGTCAGGCACAAAAAATGCAGAAGAAAATGGAAGAAGCACAGGAAGAAGCGGGTAACCAGGTGGTAGAAGCTAGTGCCGGCGGCGGTATGGTTAATGTTAAAGTAAACGGCAAACAAGAGCTTTTAGAAATTACATTAGAAAAAGATGTTGTAAACCCTGATGATATAGAAATGTTACAGGACCTTATTATTGCAGCAGTAAACGAAGGTATGAAAAAAGCACAGCAGGTAATGCAGGATAAATTGCAGGGTATTACCGGTGGTTTAAATATTCCCGGGATGTTTTAGGTAACAGCTTATAATGCAGAATATAAAAGTATTTGATGACTGCGTTCATGAACTCTCCCGTCTTCCTGGGGTCGGCAGGAAAACGGCAGTCCGTCTTGCACTGCATATATTAAAAATAAAACAGGAACAGGCTTATAAACTTTCTGATTCCATAAAAAAATTAAAAGACAACATAAAGTTTTGCAGGGAATGCGGTGCTATAACAGAGCAGGAGCTGTGTGTTATATGCAGTGATGAAAACAGAAAAAAAGATACAATTTGTATTGTGGAAGAAGCAAAAGACGTATTTTTTATAGAAAATACAGGCAGGTATAACGGGCTTTACCACGTATTAGGTGGTAAAATATCACCACTTGATGGTGTGGGGCCTTCTGATTTAAGTTTTAGTAAACTTATAGAGCGGGTAGACAGGTTAAATATAAAAGAAGTGATTATTGCCACTAACCCTGATGCTGACGGGGAGACTACTGCGTCATATATAGGCAGAATACTGCAGAATGTTCCTGATCTTAATATGACAAAACTTGCAAGCGGTATCCCTATAGGTTCCCATTTGGAATATGCAGATGAAATAACTGTTTTACGTGCTTTAGAAAACAGAGTAAAATTATAAGACTTATTAAGGTAAAATAAATATGTCAAAAGAAATATTAATTAATTCTGGGCTTCGGGAAGTCCGTGCTGCTGTGATAGCAGGTGGCAACGTATCAGAATTATTTATAGAACGGTTAAATAAAAAAAGTGTAGCAGGTAATATATATAAAGGTAAAGTAGTAAAAGTTTTACCAGGTATGCAGTCTGCATTTGTGGAAATAGGGCTTCCAAAAGCTGCCTTTTTACATGTGGCAGATATTTATTCCGGATCTCAAGATGATATTAATTATGAAGAAGAAATAACTGAAGAAGAAAATATATGCCATGATGAAAACGAAAACCAGGGTTGTGAACAGCACTATATGCCTATTCAGGAAATGATTCAGGAGGGGCAGGAGATTATAGTGCAGGTTACAAAAGATGCTATAGGTTCAAAAGGGGCAAGACTTACCACCCATTTAACAATACCTGGCAGATATTTAGTTTTAATGCCTGGTTATGAACATACAGGTATATCAAGAAAAATTGAAAACGAAGAAGAACGGGAACGTTTAAAAAATATATTAACATCCATTAAACCAAACGGTATGGGGCTTATTGCAAGGACAGTAAGCGACGGGCTTAGTGAAGAAGAACTTTCTGCAGATTTAGAGTATATCAAAGGCGTATGGGCAGGGGTGGAATCTTTAGTGGATAAATCTCAAGCACCATGCCTTTTATATGAAGACCATAACCTTATATATAAAATCCTAAGAGATGTAGTAACATCAGATACTACAAGAATCCTTATTGATAATAAAGATGATTATGAAAATATGCAGAAATTTTTACGCAACCATTTATCAAATGTTGAGTTAAATATTGAGTATTATCAAGGGGAAGAACCACTTTTTGATCTTTATAATGTGGAAATAGAAGTAAACAGGCTGCTGGATAAAAAAGTATGGCTGCGGTCAGGTGGTTCTATTGTTATAGACCAGGCTGAGGCACTTACTGTAATTGATGTTAATACAGGTAAATATGTAGGCAGGCAGAATTTTGATGATACCATACTGCAGACAAATTTAGAAGCATCAAAAGAAATAGCACATCAGCTTAAAATGCGTAATATCGGCGGTATTATAATTGTTGATTTTATAGATATGGAACGGGTGGAAGATAGAGAAAAAATATTATCCACCTTAGAGCAGTATTTAAAAGAAGACAGGGCAAAAACATCTGTTGTTAATATTTCACCTTTAGGGCTTGTGGAAATAACTAGAAAACGGGTAAGAGACAGCGTTATTAGAATGATGAGTGAGCCATGCCCATATTGTGATGGAAAAGGGGTAATAAAATCAAAAATAACAGTATGTTATGAAATTATGCGTCAGCTTACAAGGCTTGCTATGCAGAATAGAAATGCTTCTATTTTAGTAGAAGCAAAAGAAGAAGTGGCAGACCTGCTTTTAGAACATGAAAGCGAATCTATTGAAGAAATAGAAAAACTTTACGGTGTAGCAGTAGAGATACAGCAGAATAGCAGCAGCACATACGACAGGTATAAACTAAAAATTACAGGTAAAATCAATGGCAGTATATAATAGAAAAGATTCTTACTATAAAAAAGCTAAACAGGAAGGTTATAAATCACGGGCTGCTTACAAATTAAAAGAATTAAATTTAAAATACAAGATTATTAAAAAAGGATATAAAGTATTAGACTGTGGAGCAGCACCAGGGGGCTGGAGTCAGGTAGCACTTGAAATTACAGGAGATTCCGGCATGGTAGTAGGTGTTGACTTAAATGAAATAGACGGAATTAATAAGAAAAATTTTAAAAGCATAGCAGGTGATTTTACAAAAGAAGAAGTATTAGAGCAAGTAAAAGAAATTTGTTCTACTTATGATGCTGTGATTTCAGATATAGCACCTCACACTATAGGTATCAGAGATGCTGACCATACTAATTCTTTAGAGCTTGTGGAAATGGTGTATGCTTTTACGTTAAAAACATTGAAAAAAGGCGGTTCTTTTCTGTTTAAACTTTTTGAGGGCGAGGGCAGAAAAAATCTAGTAGAAAGGCTGAAAAAAGATTTTAAAGAAGTGAGAATAATTAAACCTGATGCCACAAGGCAGGGTTCTATGGAAATATACATTGCAGCATTAAATAAATTATATTAACAAAGTATATAAAGGTGGTAAAAAGTATGCTTGATAAAAATGAATTAGAAGATTTATTAGTTAAACTAAGGCTTGGCACAATCACAATTGAAAGTGCTGTAACAGAAATAGAGAAGAACTTTTATTCTGTTGATGATAACGAAAATATTTCTATCTGGCAGAAACTAGATTGTCCTTTTGAAGAATTAGTAGAGTGCGAAAATTTAAGTGCTGCCCAAATAGAAAACGAAGTATCAAAAATGATACAAAATAAAATAGATTTTATATTAACCGGCGTCCAGGAAGATATTATACCTGAAATTAGTGTAAAATTTAATAAGTGTAAAGTCCATTACGAAGCAGGCATAATTCAATGTATTACAAAAAGCAGAGAAAGAATATTAGATAATAATAAAAAAGTGCTGATTGTTTCATCTCTTAAAAAGGAAGAAAAAATAGTAGCACAAACAGAAATACTGCTTAATTTATTAGGAATACCTGTTGACTTTTATAATGTATCACAGTATAAGACTGTATCTATGCAGGTATTAAAAACGTATATTCATACATCTAATGTTGTAGTTGTAATATATGATAAAGATATACGTCTGCCATCAATTGTATCAAATATATCAGGTAAACCTGTTATAGTTTTAAGCAAAAAAAGTCAGGCAGAAGAATATATGCTTTCAAACGGTGCGCTGCTTGCAAAACCAGGAAGTGCAGTATCTGTATGTATGGCTGCTTTAAGGTATTTAAAATAAAAAAAAGGTGATTATCTTGCAAAAACAGTTAATTACTGCTTTAGTGCCGGCTTATAATGAAGAAGAATGTATATATGAACTTTATGAAAGGCTTGTAAAAGTATTATCTTCTTTAACGAATTATAATTATGAAATACTTATTATTAATGACGGCAGTAAAGATAATACACTTTCTATTTTAGAAGAACTGCATTCTAAAGATTCCCATTTTCAGTATGTAAATCTAGCAAGAAATTATGGAAAAGAAACAGCTATGGCAGCAGGTTTTGATTATTCAAAAGGTGATGTTGTAGTTATTCTTGATGCAGATTTACAAATAGCACCTGAATTAATACTAGATATGCTTCCTTACTATGAAGAGGGTTATGATGATGTATACGGCAAACGCAGATCAAGGGATGATGAATCAATTATAAAAAAATATGGGACAAAATTATATTATACAATACTACAGTCTATGACTAAAGTTGATGTATTGCAGGACACCAGCGATTTTAGAATGTTAAGCAGGCGAACAGTAGATATGCTTAAACAGTTTAAGGAAAAAAGACGATATACGAAAGGATTGTTTGCATTAACAGGGCTTAAAAAGAAAGAGTTTTTATATGATGTATCACCACGTTTTGCAGGCAGAACTAAATGGAATTATTTTAATTTATTTAATTTAGCAATAGAAGGAATAACATCTTTTTCTACATTTCCTTTAAGAATAAGCTCTTTTATAGGCTTTTTTACTGCAGGTATTGGATTTTTATATATAATTTTTCTTATTTTAAAAACACTTATATTTGGGGAAGAAGTTAAAGGTTATCCTACACTGCTTTCTATTATTCTTTTTTTAGGTGGTATACAGCTTTTATTTTTAGGTATAATTGGTGAATATTTAGGCAGAATATTTGATGAAGTGAAAAACAGACCACTTTATTTTGTAGAAAAATATAGCGGCGATGAAAGTAAATAATGCTGCATAAACTGAAAATATTTTATGATAAAACTTTTTTCAAGTTTATAATAGTTGGAGTAATAAATACAATAGTTGGTGCAGGTGTTATGTTTACTTTATATAATGCTGCAGGCTGTTCTTATTATTTTTCTTCTATTATGAATTACGTAATAGGTAGCATTGTAAGTTTTTTCTTAAATAAATATTTTACTTTTAAAAGTAAAAGTTTTTCTTTTAAAGAAGTGATGCTTTTTATAGTTAACATTGCAGTATGCTATATTATTGCATATACTTTTGCAAAACAGTTAGCTTTATATATACTTTCTGAGTTTTCTATAAAAGTGCAGGAAAATGCTGCAATGTTTATAGGTATGATTGTATTTACAGGATTAAACTATATTTTTCAAAGATTTATAGTTTTTAAAAAGGAGATATATTAATGAATATTATGGGACATGTTCATAAATTCTATAACAGTAAATATTTTACTGCATATATGTATCTCTTGTTATTTTTAATATGTTTTATTATCATGATTGGTCAGAACGTAAGAACATATGATGGCGATGATATGAAATATATAACTATTTTTAATAAATTTGATAGTTATTATGATTTTATAACGTCATATTACAATAGAGAAAATGGCAGATATTTTACAGCTTTATCTATAGCCTTTATCATGACGAAAAATATATGGTTGTGGCGGATTATAAATACTATTATATTTTTTTTATTAATAATATATTCTGCTAAACTTGTTAATGTTTTTTTTAAATTAAACAGAACTAATTATATATTACTATTTATAACAGTATTTTCATTATATTTTTTACTACCTATGGGTGTAATAACCCAAAGTATTACATGGGTAACAGGTTCTTTTAATTATTT
>RCNI01003534.1_pt1 | contig 10204 bp, 10 predicted proteins | sample 2041151 | NCBI WGS metagenome assembly RCNI01 (sample SAMN09708214, study PRJNA481090) | feces metagenome | isolation source: feces | place: Antarctica: Albino Rookery
CCGAAAAGTAACGCACAGCTTGCAACCTTTTCGCCCACTCCGTATATTTTCAAAAGTTCAGCCTTTGCCTCTTTATATGGCAAGGCTTTTATTTTTTCTAAATCTATTGTGCCGTTTAGCATATTTTGGACTAGCTCGTACAGATATTTAGCACGGTATCCTGTGCCGAGTGCTTGCCAGTCATCAATAGTTAAGTCTTTTAGCTCGCTAGGACTTGGAAAAGTGTAATGCTCGTCGCCTAAATTTCTGCCGTATTGGGTGCAAAGTCTCTCGATAATCAGTTTGATACGCTTAATATTGTTCTGCTGGCTGATTACGAACGAGCAAAGAGCCTCCCAAGACTCTTGATTTAAAATTCTAATGCCGTAATACTCGTCAACGGTAGATTTAACAATCTCGTCCTCTTTGATTTTTTCACAAATTTTTTCATAATCTTTGTTCAAATCGAAATAATTGACCCAAAAATTGTCAAAGCTATCTTTAGTGGTGTTGTAAAAAATTAAATTGTCGTTTTCTTGCTTGATTTTGAGGTAATATCCACCTGCGACACCCTCAAAACAGCCGTCATCCGTTGCGGACCAGCGAAATGCTTGGCCACAGTCAACGCTCAACGCAAGGTTGAAACATTTGATGTCTTTTACGATGATATTTTTATCAATAATTTGAGCTTCCATTATTAAAATTAGTACCTTTTGTATTAGAATATTGTAACCTATTGTAACATTTTTTTGTCAAGAGTAAAAGTCAAAATTAGCAATTTACACAAAATTTTTGTAATTTTTTATTTGTTGAAAACTATGTGTAAAGTGTTGAAAAATACGCATAATTTAACTCAAACTGGGTTTTCAACACTGGAAAAGGCTATAATATAGCCGTTTTTAGCTAAGTTTTAAACATTTTCCACCGAGTTTTCCACAAAATGTGAAAACGCTGGTAAATATACAAATCGTATTTTTTAAACTTTGTCAAGGGTAAAATGTTGCTCAAAATGACCAAATTCCACAATATAAAAAATGTATAAATTTTTGTAAAGGTTCAAACACTAATAGTATAATTTGGAAAGGAAAATGCAAATGCTAAAAGGGGTAAATAAACAAATTATCGAGGTCACAAACCCACCGTCACCATATTTTGATAAGATAATTTTCATAGTTAGCGCTAATGCTAGTAAAAAATCACAAAGCGACCTTGAAAAAGAGGCAGAAAGCCTTTCAAACGAAATAAAAAAACCGCCAAAGCAAAAAATTACTAAAAAAAAGATTTTTAGCGTTGCGTTAAATTTGAGCCTCGGCTTTGGTGCGGGCGGAATAATAATGCTTCTCTTAAATTACTTTATCAAATAGGAGGATTTGGTATGAAAAAGCATAATAAATTGAAGAAAATTATTAGTGTTTTACTCGTTTTAACCATTGTTGTTGGTAGCGGTGGCTTAGCTTACGGCTTGGTCGCTGATTATTACGGCGTTGACTCCGTTTATGCGCTTTCAAAGTTAGGTTCATCCGGCGAAGAAGTTAAAAGAGTGCAGAATAAATTGAAAGAGCTTGGCTATTATGGTGGCAAAGTTGACGGCATTTACGGCTCTGGTACAAAGAATGCGGTAACTAAATTTCAAAAGTCTGTGGGAATTTCTAGCGACGGCATTTGCGGTCCAAAAACATTGCTCTATCTCGGCTTAGATTCTAGCCCAACGACAAATAATGGCAATACCCAGTTCAGTAGCTCTGATGTTCAGTTGCTCGCTAAAGTTATTTCAGCGGAAGCTAGAGGCGAAAGCTATGAGGGACAAGTAGCAGTCGGTGCAGTAATTCTAAATAGAATAAGTCATCCGTCATTCCCAGATTCGCTAAGTGGCGTTGTCTATCAGAATGGTGCGTTCTCGTGCGTTAACGATTCAAACTGGTATCAGCCGGTGTCAGAAGTGTCAAAAAAGGCAGCAATCGACGCAATCAATGGTTGGGACCCAAGCGGTGGTGCGGTGTTCTATTATAACCCAGCTAAAACTAACGATAAATTTATGCATTCTCGACCAGTCCTTAGGGTAATAGGCTCACACCGTTTCTGCTCATAATAATGTTATAATATAGTATAAAAAAGGCACTCGTATGAGTGCCTTTTTGTGTTTGTTGTGGGGTTGCTTTTCATTTTACTTTTTAGTTTTTACTCTTTATTGCATTGCAAAATTATCTTTTGCGTTTTCCACAATATTTGAGTACCAATGTTTAATATAACTTATTAAATTCCTTTATTAGCCTTTTTGCTCCACAAACATTATTTTCTTTAATTATATTTTTTATAAATCGTTTTTGCAAACAAAAAAGCCGTCTACAAAAGACGGCTTTAAATTGTTTTATATTATTTTGTGAAGAATGTGATGAATGCTTTGTAAGCCATATAAACATCAATTTTGCCGACAACCTCGTAAGGTGCGTGCATTGAGAGAACTGGTACGCCAACGTCAATGGTATCAACATCCATATTTGCGATATACATAGCGACAGTACCACCGCCACCGCCGTCAACTTTACCTAGCTCGCCAGTTTGCCAAAGGACATCGTTATCCTCGAGCAATGTTTTAACCCAGCTACAAAATTCTGCTGAAGCGTCGCTTGTGCCACTCTTACCTCTTGCGCCTGTGAACTTAGTTACAACAACGCCGTTGTTGATGAATGAAGCGTTATTCTTCTCGAAAGCGTTAGCCCAAGTAGGGTCGAATGCTGCGTTAACATCGGCAGACAAGCATTTTGAGTTGCGAAGAACATCTCTGCCCTCGTAGCCCTCAAGTCTTGCTAAGTCCTCGATGAAATATTTAAGATATGCTGAGTTAAGACCTGTGTTGCCGTCGCTACCAGTTTCTTCTTTATCAGTTAAAACTGTGATTGCGGTGTACTCAGGAGCTTCGTCAATATCTAAGATAGCTTGAAGTGCTGGGTATGAGCAAACACGGTCGTCATGGCCGTAGCCACCGATTAGGCTTCTGTCAAAGCCAATATCATCAACTGTGAAAGCAGGAACAAGCTCTAATTCAGCTGATAAGAAATCTCTTTCAACAATGCCGTACTTTTCGTAAAGGATTGAAAGGAGGTTGAGTTTAATTCTTTCGCTTTCGTCATCATCCTTGAATGGACGAGAACCGATGAGAACGTTCATTTCCTCGCCTTTTACGATTTCGTTAGCCTTACGGCTCATTTGCTCAACGCAAAGGTGTGGCAAAATGTCTGTGATACAGAACTTAGGCTCGCCTGGTTTTTCGCCGATATTAACATCAACGAAAGTGCCGTCGTTCTTACAAATTCTACCGTGTAAAGAAAGTGGAATAGCAACCCATTGGTACTTTTTGATACCGCCGTAGTAGTGAGTCTTGAAATAGCCAAGACCGCCGTCTTCGTAGATTGGACATTGCTTTAGGTCAACTCTTGGTGAGTCGATGTGTGCAGCAGAAATTCTAACGCCGTCTTTAATGCTTCTCTTACCTTTTACGCAAAGGATGATAGCCTTGCCACGATTGAGCCAATATACTTTTTCGCCTGGCTCAAGTGGTGCGCCAAACTCATCAAATTTTACAAAGCCGTTCTTTTGAGCAACTTGCTCTGCCCATGTTGCAATTTCACGCTCTGTTTTACAGTTATACAAAAATTCCTTGTAGCCTTCGCAGAATTCGTCACATTTTGTGAGTTCTTCTTCAGGCATAAAATCAACGCCATTTTCTTTTTTGTTAAATAGCATTTCTCTTAATTGCTTTGATTTTTCGCTCATAGCATTTCCTCCAATATGTTTTTAATTTGAGAGCTTATGTCCTCATTGTTGTTGTAGATTACATAGTCGCAAATTTGCTCAAACTCATCGTTTGACTTTTGAACACTAAATCTTCTAAGTGCTTGTTCTTTAGTGATGTTGTCACGCTCCATTATGCGTTTTAGCCTAATGTCATCGTCAGCTATTACTGCAATAGTTTTGTAGCATAGCTCATCCCCACCGCTTTCAAAAAGTTGAGGTGCGTCAAACACGCAAGGGAATTTCGCATTTTCCTTGCAAAGCTCAATAATTGCTGGGTGTGTAATCTCGTTGAGTCTTTTAGTAGACTCGGCATTCTTGAATGCTCTATCAGCTAAAAGCTGACGGTTGAGTTTGCCCTCTTCTATAATATCATTACCAAATTCAGTTTGAAGTAACGGTATAATACTAGGTTTTTTATCGAAAATTTGTCTTGCATAGAAGTCGGCGTCAATTACGTTGAAACCAAAATCTTCAAAGACTTTCGCTACATATCCTTTGCCAGAACCACTGCCACCTGTTAAGCCAATGGTAAATGGCTTTGTTAAGTCGAGAATTTGAAAAGCGCAAGCACGGATAAGTCGGTTGTAAACTGCCATACCGACACCAGTTGTTGACGGAATTCTAGCATAAACTTTTTTGAAGTTCATTTCGTCAATAAGCCTTAGTGCGTCAAAAAGCTCGTGAGCTTGGCTTTCGTCATCGTTTTCCTTGCCGTAGGTCAATTTGTCGATAGTTATATTATCGTCATCAAAGCAAAGTGCCAAAGCGCCTTTTTTGGTGTTTACGAAGTTCTCATATTGCTCCTTTGAGCCTTTAACCATAATGATTTTGGCATTTTTTGGAGCGTAGTGCTTATACTTCATACCAGGAGAAGCGGCAACTTCGTCATTCTTCATACCCTCAAGTACAGCCCTTGCAACTTCAACTCTTCCGATAACGCTTTCAAGCATCTCTTTAGTAACAGAGCCAGGTCTTAAAATAGTTGGAACATCTGTCGCAAGAGTGATAACGGTTGATTCAACTCCGAAGTCGCAGTCGCCACCGTCGATAATTGCGTCGATTTTGCCGTTCATATCGTCAATTACATACTTAGCCTTAGTAGGTGATGGCAAACCGCTTGAATTAGCGCTAGGCGCAGCAACTGGGCAGTCGCAAAACTCAAGCAATCTGTGCGCAATTTTATTAACTGGCATTCTTACTGCAACGGTGTCAAGACCACCGCTAACAACATTATTGACCAAATTTGATTTTTTTAAAATTATAGTTAATGGGCCTGGGAAAAATGCGTCCATTAGCTTCTTAGCATTCTCGGTTACATTTTCAACCAAAGGCACAATCTGCTCTTTTTTAGCAATGTGTACGATTAGCGGATTGTCACTTGGTCTGCCTTTTGCTAAGTAAATATTTTTAGTAGCTTCTGGGTTTAGCGCATTTGCGCCAAGACCGTAAACTGTTTCAGTAGGGAAAGCTACTAGCCCACCGTTTCTTATAATTTTTCCGGCGAGAGCTAAATCCTCGTCGCTCGTTGATAATATCTTAGTAATCATTATTCCTCTTGTGATGCCTTTAGTTTTTCAGCTGTGTCGGCTGTGATAAGCGCATCTATAAGTTCGTCAAGGTCGCCGTTCAAAATTTGCTCAATCTTATATAATGTAAGGTTGATTCTGTGGTCGCTAATTCTACCTTGAGGATAATTGTAAGTTCTAATTCTTTCGCTACGGTCGCCTGTGCCGACTTGAGCCTTACGCTCGCCAGCAATCTCAGCGTCGTGCTTAGCTTTTTCAGCGTCATAAAGTCTAGCACGCAAAACCTTTAATGCTTTTTCTTTGTTCTTGTGCTGGCTTCTTTCGTCCTGACACTCAACAACTGTACCAGTTGGAATGTGAGTAATACGGATAGCAGATGATGTCTTGTTGATGTGCTGACCGCCCGCACCACTTGAACGGAATGTGTCTATCTGTAAATCTTTTTCATCGATGTCGAAGTCAATATCTTCAGCCTCTGGCAATACCGCAACGGTAGTGGTTGAGGTGTGAATTCTGCCTTGGCTCTCAGTTTCTGGAACACGCTGAACTCTGTGAACGCCACTTTCAAATTTGAAACGGCTGTAAGCACCGTCGCCCTCAACGCTAAAGCTAATTTCCTTGTAACCGCCAAGACCAGTTTCGTTAGCAGATAAAATCTCTGTCTTGAAGCCCTTTGACTCGGCATACATTGAGTACATTCTGTAAAGAACACCGGCAAAGAGAGCACCTTCTTCGCCACCAGCGCCACCACGAATTTCAATGATAACGTTCTTGTCATCATTAGGGTCTCTAGGTAGCAATAAAATTTTCAATTCATTTTGGATTCTTTCAAGGTCATCCTTGCTCTGCTCAAATTCTTCTTTTACCATTTGTGCAAAATCGTCATCGAGTGAGCTATCGTCGAGCATTGAGCGTGCTTCCTCGTTAGTTGCAAGCGCTTTTTTGTATTCCCTAAATTTTTCAACAACTGGTGTTAGCGTTTTCATCTCTTTCATGAGCTTTGTGTATTGCTCAATGTCGCTAACAACCTCTGGCTTGCAAACCAGCTCGTTAACCTCTTCAAATCTCTTTTCTACTTGTTCTAATTTATCAAACATATAATCGTCCCTATTTATTATTCTTGTGTTTTCTGTTTTATACTTTTTACATTCTTTTCAGCTTTTACACGAGTTATCATAATTTCGTGGTCACATTGTGTACATCTTAATTTAAAGTCTGCGCCGATACGCAAAACCTCAAACTCCTTGTTGCCACATGGGTGAGCTTTTTTCATAACCAAAATATCTCCAACCTTAATATCCACAAAATCACCTCTTGCCTAAATATATAAATTATAATTTCACTAATGTAATATAATAACATAATTTGCCACTAATATCAACATTATCATAAACCAAAACACCCTTGCATATATATAACTACTGATTGAAAAGGCAGGTTGTTTTATGAAATTTTATCCAGAAGGTACAAATCAGGAAAATCTAGCAAAATTTACATCCCTTGACCAAATCAAAAGAGCGATTGAGAGCCAAGAGGTGTTTGAAAGCAAGGTGATAATGTGTGACAAGGAGCATAATTTACATATCGACTTAGGTGTAATTGGTGGCATTATCCCTAGAAACGAGGGTGCTATTGGCATTTTGGAAGGCACTGTGCGTGATATTGCGCTCATTTCAAAGGTTAATAGGCGAGTTTGCTTTCGCATTATCGGACTTCATCGTGACGAGTACGGCACAATGTCGGCAATATTATCAAGACGAAATGTCCAGTTGTCTTGTATGAGTGAGTATATTGATACATTGCAAATCGGCGATGTTATCCCCGCTAAAGTTACTCATCTTGAGAGCTTCGGTGCGTTCATTGATGTCGGGTATCAATTCGCTCATCCCTATTGATATGCTGTCCGTGTCGAGAATTAGCCATTCTAACGAGCGACTAAAAGAGGGTCAGCAAATCTATGTTGCTCTTAAAAGTAGGGATAAAAACAAGCTCACCTTTACCCTAAAGGAGCTACTTGGTACTTGGCAAGAAAATGTTAACGAGTTCGCAGTTGGCGAAACCGTTACTGGCGTTGTTAGAAGCGTTGAAGATTATGGCGTTTTCGTCGAGCTTATGCCTAATTTAGCAGGACTCGCCGAGCCGTGTGAAGATTTGAAGATTGGCTCTAGCGTCAGCGTTTTCATTAAGTCGATTATTCCAGACAAAATGAAAATCAAGCTCGTAATCGTCGATAAGTTTAACGATGTTGCCGAGCCTAAAAAGCTCAAGTATTATAACGAAACTGACCATATTGACACTTGGCAGTATAGCCCAGATGACGCAACTAAATATATTTATACAGATTTTAACTGAGCATTATTAAATTGCTTAAAAAACCGAAAACTCAGTTAAGACTATAAATTATTGGAAATATTGAAAATAAAACCCAATATATATTTTTTGATGAAATCTATAATAACGCAAAAAAAAGACTTGCAAAAGAATTGCAAGTCTTTTTTAGTGGAGCGGAATACGAGGCTCGAACTCGCTACCTCCACCTTGGCAAGGTGGCGCTCTACCAGATGAGCTAATTCCGCAAAACAAATTGTAAATGTATTATATCCATAATGGAAGCATTTGTCAAGGGTTAAATTATAAAAAAATCAAAATTCCTTGTTTACAGTTTGCGCAGTTTTTGTTAGAATATAAATCGGCGTAGATTGAAATTTTGCAAAAGGGGGAGCTTTTTATGAATTATCAGATTTTGCCAATGGGCGATATTTGGAGCGAGGGGATGTTTTCATTACCTCAAAAAATAGTTAGTAGCTATTTGAAAATGGCGAGCGAATATCAGCTAAAGGCGTTGCTAATTATTATGGCAAACAACGGCAGAATGGACTCCCAAGCGATTGCAAAAAATTTAGGCTTAACACAAAGTGATGTTATTGATATTTTAGATTTTTGGGTTAGCGAGGGCGTTGTGATTTGTGACGACACCGACATAAATGCCGTGATGCAGACAAGCCCTAAGAACGCTAAACCAAAGGCTATTAAGGATATAGAAAAAGAAGTTAACCCAGTCAATGTGATGAACCAAATCGTTGTTGATAGCCAAAAGCAAGAGCAGGAGAAGAAAAAGCCTAGGAAACTTGAGAGCTTGCCACTTCCTACCCTTAGCCCTAAAGACGTTGTGGCTATGTGCCACGATAATAAGGAATTGACCGAGCTAATGCGTAACGCTCAAGAGGTTATGGGTAAAACCTTATCTCATGCAGAACAGGAAATGCTACTTAATATGGTTACCTATTATGGGCTTTCGCCAGCAGTTGTGCTTACTATTTTGCATTATTATAAGAGCGAGAAAGAAAAGGGCAAAGCTATCGGCACATCCTATATTTGCGCAATGGCTAAGAACTGGGCAGAAGAAGGCATTACCGACCTAAAGGGCGCTGACGAAAAGCTAAGAGAGATTGAGAGTAGCGACCGTATTTGGAGCGAAATTACCGCCGTTTCAGGTATTCGCCACAAGTCGCCAACACTCAAGCAAAGGCAAATGGTTAGCGAGTGGTGCGAAACATTTAGTATGGAAATGATTGCCCTAGCTTGCGACGCTATGAAAGAAAATGCGGACAAGCCAACTCTAAATTATGTTGACAGAGTGCTTAAAAATTGGAAAAAGAAAAATATTTTAACACCTCAAGATGTTGAAAATGATAGAATTAGCTTTGCGAAATCTAAGGAAGAAAAGCAAGATAGCGATAAAATTCAAAGTAAGCCAAGCTACGATATTGATGAAATACAAAGAAAAGCTATGCTCAATACAGATTTTGACATATAGCTTTTAGGAGAATAGAAAATGTCTTATCCAAAGGAAATATATTTAAAAGCAGATAGAATTCTTGCAAACAGACGAGAAGAAGCAATTATGACTGCTCATAATAACGCTGACGAAATTAGCGCAAAGCTCCCAGAAGTTGCAGAAATTCAAACAGAGCTTTCAAAAATCGGTTCTGAAATCGCAACACTTTTCTTTTATAGTGGCGATGTTCAGCAAAAGGTTGAAGAGCTTAAAAATAAGAGCCAAGCGCTCGTTCAAAAGAGAAATAAAATACTCATTAAAAACGGCTACGAGCCAGACGCTATGGTCGAAAAGCATCAGTGCAAGGCTTGTAACGATAAGGGCTTTATCGACGGCAGATTGTGTGCTTGCCACCGCCAGTTGCTTAAAGACTTGATGAGAGAGGAAGTTAAAAAGCACGCACCTATTGAGGACTGCACTTTTGATAATTTCAGCCTAGAATATTATAGTAAAGAGCAACTCGATAATTCAGTTGTGCCTTACCAAAAGGCTAATGCCGTGCTTGAAAATTGCCATAGATATGCGCAAAACTTCACACTCGATAGTAAAAATCTAATGCTTATGGGTGCAACCGGTCTTGGTAAAACTCATTTGTCGCTCGCAATCGCAAATGTTGTCATCAATCGTGGCTATTGGGTTTGCTATGGCAGTAGCCAAAATATATGCGATGATTTACAGTCTGAGCAGTTCGGCAGGGGCGACGATTGCTATTACAATAAGCAAATGGTTTATAACTGTGACTTGCTAATTCTTGACGATTTGGGTACTGAGATTTCAAATCAGTATTCAGTTGCAACACTTTACAATGTTATAAATAGCCGTATCTTAGCTAAGAAGCCAACAATCATTAGCACAAATTATGATTTCAAACAGCTCCAAGATAAGTACGACCAGAGAATTACTAGCCGTATTAGTGGCGAGTATATCACAATGTATTTGTTCGGTAACGATATTAGAATTATTAAATAATCAAAAATTAAAGCACTCCTAGTGAGTGCTTTTTTGTTTGACAAGTTGATTTTATTTTACTATTATTGATTTTAGAATTGTAAAAGTTCGTTTAATA
>RCNI01002042.1_pt1 | contig 10198 bp, 7 predicted proteins | sample 2041151 | NCBI WGS metagenome assembly RCNI01 (sample SAMN09708214, study PRJNA481090) | feces metagenome | isolation source: feces | place: Antarctica: Albino Rookery
CTGGCAATCGCTTTCTTCGGCGTCTCCACCTTTGTGGGCTTCACCCGCTTTGCCAGCATTATTCAAGTGGTGACTGGCATCGGCATCATTGTTGCCTACAATCTCTCCCGCAAGCGCCATCCCGCCTCGGTTCTAGCGGGCCGCTTCGGTACGCTCCCCTTCCAGATTCTGGTGGTGCTGTGCACGATGCTGGCCAGCGTAGGCGCTATGCTGCCAGTGGACTAAGGAAGTGCCTCCATGCTTATTTTTCTGATTCTGGTCGTTCTAGTTGTTCTTTTCTTTATGGAAGAACTCTACCGTTATCTGTTCTGCCGTGGCAGTTCCGCTCTCTTCACGCGGCTTTTTGATTCCAAGGGCCATGAACCCGCCTATTACACCGCCCGGGATGCCGCCGCCGACGCATTGGCCCAGGTCCCCCACGAGACCTACACCATCCGCAGCGAGCGTGGAGAGCAGCTCAAAGGCTTCTACTATCCCAACGGAGCCAATGGCAAGAAGATCGTCTTTCTCATCCACGGCTACCGCTCCAACCATCTGGAAACCGGCGGTTTCTTCTACGATTACTATAAGAGCCGGGGCATCGACTTTTTCTGCTGCGACCACACGGCATCCGGCGAAAGCGAGGGCCATTTCATCGGCTTCGATGTGCTGGAATCCAAAGACTGCCTGCGCTGGATCGATTTCCTGCGGAACAAGTTCGGCGAAGATATTGAAATCCTGCTCCATGGCTTCTCCATGGGCGGCGGCACGGTGCTGCAAATGAGCAGTCACTGCCCGGAGAACGTGAAGTTTATCATCTCCGACAGTGGTTTCCCCAACGCCAAGGCTTCTATGGACCACCAAGTCGGCCCTCTCTATCACCCTCTGCGGTGGATCAACCGTGTGGTGGCCCATTACGATTGGAATGACTCCGATGTATCCGCCAGTCTCGCGGCCTCGCGGCTGCCCATTCTCTTTGTCCATGGGCAGGACGACAAACTGGTGCCTTACGCCTGCGGTCCCCAGCTCTACGAGAGTTATCAGGGCGTGAAGGATTGTTTCTTCCCTCCGGCGACCCGGCACATTGAGAGTATCTACACGCAGCCTGAAGCCTACGCAGCGAAGATCGACGCCTTTCTGGACAAATATTTCAGCCACTAATCAAAGCCACGGCAGGGATACTGCCGTGGCTTTTTTGTTTCTTTACATTTATTGATTTTATGCTATAATAAGGCAAATATTGACAAAGCACCGCCCTTTGCCGCTTTGTCCGCAGCACTACCGACTTCCTAAGTGAAACCGGCAAAATCCAAGAGAAAACCGCAAAGAACGTACTACCGGCAATGCCGAAGTAAAAGGAGCGATATTTATGAAACTGGCCGAGGCTTTGATTCTTCGCAAAGATCTGCAAACCCGCCTGGAGGAACTGCGGGATCGCCTGACGAATAATGCACTGGTCCAGGAGGGTGAACAGCCCGCCGAGGATCCCCAGCAGCTTCTGCAGGAGCTGACCGCCGTAAGCACGGAACTGGAGCACCTGATCGCCCGGATCAATCTGACCAATGCCACCGAGCAGAAGGACGGCAAGACGCTGACGGAACTGCTGGCCCGCCGGGAAGTGCTGACCCAGCGCATTTCCATTCTGCAAAGCCTGCTGAACAGCGCCAGCCACACCATCATGCGGGGTTCCCGCATGGAAGTGAAGGTTTTCAGTACCGTGGACGTGGCAGCGCTTCGTAAGGAGACGGATCTTCTGTCCCGCCAGCTGCGGGAACTGGACACCACGATTCAGGGCACTAACTGGCTCATCGACTTACGATAACAACTTTGGTCAAGCTGAAATGAGCGGATGCAAACCCCGCAGCCGGGCCAATGGCTGCTGTACATTGGTGCACGAGAGGGGCCTTGTGCACAGGGTTCGATTCCCTGTTATTGTCTGCCCGTCACCGTTACACCAGCAAGCATACGTTTACTATTACTACCGCGCATCGGCATTTCAGTCAGGGTGGGATAAGGGGAAACCCGGGAGCAGCCAACGCTGTTCCCGGGTCTTTTTGTTTTTAGCGGCAAAAAAGCCTGCTGTACCGCAGCACAGCAGGCTTTTCTTCTCTTTTATCCGCCGATAACTTCCACCTTGATGGTGTTGGTGTTGCCGGATCCGCCATTGATCGGGCCGCCGGTCAGGACCACGTTGTCGCCCTTCTTCAGATGGTACATCTTCTCCGCCCGCAGCAGGCCATTGTAGAACACCACATCCAACGAGGAATAGGCCTTCCCCAAAACAGGCTGTACGCCCCAGCTCATGTTCAGCTGACGCCAAATTCTTTCATCGGTAGTGATGCCCATAATATCCGCAGGGCCTCTGAAACGGCTCACCATCCGCACGGTCGTACCAGAGATGGAATTGACAACAATGCACTTGGCGTTCACATCAATGGCCATGGAGCACACCGAGTGGGAAATAGCATCCAGATTGTTCTTGATCTTAAAGTCCGTGGTAGCAAACCACTTTCGATAGTCGATCCGCTGCTCCGTGAAAGCTGCAATATCTGCCATGCTCTTGACAGCCTCAGCCGGATACTTGCCCGCAGCCGTCTCGCCAGAAAGCATAATGGCAGAAGTACCGTCGTAGACAGCGTTGGCCACATCCGAAATCTCCGCACGAGTGGGCCGGATATTGTGAATCATGGACTCCAGCATTTCGGTAGCAGTGATGACTCGGGTTCCCAACAGACGGCACTTGTGAATCAGATCCTTCTGTACGGAAGGTACTTCCACAAACGGAATCTCCACGCCCAGATCACCGCGAGCGACCATGATTCCATTGGCAATTTCGCAAATCTCTTCCACGTTGTCCACGCCGGCACGATTCTCGATTTTAGCGATAATGCTGATCTCCTTGCCGCCGTTATCGTCCAGGAACTGACGCAAAGAAGCTACATCGGCCTTGGTAGAAACAAAGGATGCCGCCACAAAATCCACATCATTTTCAATACCAAAGAGCAGATCTGCTTTGTCCTGCTCGCTGAGATACTCCTGCGTCATGACGCGGTTGGGGAAATTCATGCTCTTGCGGTCGGACAGCTCACCACCGGCCGTCACCCGACAGAATACGCAGGCGCCCTCGATCTTCTCCACCACAAAGCTGACCAAACCGTTGTTGACCGTAATCGTGTCGCCGGGGTTCAGATCCTCTGCCAGCCGCTCATAGGTGACGGAGACCATCTTCTGGTTGCCCACCACATCTTCTGTCGTGAAAATGAACGGGTCACCCTCCTGCAAGGTGATTTTCTTATTTTCAAACGTCTTGATTCGGTATTCAGGACCCTTGGTGTCCAGCATCACAGCGATGGGAAGTCCCAGCTTCTTCCGAACCTTCTTGATCAAATCAATTTTCTCTTTATGCTCAGCATGGGTACCGTGGGAACAGTTCAGTCGGGCCACATCCATGCCATTCTGGCACATCTTCGTTAAAATAGCTTCATCCGTGGAGGCTGGACCGATCGTACAGATAATCTTCGTCTTTCTCATTTCGCAACTTCTCCTCTATTGCCGTTAAAAGCATATTTTTTTCTCATTATAACGAATTGCAGCAGAAATGGCAAGTTTCATTTTCCCCCACAAGCCTCGCTTTACGCCTGCCCTTCCAATGTCTCAGCAGCTGTCTGGCGCACGGGAACCAAAAAGCCCAGAGCGGCGCAGATAGCAGCAGGTAAAATCCAGGAAAATCCAAGAGAATATAGCGGCAGGTGTGCCATAAAGCCCAGAGGTGCGCCGAACTTCAGACATACGGTAAGAGCACTGGTCGCAAAAGCCCCCAGCGCGCCCAGCCGATAAACCCACACACTTTTGATCTGCTTTTCAAAGAAAGACAGGAACAACAGCATCAGCGTGGGTGGGTAAACAACATCCAAAATAGGGGCCGCAATGGAAATGATCTGGTTCAGACCAAAGGTACTGACAAAGCCGCTGAAAGCACAGATGGCAATGACCAGCCAAGTATATTTGATGCGCCCGCCGGAAAGCGTGCAGAAATAGTCCGCCGCCGCGCTGACCAGCGCCACCGCTGTGGTCACACAAGCCAGAGCCACAACGATTCCGAAGAGGATGGTACCTGCCTCGCCCAGCAGGACCCGGACAATCGTCGTCACCAGTACAGTACGGTCCACCGTCAGATCAAACATCTCCGAAGAGGTGACGCCCAGATAGGTAAGGCCCAGATACATAATCAGAAGAAACAGGCCTGCCACTGTACCGGCGCCAAAGACAATGCGGTTCTGCTCGCGGCGTGTGTCGTAACCCTTAGCCTTGATACTTTTACCGATAATGATGCCAAAAATCACGATAGCCAGCACATCCATCGTCTGGTAGCCGGCCTCAATCCCGGTGACAGGGACATTCTCCACCAGCACCCGGTCAGGGATGGTCCCCATAGGGTCCACCGCTCCCTTGGTAATCAGGATCAACAGCCCCACAAGCAGTAGTGGTGTCAGGATCTTACCAATAATGTCCACCACGGCAGACTCCCGCAAACACAGGAGAACAATCACAACAAAGAAGCACAGGGAGAACAACTCCGCATTGACCTGTGGAAACAGCGGAAGTACCGACAGCTCCAGCGTGCTGGCCGCCGTACGGGGAATCCCCACCATAGGGCCGATACATAAAATAATCAGACACATCAGCACGGTGGCTGGCACCTTGCCCAAAGGGCGGACGATGCTCTCATACCCGCCGCTTCTCTGCACAGCAAAAAGGGCTACCATGGCCAGTCCGATATCCGCAATGTAGTAAAAGATAAAACCTATTCCCCACTGAGAACCGCAGCCCAATCCCAAGTATGGTGGGAAAATAACGTTTCCTGCGCCGAACAGCATGGAAAACAGAGCAAATCCAATAATCAGGATGTTTTTTATGGATTTCTTCATAGAATAGGGCCTCCTTGGACAGAAAATAGCACGACAGAAGGCGCACCGGAAAGTTTCGTATCAATAAAAAACAAGGAACTTTCGCTGTCTATTGCCCTCCATTTAGTAACAACGCCTTATATAGTACTACATTTCCCAGCATTTGTGTAGTATAAATTTACTTTTTCCTTATAAGTTTCGTTAAAATAGAATATATCCTTGAGGGAATCCGCTTTTCCCGTCAGCTGTCCTCCCCTTATGCCATAGCCATCCATGGCATGACTGCCGCTAGATCCCCGCAAGCTGTATCACGCAAAAAGTGCCCGGACTCTCTCCGGGCACTTTTGTTCTTCAGTTATCACAGGCAAAGCCACACAGATACCACTTGCGGTCTGTGTAGGCGATCTGGTTATCCGAAAGCACCGTAGTACCGTCCGGTCGCCGCTCAATCTTGTTTTGGTGCGTGTGCCCGCTAATGTAAATCCAGTGAGGATTGTAGTCTCCCGCATACCAGTTGCCTATGGGCGTATGGGTAAAGATCACAATCCGCTGTTCGCCAGCACAGTGCAACAACTTCTCGTAGACCCGACGGAATCGTGCCGATAGTAAACCGTCCTCCGCCGTCGTGGTAATCGTACCACGATACATTCCCAGTGAGGCGTTAAACTTAGGGTTGCATCCTGTGAAACCCACCCCGCCCAGTATAACCAGTGCTGCCTGTTCACACAGTGCCGCCAAATCTCTCTGTGAAGATGCCAGAATCTGTGCCTCCGAAACAAGGCAATCCCGCCCATCTGCAAAACGGAGATACAGCGCGTTTTCCAGTAGCAGCCGCCGGTAATGTCCTCTTTCCCAACGGGTCACGTGGCGGCGATAATCCTCCATCACAGCAGCCACCGTCCGGGGCTGTTCCGTTCCCATCGGGTGATTATCCCACATTTCATGGTTGCCAAGCACGGCGATCACCGGTCCTTCCCACACCATAGAGAGCCGATCATAGAAAAGCGTGGTCAGTGCAACACTGTGCGCCACATCCCCGCCGCTAAGCAGAACGCTGCGTCGATCGACGGTATCCGCCACCAGTTCATGGATTTTTCCATCGATGAACCCCAACAGCTCCTCAGTGGTCTGAACAGGTTCTGCCAATTCCGCCAAATGAAACTCCAGGTGATAATCAGAGACGTAATACACTGTCTCCCGGGTACAACCGTCGGCTGCGGGCAGGTGATGCACTTCTCCCTGCTCCCGATCCAGTACCACATTAAACTTCCGGGAGGGGCTGGGCGGTGAACGGAAATCAATCGTTTCCATACAAAATGGTTCCGCTGCTTCCGGCACCGCACTGAACCGCTGGGCATCATACAAGCCCAGCGTCCGGGCCAGTTCATTTTCTCTTGCCAAGGCGCTTTCCTCCCTCTGTTTGCTGTCTCCATTATACCACAGGCATCCCTTCTTGCAATCACCGCTTTTGCGGACGAGAAAAGCCCGGATCAGACGATCCGGGCTTTGGCTGTCAGGCTTGCAGAATACCGTATTTCTTTTTGATGCGGTCCAGCTTACGCTGCATCGGTCGGGCCAAAAACAGCAGGAATATGACAGTGGATACGGCGTGAATCAAATTGAATATCACACCGCTGGCTATCTTTGCCAGCAGTACCGGCCAGGAAAAATCCTTCGTAAAGGTCAATGCCGAGGAAAAGTCCATGACAAGCCCGTAAATAACGAACGTGGCCAGAAAGCCAAATGTACACAGCACCACCATATAGATTTTTTCTCCCCACTTGGTTCGGATTTTCTTGGTATTGTAACGGCTGAACAACAGTCCTGCAATAAACCCAATGATGCCATAGGCAAACATCTGCCACGGCGTCCACGGCCCCTGTCCAAAGAAAAAGTTGGACACAAAGCCGCTGATGGCTCCGGTCAGAAATCCTGCTTCCGGCCCCAGCCCAACGCCTGCAATGATGACGATGGCCGTCATGGGCTTAAACTGGGGCACCATAAAGAATGCCGTACGACCCACTACCGCAATGGCAGCGAGCACCGCAATCAGCAGCAGTTCCCGGGCCTGCGGATTTCGGTCCTCAAAGACCATGCCAAAGGGCACCATCGCCAACAAAACGATACACAGGCCGATGAACACATTGCTGCGGTCATTGAGGAAAAAGATCCCGAAGAAAATCACCAGTGGAATCGCCACCACGATCAGAAACAGCGTCACTTTCGTGCGCCGTCCCATGCGGTGGTCGGTACGCATGGTGCGCTCCGTATACTTCTGCGGAGCAGTTTCCCGCGTCACATCCATCAGACGCGGTGCCAGGAAGACCAGTGCCACCGCCAGAATCATCTGGGCGTATACCCAGGATGTCAGCTGCAAATAGCTGTAAATGGACAGATTGAGAAAGTTATTCGGGCGGTCCATCGCCGTATTGAGGAACACATTCCCCGCAATCAGCGCTCCGCCCTGCACCAGCGTAAACAGTGCCAGCACTGCAAAAACGCCCTGTACCAGAGGACGACTTTTTCCCTTCTTGACCAGCACCAGCACGGCGCAAAGTGCCAGCAGCCCCATCAAAACGATGGACGCCACCTTCATCCCACCGCAGATGTGCTCCAGCAGCGCCATCTGGGCCTCTGTCAGAGGCGCCATATCCATCTTTTCGTTGGTCTGGATGCAGATTTGGATATTCTGCAAACACGTATCCAGACGGAACACGGTGTAAGTGAAGGGCAGTTTGGAATACTTCAGCACCGGAATAGAAATCCACGGAAGGAAGCACTGGCAGATGATGGCGAACACAGCGGCATACACCGGTACCATCATGCGGGTGTCTACGCCTGTCGCTTGTTTCTTCTGCACGAGTCGATCACATCCTTTACTGTCACCGCATCCGGGAAGATATTCCGGGCCATGCGGTTGGCCACCGTGGTGTAGAAACAGTTGCCCACAAAGAAATCCCGGGCTGGGCACGAGGTCACTACACTGCCATCGAAGAACATGGCGCAGGTATCGCCGTAGGCCGCACAGAACTCAATATCGTGGGACACCATCAAAATGGTGATGCCATCCGCCTTCAGACGGTCGAAAATCCCCGCCAGCTTGTACTTATAAAAACCATCCAGTCCCTTGGTGGGTTCATCCAGCAGCAAAATCCGGGGCTGCAAAAGCAGCACCTTTGCCAGCGCCGCACGCTGCTGCTCACCGCCGCTCAGATCATAGGGATGCATATGCAGCAGGTGGCCGATTTCCGTGTCGGCGATGACCTTGTCCATGCGTTCCTGACGCTCTCTGCGCTCCCCCAGCGGCAGGTCCTTGAACATTTCCTCCAGATCTTCCTGCACCGTGTTCCCCACGAACAGGGTCTGCGGATTCTGGGGCAGCACGCCCAGGAAGTGGTGGAACAGCTCCTTATCGCCGATTTTCCGAATATCTCGGCCATCCAGCAGGATCTTACCACGGTAGGGCTTGCGAATACCAGAGAGCAGAGACAGCGTAGTGCTCTTACCCGTACCATTACCGCCCAGAATGCAGAACAGTTCCCCCTGTTCTACCTGCAGCGACAGGTCCTTGACAATATCCTTGCCCTCTTTTTCATAGCGGAACCACAGCTCTTTGGCCTCAATGATGGGCTTGCTGGCAGCCTGTCGCCGCCGTTTCTCCGGCGGCTTGCCCTCCTCGCTGCCGGCATGGGTAGGAGCTTGCGCATGATAGTGCTCCTCCAACCAGCTGCGGCCCTCGCAGACCGTCAGCGGGCAGCTGCCCTCCTGCCCGGTGGCATTATAGATCTGCACCGAGCTGGGCATGGCCAGAAAGAGGTCGTTGTCCGCCAATGCCTTGCCTACTTTGCGGGGCTCATCGAAGAAGGTCGCCGCGCCGTCCTCCAGCACCAGCACCTTGTCCGCCATGGGGAAGACTTCCTCCAAACGGTGCTCAATGATGATGACGGTGATTCCCAGGTCCAGATTGATTTTACGGATGGTCCCCAGAAATTCGCTGGCTGCAATGGGGTCCAGCTGGCTGGTAGGCTCATCCAGCACCAGTACCTTGGGCTGCATAGCCATCACGCTGGCCAGATTCAGCAGCTGCTTTTGACCGCCGGAAAGTTCCTCCACGTTTTTATGGAACCAGTTTTGGATACCAAAAAAGCTGGCCATCTCTGCCACACGCAGGCGGATGGTCTGCTGATCGTATCCCAGATTCTCCACACCGAAGGCCAGCTCGTGCCACACCTTGTCGGTCACGATCTGATTGTCGGGGCTTTGCAGCACATAGCCGATCTCCCCGGACTGGCGGCGCATAGAAACATCCTCCAGCTTTTCACCGCAGAAGAAAATCTCGCCCTCCCGTTTGCCGTAGGGCGTCAGCACCGTTTTAAAATGCCGCAGCAGCGTCGATTTGCCGCAGCCGGATTTGCCGCAGATGACAACAAACTCCCCCGGCTGAATTTGCAAGTTGATATCCCGGAGCGCAGGGGTCTTCGCATCGGGATATGTAAATGTTAAATTTTTGATGTCAAATAATGCCATTTTATATCCTCGATTATATTCATCAGAAGTGGCAGCAGACACAGTAGTCCGTAGCTGCAATAGACCAGAATGGCCCAGGGCGTCTGCCGATTCATCACGATCATGGGATAATACAGGAAATGGACCGTCTTGGTGACAATGCCGCCCAGGACGATCAGTCCCATCAAACCGATCAGCGTACACATGATTCGATCCCGTGTGTCGAAGCGATAGATGGAGAAATTATTCCGTCCCCGCAAGCCGTAGCCCCGGGATTTCATGGAATCCGCCGTCTCCACAGAGTTCTCCAGCGCCCAGGTCGTCATCACTGAGAGGATCTTGGTACCATGGCGGGTCCGCTGCAGGACACTGCCGTTGGTCACATCCCGACCGATACACTTCTGGGCATCGGATACTTTTTCGATCTGGTTTTTAAACTTCGGTACAAAGCGGAACACCATGGATAGAATCAGCGACATGGCCGGAATCGCCTTACCAAACAGATAGATGAACTTGTCCGAGGTCATTACCACCTGATAGCAGGAGAACCAGTTAATCACACACACCAGCATGGCACCGGCGCCCAAGCCGTAGAGGATCGACTCCAGTGTCAGCGGGTTTCCGTTTCTAAAATACAAAATAAGTGTCACACCCTCATGGGTAAAGAGTGGATTGACGATGGCCGAAATCAAAAACACCGGGAGCATCAGCCAGAGTGCGGTTTTAAACGCCTTCCAGCGCTTGAGATAGATATAATACGCCATACCACCCAAGCAGGAGAGAAACAGGAAGACCGGGTGCATCAC
>RCNI01002044.1_pt1 | contig 10188 bp, 9 predicted proteins | sample 2041151 | NCBI WGS metagenome assembly RCNI01 (sample SAMN09708214, study PRJNA481090) | feces metagenome | isolation source: feces | place: Antarctica: Albino Rookery
ATATAATATTAGTAATAATTGAAATTATTTTATTCTTTATAATGACTGAATAATTCATTAAATATGATAGATAAATTATAGGCTTATGAATGATGGATTATATTTAAAGTAAGTGACTAATAGTCAATAATAAATATGTTATAGAAATAAGGATAAAATGGTATGAATTTATTAAAGAATATTTAATTGAAAAATATGTCTATTGAATGTGGCTAATTTTATAAGAAATTGAAATTTTATTCCTAATTTAAATAGCCTTGATTTAAGGAAGAAATTTCTTGTTTCCAGCTTCCTTTGTCCATGCCATTTTATTAGAATTCACCTGGGTGTGGTTGAATCGTTGCGGAGGCTTTTATCCCGCCCAATCTTCTCTATCCAAATTACGATAACTAATAGCTTCTGCCAAATGTTGTGGTAGTATTTTCTCACTCCCTTCCAAATCCGCAATGGTACGTGAAACCTTTAGAATACGGTCGTAAGCACGAGCTGAAAGGTTTAGTCTTGTCATGGCTGTACGGAGCAGATTGAGTCCTTTTGTATCGGGTTGAGCGTACTGATGCAGTAAAGAAGAGGTCATTTGTGCGTTGCAGTATACTCCTGGAATGCTTTTATAGCGTTCCTCTTGGATTTTTCGAGCACGGATGACCCGTTTACGGATGGATGCACTTGATTCGCCAGGAACGGCTTCTGATATCTTTTCGAAGGGTACGGGGACTATCTCAATCTGAATGTCGATACGATCTAACAGAGGTCCGGAAATCTTGCCCATATAACGCTGTATTTGTCCGGGATTGCAGATACAGGGATGAGTTGGATGTCCGTAGTAGCCGCAGGGGCAAGGATTCATGGAGGCAACGAGCATGAAGCTTGCTGGGTAATCTAAGGTATATTTGGCACGTGATATGGTGATGTGACGGTCTTCTAGCGGTTGTCTTAGGACTTCGAGGACGGAGCGATTGAATTCCGGTAGCTCGTCTAAAAAGAGCACTCCGTTATGAGCCAGGCTGATTTCTCCGGGTTGAGGACTTGCCCCACCTCCTACCATGGCCACTTGTGAGATCGTGTGATGTGGGCTTCGGAAAGGTCGGGTTGCTATCAATGATGTCTCTTTGCTCAGCTTCCCTGCTACTGAATGAATTTTGGTGGTCTCCAGACTTTCGGCGAGTGAGAGGGGAGGAAGAATACCTGGCAGGCGTTTGGCCATCATGGATTTGCCGCTTCCGGGAGATCCGATCATGATCAAATTGTGTCCTCCGGCAGCTGCTACTTCCAAGGCTCGTTTTACGTTTTCTTGTCCTTTCACATCGGAGAAATCGAAAGGAAAGTCAGTCTGGTTCCGATAGAATTCTTCTCGTGTGTTGACGGTGACGGGCTCTAATTCCCGTTTTCCATTCAAGAATTCAATAACTTCTGTTATGTTTTCTACACCATATACCTTTAAATGGTTGACAACAGTTGCTTCTTTGGCATTCTGCATGGGAATAATTAGCCCTTCAAAACCTTGTTCGCGGGCGGCGATGGAAACGGGAAGTGCCCCTCGGATGGGTTGTAGTCCTCCGTCCAGACTGAGTTCGCCCATTATGAGATAACGGTCTAGTTGTTCAGAGGAAACCGTTCCTGTGGCAGCAAGAATGCCGATTGCCAATGGTAAGTCGTATGCCGATCCTTCTTTCCTGATATCGGCAGGAGACATGTTGACAATTATCTGACAGGTAGGGAATTTATAACCATTAACCTGTAATGCAGAAATAATTCGTTCATGGCTTTCTTTTACAGCAGAATCGGGTAGTCCTACCAGATAAAATTTGATGCCTCTTGAACTATTGACTTCTATCGTAATGATGGAGGCGTCAATTCCTTGGACTGCCGCTCCGAAAACTTTTACTAACATATCTGACTGTACTTTATTTAGACTTGGGGTCCACGATGTCAGCTAGTGCTTCTTCCTTTAAGTTTTTACCGAGAATCTTTCGTTGATTGTTGACAAGTATGTTTGCTGGTAATGCAAGGATGTCATTTTCTTTAACTATTGGGGTTTCCCAACCATCAAAACTACAGATTTCAATCCAGTTTTCAGCATCTTTTTCACAAGCCGCAGACCAAGCCCCTTTATCATAATCTAACGAGATATTCATGACTTTAACTCCTCCTTTAGGCAATTTTTTTAGTAATTCTTTTAAAGACTTGCATTGGCGCACGCTTTTTGCATTCCAGCTAGCCCAATAATTGATGAGGATATAATCTCCTTGATCATTCTTCCATGTCAAATACTTGTCTGTACGGTTTTTTACAGAAAAATAGCCCAAGTAAGTTTGATCTTGATCCTTTTTTACTGGAATTGACTTGGTCGCTACGCTTATAATATGGCTATCTTTTATATTGCCATGAAGAGGGGCTATTAATGCATTGATGGTTTCAATGTTTGGGTGAGGTACTTGAATGAAATAGCGGTCAATCAAGTAGGCTGAAGCAAAGGATTGAGGGTGTGAAAAAATGAATTCTTTGGCTTTTTGAATGAATTTTTCGCTTCCAATCTTTTCTCCTTTCACGCTATTATGGAAATCTTGATAATCGTTATTGGGACCATTTCCTTCAATTTCGGGTGAGCTGAAGGTTCCCTTACAGTCTACTTTCCAACCTTTATCTGCAAAAATAGGAATTTCATGTCCCTCTTTGTCTACCAAGCGGATTAAGGTGAAGGTGTCGGGAGTGAAGTAGTACTCAAACTTCCCTTTGACTGGCATAATAGTGTCTATCTTGGCGATAGGGTCATCATACACGGCCAAGATGTATTCTCCTTTTTCTGTCCCCAATTTCCCTTTCAGAACGAAATCTGTGTCGTTTTTACATGCTGCAAGGAAGGCAGTTATACCTAAAATAATTGATGTAAGATGAAAAGTCTTTTTCATGGTGAAACGATGTTTTTGCGAAAATACACAAAATAGTGTTAAGTCTAGGTATCTGTAGATAGATATTAACAAAAAAGGTCGGAATGTAAAAACATCCCGACCTTTTGAAGGTTTTATCGAGTAATCAAAATTTATTTGATTTCGTTAGCGTATTTTGCAAATTCACGGTCTGTTGCAGCTTTAGCAGCCAAAGCAGCGTCTTTCTTTGCAACGTTAGCCATGCTTGATTTAACCAAGCTTGCATTGTTAGTTCTTGCACCTACGATAGCCATCAAGTAATCTGTGTAAGCATCTGGGTTTTCAACTGCAGACAAAGTGCTCTTTGCTTTGTTGTAATCTTTAGCCAAGATCTGAGCCAAAGCAGCTGAGTTAGATTTAGTATCACCGAATGCGTTTACAGCTCTGTCGTACTGACCCTGTTTGATATACAAGTTACCCAAAGCTTCGTTTGCAGAGTTAGCACCTGTTGATTTAGCCAAGTAAGTTTCAGCGTTAGCAACGTTGCCGTCAACCAATTCCATCAAACCAAGGTTAGTGTTTACTTCAGGAGCATCTGGATTCTTGCTTGCAGCTTCTTTGAAGTATTTCAAAGCAGTAGCTTTATCTGTAGGATAAGCCATCATACCCAAGTTGTTGTAAGCACGGTAATCGTTAGGATACAATTCAATAGTCTTGTTATAGATGGCAGCCTTACGAGCATTGTCGTTAGTCAAAGTTGCAGCATAAAGTAATTCTTCTACGCTCAATACTGAAGCATCGCTATCAAATGCAGCGTTGATTTCTTCATCGCTACGACCGATAACGTCATAGTTTGCAGTCAAACGAGCACGACGCAACTGAGGAAGGATTTCGTCAGCCAAAGTCTTGTAAACTGAAGAAATGTTCTTGATTTCAGCTTCACGCTGTTCTGGATCCTGATACATTGAAAGAACACGCAAGATCAAGTCTTTGTCCTGGATGTCTGATCTTGAAACCAATTTCTGGAAACCGTCCCAGTCCTGAGCAGTATACTTAGTATCTACTTCCGTATCGATTTTACCTTTCTTCAACTGCTTGTTCATGTATTTTTCAGTGTTGCTCTGACGCTGTTCAGCCAAACCAGAGTTCAATTCAACACCACCATCAGGAGAAGCGTATGCAGAAATTTCGATGTTGTTCAATTTGTAGTTCTTAGTATCACCAGCTACAGTAACAACTTTCTTGTGGAATTCATTCAAGTTTTCTGATTTCAATTCGCTTGAACGAAGGTTAGCCTGCTGGATTAAGAACATGATCTGAGCTTCCTGAGCCTGTTTGATGATACGCTGGAATGCGTCTGGACCATAAGCTGCATTAGCTGAACCTACTGTAGGAAGTTCTGAAGTAGCGATAACGCCATCAGCAATCTTTACAGAAGGAATAGTATAAGTTTTGCTTCCTTTACGGATTTTGAAATCCAAGTAAAGTTCAGATTTAGCCATTTCTGGAACATAATCGAAAGAAGCTTTCATTGTATATGTACCACCAGCTTTGTAAGAGATAGTCTGGTCGTTACCCTGTACTTTTTCACCTTGGAATGAAGCGGGTTGACCTTTAGCTTCACCGCCATCCCATCTTAAAACTGGGGTAACTTCAACTGTAGCGTTCTTCTTAAAGTATTTTTCTGGGAATTTACCTGTGATAGTAACAGGAACTTTTCCGCCAACAGCTTCCAAAACTTCAGGATTTGTTGTGAAGTATTCAGGAGACAATTCGCCCATCTTGCCACATGAAGAGAAAGCAAGAACTAACAATGCCACTAATGGCAAATACAACTTCTTAATCATGATTTTTTAAATATTAGGTTTATAATTTATTCCTTACTAAACGTTAGTAGTGTTATTTGCGACAAATATACTAATTAATCGATTCGCTTAGAACTTTTTATCCTTTTTTTTATCAAAAACGGTCGAAAAATGCTTAAAAAACGAAGCGTTGGACTTTATCCCATCGTTTTTAGGTTCCTTGGATGGTGTTCTATTATTTCTTTTCGTAATCTGCTGCGGTCAATATGTGTATAGATTTCTGTCGTTCCGATGCTTTCGTGCCCTAACATGCATTGAATGGCACGGAGATTGGCACCTCCTTCCAGCAGATGCGTTGCAAAGGAATGTCGGAAGGTGTGAGGGCTGATACTTTTCTTGAGTCCGATCTCTTCAGTCAATACTTTTATTATGTGGAAAACCATGATACGTGAAATGTTTTTCCCGAATCGGCTGATGAAGACATAATCTTCGTATCCAGGTTTGATAAGCCGGTCGCCTCGTGTAAGGAAATAGTTTTTGATTTCTTTGACTGCACGTGGAGAAATAGGGACTAATCGTTGCTTGCTTCCCTTTCCGTCCACCTTTATGAAGTTTTCGTCCAGATACAAGTCGGAAATTTTTAGGTTGCATAGTTCGGAGACGCGCAGTCCGCAACTGTAAAGAGTTTCTAGTATGGCACAATTCCTTAGTCCTTCGGGAGTACTGCGGTCGATGGCGCCAATGAGCTGGTCTATTTCGTCTACGGTTAAAGTGTCTGGCAGGTGTTTACCAATAAGCGGAGATTCAAGCAGTTCTGTCGGGTCTTGCTGGATATAATTTTCCAGTACGAGGTAATGATAGAAAGAACGGATACCAGAGAGGATACGTGCTTGTGAACGGGGATTGATTCCAATGTCTCTTAAGCCGGCCGAGAATGTCTCCAAATCGTCTAATGTAACGTCGGTAATAGGGATGTTCTCAAGGGTGATATAAGCTATTAACTTATCAAAATCTGTCATGTAAGCATCCACAGTATTTTCAGCCAAGGACTTTTCTAGCTTGAGATATTGCTTGTACTTTGTTATAATCTGTCCGTTTTTCTCCGTATAATTCATTTCTTTATCGTATATTTGCACCAAATTCTCCAACAAAGGTACAAAAAACGATGCGAATACAAATTATTAATGGCCCTAATATCAATTTGTTGGGCAAAAGAGAACCGTCTATTTATGGCTCGGAGACTTTCGAGTCTTATTTGGAACGTCTCAAAGGGCTGTATCCTGAAGTGTCATTTGCATACTTTCAGTCGAATATAGAAGGTGAAATGATTGATAAAATTCATGAGGTGGGCTTTTCCTACGATGGGATAATTCTAAATGCAGGGGCATATACACATACGTCTATTGCTCTGCAGGATGCGCTTCGTGCTGTAACTACTCCGGCTATAGAAGTACATATTTCAAACGTACATACTAGAGAAACATTCCGACGCAAGTCCATGATATCATGTGCTTGCAGGGGAGTGATATGTGGTTTTGGCTTGGATTCCTATCGCTTGGCAGTGGAGGCATTCATGCATCCTTGAAAATTAATGAAAATAGGTAACTTTAGTTTTTAGATTCAAAAATATGATGCTCAAACAAACAAAAATTGTAGCGTCCATTTCCGACTTGCGTTGTGACGTGGACTTTATTAGAGACCTTTTTGAGGCAGGTATGAATGTGGTTCGTATGAACACAGCCCATGCAAGCCGTGAAGGGTTCGAAACATTGATTTCAAATGTTCGTGCTGTTTCTAATCGTATCGCTATCCTTATGGATACCAAAGGACCGGAAGTACGAACTACTGCAAGTGCAGAAGAACCTATTGACTTCAAGACAGGTGACCGTGTGCAGATTATTGGTAATCCAGAACAGGAAACAACTCGTGAATGCATTGCTGTTACTTACAAAAACTTCGTTCATGACCTTAGCGTAGGTGCTTCTGTCTTGATTGATGATGGTGACCTTGCTTTGACCGTTGTCGATAAGAATGAAACTACTCTGTTTTGTCAGGTAGAAAATGATGCAACTTTGGGCAGCCGTAAGAGCGTAAATGTACCGGGTGTTCGTATCAATCTTCCTTCATTGACAGAAAAAGACCGTAATAATATCTTGTATGCAATTGAAAAGGACATCGATTTCATTGCACATTCATTCGTTCGTAATCGTCAGGATGTACTCGATATCCGTGCTTTGCTTGATGAACATCATAGCGATATCAAGATCATCGCTAAGATTGAGAACCAAGAAGGTGTAGATAATATCGATGAAATCTTGGAAGTTGCCGATGGAGTTATGGTTGCACGTGGTGACTTGGGTATTGAAGTTCCACAAGAACGCATTCCTGGTATCCAGCGTCGTTTAATTAAGAAATGTATCTTGGCCCGCAAGCCGGTTATCGTTGCTACTCAGATGCTTCATACCATGATTAACAATCCACGTCCTACTCGTGCTGAAGTAACTGACATCGCAAATGCAATTTATTACCGTACAGACGCGTTGATGTTGAGCGGTGAAACTGCTTATGGTAAATATCCGGTAGAAGCTGTTCGTACAATGGCTACTATTGCTGCTCAGGCTGAAAAAGATAAATTGGCTGAAAATGATATTCAGATTCCTTTGACTCAGACTAACGTAGATGTTGCTGGTTACTTGGCAAAATCGGCTGTAAACGCAACTAATTTGATGCCTATCCACGCAATCATTACCGATAGTTTCAGTGGATTGACTGCTCGTAGCTTGGCTGCGCACAGAGGAAAACATCCGGTATTGGCTGTATGTTATAAAGAAAAGACCATGCGTCATTTGGCTCTTTCATACGGTGTGGAAGCTATCTTCATGCCAGAAAAGGCAAATGGTCAGGAATACTACTTTACAGCACTTCGCAAGTTGATTGACGATGGTATATTGTGTGAAAAAGACATGGTGGCTTACTTGAGTGGTGGTAAAGCTGGTACCAAGACTTCATTCTTGGAAATCAACCAAGTAGGCGATGCATTGAAGAATGCGGAAGAATATGTATTACCTAATAACAACCGTTACCTTTAATTCTCTCAGAAAATGAAAGAAACGGATGCACTGGATGATTACATTCTTCAGCATATAGACGAAGAAGGAGATTACTTGAAGGCTCTGTATCGGGCGACGCATGTAAAATTGCTGCGTCCCCGAATGGCTTCGGGACACTTGCAAGGACGTATGTTGAAGATGTTTGTCCAGATGGTGCGTCCAAAGCAGATTCTTGAGATAGGGACTTACAGCGGTTACTCTGCACTTTGTCTGGCCGAAGGACTTGAAGAAGGAGGTATGTTGCATACCTTTGAAATCAATGACGAACAAGAGGACTTTACACGTCCTTGGTTGGAGAATTCTCCTTACGCCGATAAGATTAAATTCTATATCGGTGATGCTATGGAGTTGGTTCCCAAGATGGACATTGTGTTTGATATGGCTTTCATGGATGGAAACAAGCGTTTCTATTTGGATTATTTTGAAATGATTCTGAACCAATTGCGACCAGGAGGCTATATTTTAGCCGACAATACCCTTTGGGACGGTCATGTATTGGAAGAACATCCTCACCATACCGATTTGCAAACTATAGGAATTAAAGATTTTAATGATAAAGTGAAGGCTGATCCACGCGTGGAAAAAGTTATTTTACCGATGCGTGACGGATTGACCATCATTCGTAAAAAATAATTTTGATAATGGAAACAACCAGACAGAATAAGATTGCGCGACTCATTCAGAAAGAATTGAGTGAAATCTTCTTATTGCAGACCAAATCAATGCTAGGGGTATTGGTTTCAGTAAGCATCGTTCGCATCAGTCCAGATATGAGCTATGCACGTGCTTATTTGAGCGTATTCCCTTCAGAACGTGGGGAGGAGATTGTAAAGAACATCAATGATAACATGAAGTCTATCCGTTACGAACTTGGAAACCGTGTGCGTCACCAATTGCGTATTATTCCGGAGTTGAAGTTCTTTGTAGACGATTCTTTGGATTACGCGGAAAAAATAGACAAACTGTTGAAACAGTAATCTGATAAAATTAGTCCTTGTGAACTTTCCTTTTTTTATAGCCAGAAGGTATTTGCTCTCTAAAAAGTCGCATAATGCCATTAATTTCATTTCTGCCATTTCTGTATGTGGTGTAGCTTTGGCTACGCTAGCTTTGGTTTGTACACTTTCCGTGTTCAATGGCTTTCAAGATGTGGTCTCTAGCTTCTTTACGGCTTTTGATCCTGAATTGAAAATAGCTCCGGCTAAGGGAAAGGTCTTTGACGGACAGGATGCTCGTATGCTGCAGATTCGCGAATGGCCTGAAGTGGCCGTGTTTAGCGAGTCTTTGGAAGATCATGCGATGGTCCAGTACCAAGGACGTCAGGCTATGGCTGTCATAAAGGGAGTAGAAGACAATATGGATTGTCTTACTCCCATTGATAGTATCCTTTTTGGAAGAGGAGAGTTGAAACTTCATGATGAAGTGACAGACTATGCCATTCCGGGCATTCAATTGCTTTCGGCTTTGGGTACAGGTATTCGTTTTTTGGATCCTTTAGAAATTTATGCCCCGAAGCGTGGTGCCAAGGTTAACTTGGCAAATCCTGCTGCAAGTTTTGTCAGCGGAAGCTTATTCTCATCAGGTCTCACTTTTTCTGTCAATCAGGAAAAGTACGACGCTTCTTACATCATCACTTCACTGGCTTTTGCAAGAAAACTTTTTCAGTATACCTCTGAAGTCAGTGCTGTCAACCTTAAACTTTCATCTTCTGCCGATATTGATGGCGTAAAACGTAAACTTCGCCAGTTTTTGGGTGATGAGTTCATTGTGTCCGATCGTTATGAACAGCAGTCGGATACTTACCGTATCATGGAAATCGAAAAATTGATTTCTTATCTCTTTTTGACTTTTATCTTGATGATTGCTTGCACGAATGTAATCGGCTCTTTGTCGATGCTGATAATCGATAAGCGTGCGGATGTGGAGACTTTACGTAGTCTGGGAGCTACAGACAACCAGATTGTTCGCATTTTCCTTTTTGAAGGCCGTATGATTACTTTTATCGGAGCGGTTATCGGTATTGTCTTAGGGATTATTCTGTGTCTGTTACAGCAAACCTATGGTTTGATCTCTCTGGGAACAGCGGGTAGTTTCGTGGTAGATGCTTATCCTGTAAGCGTACATGTGGGAGATGTGGTTCTTATCTTTATTACCGTCGTTGTAGTTGGGTTCTTTTCTGTATGGTATCCCGTACACTATTTAAGCAAACAATTGTTGCATTAATTTTTTCTCTCTTTGTTGGACACTTGTGTCTTTAGTGTCTTTTGTTTCATGAGCTATGGGAAGACTGTATCCTCTTGTCATTTTGAATGTAAGTGTCTCCGCGATTCCATATTGCCAACAAAGAAAAAAGGATTAATGATGACTGCTTCACCTTTAATCCTTTTTCCATATATCGGGTAGCAG
>RCNI01002045.1_pt1 | contig 10188 bp, 1 predicted proteins | sample 2041151 | NCBI WGS metagenome assembly RCNI01 (sample SAMN09708214, study PRJNA481090) | feces metagenome | isolation source: feces | place: Antarctica: Albino Rookery
GAAGCTCTTGAAATACTAAAGCAGATTAATGATAATAGAATAAAGCCAACTACACCAACTCCAACTCAGAAGACAATTTCTCATAAGTTGAATTTATTAACATTGTTTAGACTAACTACAATTTTAGATCCAGCTTTTAATAATTGAGGTTGTCCTAAGTTTCCTAAAGTATAAGGATCTTTTTCATCAACAGAGTTATCATTAGTTAAGTCTTTTTGAGCAAAGTAATAAATATCTTTTTCAAAGACAAAGTTTAATTCTGCTGTGTTGTTAACTAAGTCTCTAGTAATATATGGTTCTGATTTTAAAACACCATTGTTAGCAATTAATGAATCCATACTTGTTAAAGTTAAAGTTTCGCTAAGTCCTGGACGTGGTGCTTGAAGAATTCCTCATGAACCACCTCATTGCACTTGGTTCTTGATATCGTTATAAGAAATATCATTAATGTTTTTATTACCAATGTTTTTTACATCTAAATTAAATCTAATTGTAGTAGGACCAATTTCTCTTGCATTTGCTGGAGCAGCACTTTGTTCTTGATTTAAATTATAAGGAATTTGTTGTTGATTGAAAGTTGAAGCCTTAACTAAAGAGAAACCATTTAAAGAGAAGTTATATCTTGCATTTGGATTAGTTTCTCAATCAGGATCATTATTTGTAATTTCCTTCTTTTCTCCATGTTCAATTTTTACAAATCTCTTTAAGTTTGCTTTAAAGATAATTTTTCCAGTAAAGTTGTTATAGAAGACATCACTAATTTCACCAATTTCTAATAAACCGAAACCTGAAATACGTTGTTTGTTTTCTTCACCATTAATTTCTGGAGTAGTAAAGTAAGAAACTAAAACATTCTTTAAAATATTAGTCATTCTATCAGTGTTTTCATCATAGAACATTCCTGGAATTGGAGGTAAATTTGTTGAACCAAAATTAAGTTCAGGAGGGAAGTTACCAGATTCTTTAATATCTGATCTAATGTTGATTACAGCATCGTATTCAAAGTTATCAACAGAGTTATCAATGAACTTTTTAAATCCTGTAATTATTAATTGGTGAGATTTAGTATTAATTCCATTACTTGTAGTATGAGTAATAATTCCAAGTGATGAAGTATCAAAATAAGATTTAAACTTAATAGAAAGTTTTATAACCCCAGTAGCAGAGTCAATATCCTTTGAACTAATAACAATATCTTCTCTACCAAAGTTAGCAGGTCTTGCACTATCAATAATTAATTTTCTTCCAGAACCATCAGCAATGATGTAATTAAGTATGAAATCTTTAATATTTAATTCATTTTCACCAAATTGAGCAGCAGTAACTTCAGAAGGTGTCATATCATTTAATCCAGGAACTCCTAATTGATCAGCTCTTAAATTAATCTTACCTGTAGTAAATTGGGTGACAGTGGCATGTTTAAAACCTTCAATAGTAATTGTTTCAATTTTCATTGATGAAGAAGTTAATACACCTTGTTCATTATATCAACGGTTTAAACCCATAGTTAATCTTAAAATTCCACTACCATCATCTGCATCTGGTTGTGATAAGAATACGTTATTGATTGTAATATCGTCTGATAAATTACCTAAATCACGGTTGATTTCAATTAATTTTTGTTTTAAGTTAGCATCATTATTTAATGCTTCACTAGTTAATTCATAAGCATATTTATCTTTTAATAAATCACCAAATTCAGAAACATTATATTCAGTCTTAATTCTAGTTTCTGTACTAGGGTTAGAGAAATTAATAGTGATAGGTTGGTTCTTTCATCCATTAGAATTATTAACAAGGTTACCATCTTTGTCAATATATTTATTTAGTCTAAATCTTGCAGTAATTCAAGCTTTTCCTTCATCATTAGCAAGGTTACTAAAATTGAAATCTTCAATAATAATATTAGAGTTATTGAATCCTTCAGGAAGAGTACCTGTAACTAATTTTTCTTTAATAATCATAGCCACATGGTTAGGAGTTAAACTACTTGGAAGTAAAACTGACAAATCAGTACCAGGGTATTTAGTTGTAGGTTGAGTATCTGGATCATCAATTATGTATAAGAAGTTGTTTGTAGAATCACGAACAACATCCCCAACACGATACTTAGTAGCAGGATTATATTCTCCCTTGAAGTTTGCTACTGGAGAAAAATCATAAGGTTTTTGTTTTTTACCTTCTAAATCCTTAACAACACGGAAGTATTTGTGGAAAAGAGAATTTTGTAAAACATTAGTAGTTGGGTCATAAAGATTTATAGAAGCTTTTTTATCTTCAATAACTTCATAAACTAGAGCTTCTGCTCCAAGAGAATTATCTTTGAAAGCAATTTGTTGACCTTTTTTATAATCAACTAATGAAGAATAATATCCTTGATAAGAAATTGGTGAATTAACCACTAAAGGCGCATTAGAATCTTTTTCAAATCTTGGCATTTCAAATACATTAGCCTTAATTAATGTAGGGTCTTTTTTAAAACCATAAATTCTATAACTTTGAGAATAAATACTCTTTTTGTTTGTACCGTATACATCATATGAAAAATGAGCATCAAAAGTTACTAAAGAATTTTCAAAGTCTTTTTCAATATGATCTACTTTTAATCCATCAAGAGGGAAGAATGATTGTTCATTTCTAATTTTAGAAAAGAATAATGGAAGGTTTGCTGTATCATCAGGATCAGTTACAGTAGATAAATTACCAATTGTTTGGAATCTACTATCCTTTATTTCAGATAGCATAACTTTACTAGGCACTCATCCAATATCCTTAGCTTGGTTTTGAACGTTAAGGAATGTTTGGATTTTATAACTACTACTTCCTTTAAAAGTAGGGACAAGTGAGTTGACATTAGCATCATCGTCAGCAAGAGACAACACATTGTAATTTCCTTCTCCATCAAACCCAATCATCCTGAAATCAGTATAGAATTCACTAGTAGGATTATAAATAGAGTTGCTAGATGAAATAGGATACATTGGACCATGAACATTTTCTACAGCAGATTTGAAAACAGTAGAATCAGAAATATTAAATCTATGTAAATTAAAGTTTACTGGAAGTGCAGTATTGTCAGAATAATTAATTTGTGCAATATCCAAGTAGTCTAAATAAAAAGAAACAGAACCGTCATCATTGTCTTGTTTAGAAGAGAAGACAACATTACCATACATAGGATCAATGTATGAACATTTTGGTGTGAAATTTGATTTTGTAGTATCTTCTTCTTCTTTAATTCAATCCTTGAAGATATGACTTCCTCTTTCACCTTCAGCTAATATTGAAAGTAATTTAAAAGAATTTTCTCCTGGAATGATAATTTCAGCACAAGGAGATGCTGATGTATCCATATATCTGTAAGGTACAAAAGAATAAGCATACCCATTATATCCAGTTACAGCAGGTCTATAAAGTTCAGAAGAAGTATCTACTAATTCGCTATGAATTTCATTAGATGGAGTGAAAACTTTTTGAACCATACTGTTAGAGTATATTTTTAAAGTCTTTTCATGAGTTGCAAGATCATTACTAAAATATGTTGAATAGAAACCAAAAGTATCATATGTTTTATAGAAAATTCATTCTGAAGCCATTTCAGCATCATCTTCAAACACACTACTAGATGTAGAATAATTAATGAAAGCTGATTTTGGTAAGTAATTAACTAGTCTCTTAACCTTTTCATCGGCAGTACTTTTTTGGTAATCAAATGATTTTTTAATATAGCTATATTGTAATAATACTATAGGACATGTAGCATCACTTCCATCTGGGAAGAAATAATCTCCACCTACAACTTCATTACTAAAATAATCTTGAACAGTAATTCTCTTACCAGCTACAGGTTTTAAAAGTGTAGGGTTTGCAGAAATTTGGACAAGAGCAGTGTTTTTGCTTCTAGATATTTTTAAATTGTATGGAGATAGAATCTTATTACCTGATATAGGTGAGTTATTTAATAAATCCTTAACTGTTCCTGAACCAATAGTAGGTAAGCTAAAAGAACTATATGTTTCTGGTAAAATCTTTCCATCAGTAGTGATTTGGAAAAGAACATTATCTGTATAAGAAGCAGCTGTCTTTGTGTTTCCACAAGCAGTAGCAAGAACAATAAAACCTTGGTTTTCCATTAATGGTTTTACATCAACAATTCTTAACATACTAGAGTCTGGTGCTTCTGGTGTATCTACAATTGATGGGTAATCATTTAATTGGTTTAAATCAAAAACTCATCTTAAAACACCATCAAAAGTAGTGAAAGTAATAGTTCTAGCACCATCTATCAATGGACGTTTAGTTGTAGTATCTTGAACTATAGTACCATCGTTACTAACGATCTTTTTTGAACTACCTATTCCAATATAACCATCATTAGTTATAGTAGGCAAAACATTTTGGTTAGCTAAAACTGGAGTATAATCACTTGCTGATAATTCAGGAACACGTTCAGAAGCATTAGGAGTTACCACTTTATCATTTAGTTTAGTGGTTGTTTCAGGGTTCTTGTATTGAATCCCAGCAATAGATTGAATTGATCCAACTAATATTCCAGCAGTTAATGCTGAAACAGCAGTTAAACCTAAGATTACTTTTTTATTTTTTAAACTTGTTTTAGCCATATTTTTGCTCCTTTTAACTTAATGATTAATTGTTTTTGTATTCATCTCTAGTTCTTGCATATCTTACTCACAAGATTCTAGCTAGCACAATTGCTAGGATAACAATTAATGCAATGATAGTAGTGATAATGATAATATAAGTTGTTTCATAAGCTTCAGTTGAAGGTAAGAAACCTGTTAATACTAAATTGATTGATCCAGTTTGTAAAATTTTATTAGCATCAAAGTATTTCACAACTTTTGTTTTAATTTCAATAGTTCCGTTAATAGGATTTACTTTAAAGTAGTTTTTATTAGAGAAATCAATTAAGTTAGCAATGTTTTGTAATTCTTCTTCAGAAGTAATTCCAGGTTCATCAACAATTTGAACAATTCCACCAGCTGAAATTTGTAATTTATTAGTATCCATTAATGCCCCTTGAAGAGTAATTACAGTACCATCTGCAGTGGTGAATCCATTATTAGCAAATTGTAATGCTGTAATCTTTGTAGTATCCATATCTTTTAACACTACATTTACTTGTCCATCATAAACTGAAGCTGAGTTAAATTGAAGAGTATTCTTAGCAGCAAGGAAGCCTTTTAGAGTTAATTGAGTAACTCTTGCAGAAGTTACAGTAACAGAACCATCATCATTCTTAGTAACAGATGGTTTTCCATTTTCACCACCACCGAATGATTGATATTGGTTATATACTTGAACATCATCTCCACCAAATCAAATATTTAACATTGGTGATAAAATAACAGTTCCTTCAGTTAAATCTATGAAAGGATTTATTTTTCAAGTAATAAAATCATTTAAAGCATTTTCATCCTTAATTCTATAAATAGGATCATCTGCAGTACCTTGATTAATAACCATTGAACCTGGTTCTAATGTATATGGTGAACCACCAGATTCGATTAAAGCAACATAAATATATTCTTTTAATCTTAAATCATCTAATTGTGAAGGTTGAATCTTTGTTACATCAAAGTCAGCAAATTCTTTATTAGAATCTTCAACAGTAGCTTCTGGGTTAGTGTCTAGGTATCTTCCTTTTAGAATTCCCTTAATAATCTTTTCTGAAGTACCAGTATGACTTAAAGTTAGAACACCATCAGATGACATTGTATCTGTATCTCCAGCTTTATTAATTGGATTAATGACAGTAGCATTGCTAACACTCTTCATACCAGAAATGGTAATTTCATTAGGTGTTGTGTACATATCATTACCAGTACTTTGATCATCTAAAGTTGGGTGGTATGTGATACCATTCTTTGCATCATTAGTAAATCATTGTCTTAAATTAACTCTGAATTTTAAAGTACCTGTTGTATTATCAATAGTTACATTAGCTGGGTCAATGATAATATTGTAAGGTCTAATATTACTTGGGATATTAGCCATTAATAAGTAAGGTTGTTTAACACTACTTGAGGCAGATTTATTCTTAATAGAAATTAAATTCTTAATATCAGTAGTAGAAGAAACTTGGTAAGGTAATTTTCCTTTTAAAGCTGCAATTTCTGGGTAGTTTTCTTTCATAAATGCATATACTTTAGGATCAGCTAAATTAATACTATGTTTATCAGCAGCGGCAGAAGGACATCTTTCATCGTTAACACTTAAATCAGATGCACCAATAGCATTAGTTTTCATGAAACCAGAAATTGTAAATGTTCATGTAACATCACTATCAACTGGTGATGTATAAGGTTCACCTTTGTTATCTTGTTCATAATTACATAATTTAGCAACTGAGTCATAATATTTTTTCAAATATACAGTAACAGTAATTAAACCATTTCTATTATCTGGTTTTAATGGAACTGGATCTGGATTTCATTCTGTAGTAGCTTCAGTGTTAAATTGCGCAACATCTAAAACTATATCATCTGTAGTGAAAGTTTTTGGTAAGTTAGTTAAGTTACCTGCAATTAATGACTTTAATAATGGATAACCTGCTTGAGCGTCATTCTTAATAAATTCTGAAGGTTGGTAATTTGGTTGATTAACAACAATATTTCTATTTTTACCATCTACTTGAAGAACTCCAGTAGCTCCAGGTGAGTTATCATAACCATATGCAGTTACAATAAATACATTATCATCATCTTCTGCCCCGTTTTCTCAACCAGCTGGTCATAATTTATCTTTAGGGATATCAGTAGGAACACCGTCTTTATTAAACATTTTCTTAAATGAAACTGCAAACTTCAATGAACCTTCGATGTTGTTAACTCATTCTCTATCATTTGGTCTAACTCTAATGTCTACAACCCGTCTAATTTCTTGCAATTTTTCAGGGGTGATAGAAGTATCATCATAAGGAGGAAGATCGTAATCTTTTGTAGGTAAGTTAATAGCTTCGTTTCATACAATCTTATATAGTTCTTCACCGATGTATTCGAAAGATTCTGTTTCACCAGGTATTGGTGAAGTTTGTTCTATTCCACCAATACTTGTAACAATTGCTGAAGGTTGCATATTAGTACTAATAGCATTAACTACGTTTGGAATATATGTAGAACCGTTAACAGTTTGGAAACCAGAAATAGTAATGGTTCCTAAAGTTGTAGTAACACCCTTAATTAATTCACCTTTTTGTGAATAATAACTATTAAATGTAGGTGTAATTCTTAATAAACCAGTAAAGTTATTAAACTTCACATCTTTTTCAGTTAAAGAGAAAGGATATTTTGGTCTAGAAGGATCAGTATCATTGATTGGTGGTAAATTCTTAATCATGTAACTGTCTGGAGTGAATTCTTTATTATCTTTTTCTGCGTCATCACCTTTAAATGGTTGTGGATTTGATCATCTATTAACCATTTCAGTTAATCAATCATACTTAGTAGTACCAGGAGTAGTTACTAATGAATCTGCTAAGTAGTCAGAAGGATAGTTTACCCCATTACCTCCAGGAAGGTTTTGTTTATTAAAGTTAGTAGCTCCACCAGGGATTAATGAGTTTAAATTATAGTTACCATTTACTTGTGTTGGACCAGGTACAGATTTGAAACCACAGAATCTTACTAATTTAGGTTCAAAACCTCCTGAACCATCAACATATTCCCCATTTTTATCAAAGTATTTCTTCAAAGTAATAGAGAATTGAATTCTACCACCTCATTCAGGGTGTAATTCATCAGCAAAGTTGAATGGATTAACAGCAGAAGTCATTACTAAATCTTCAAGTTGAATAAATGGTGTACCATCTGGTTTTGTATGAATACCAAATGTAGGTTCTTTATTAATAATTAATTCATCATAGATTATTTGAAGTAATTCTTTATAACGTTCACTTTCTACTCTCTTTTCTTGTTGATCAATATATTCAAAAGGAGTTAAGCTTGTATATGTAGCACTTGTTAATCTATAAGGACCATAAGCTACAGTATCATCAACTATACCAGCACCTGGTTCAAATGGAGTACCATCAGGGTTAGTAGTATCAATTATCTTAGTAGGTTTAATTTCAGGGAATCCAGTAATACCAACAGCATATTCTAATGGTTTAGCCATTGAAATTTCCATAACAGGGTTATGAGTATTATCACGGTTTCAAGTTGCAGAACCTACTTTTACTCCATCTCTATCATTGTAATAAGTTCAAGGAGCTGTTTTAAGTCATCCTGGTACTTCATAATTAGTTGTTGCTTCTTGTTTTTCTTTAAATAATGAACCATTAACAACATCAACAACTGGACCTGTTTTAAATTTTAATCAAATTGTTCCAGTTACGTTATCAGCTGCCATAGTAACTTCACCACCATAGAATGATGAAGGAATAGCATTATACATTTCAAAATTTACAAAATCTGCAATACTAGCATTCATTGCATCAGTTGCAAGTTTAGTGTCCTTACTTTCGTCAATTTTATCTTGATTCAATGTAATTTTCATATCAGTTGAAGCAAGTGGTGTATATCATCTAACTTCTTGATTTTCACCCGCAGCTAATTGATCACTAGGTTTATTTAAAGAGAAAACCCCATTATAGTATGAGAATGATCTAGCGTTATTTCTAAGAATTCTTTCAGGTGTTCCTGTTAATCAAGAATAAATTTCACCATATACTTTAGATAAAGGTGCTGAAGGATTATCAGCATTACCATAAAAATCATTATTTACATAGTTAATAACATTTGAATCTTGAGGTCATTGACCAGAATTAGAATACATATATGCACCAACTAATTGATGGTTATCAAAAACTTCTTGATCTGCACCACTACGAGTATAAAACATTATTCTTTTATTTTGGTGTTGACCTAAATAATTATAAGAACCTGTATCACCTCATTTATCTTGATCATAATCACCAAAATATACTAAAGGTTCCCCAGTCCCTTGGTAGAAACCGTGGTTAGCAGAATATCCTTGTTTATCAGAAGCTAATCCTCATCAGTTACATGCTGCTCTATCTGCGAATGCATATGGAGAAGCTTTAGAATATATATATAACCCTAAGTTTTCATCATCTAAAGCAAAGTTTTTTTGATAACTATTGTCCATTGAAGACATTAAAGCAAAGTCTGCACTATTAATACCGGAATTAATACTTCCTAAATAAGGGAAACCATCTCACATATCTTCATAATGTCAAATTGTGTCAGGTTTGATATCTGATCTTCATAAATCTGTTATTTCACCTTGGTTATCAAACTTATAAGCTACCATACCATTGTTGTAGTATTCATTTCTAATTTTGAATCAATTTTCTTGAGTTTCATAGAATTCAGGTACAGCATTTTCTGGTAATGTAGATGGGGTACTTCTTTGGTCTTTACCACCAGAAGAGTTTTGAATATAAACAGCACTAGGAGCCTTTTTAGCTCAAGCAAAAGGACGACCTAATTCAGTAATAGTAACATTGTAATTATCGGTAGTATTGTCACTTTGAACATAAGCAAAACCAGGACGATCATATGGACCATATATACCACCAGCTCCACTGAATTTACCTGTAATAGAAGATCTACCAATACCATTTATCTTAGTAGAGTAACCCATACTCTTATTAGTATCTATAGTAAATAGTTGTGAAAAAGGAACAGTAATTTTTGTGAAATTATTTTGGAAAGGATCAAAAGATTTAGTCTTTGCATCATCAAAAGTCTTAGTAGCATCACCTACTCAATCTTCTGTAATTTCATAGAACTCTGTAGATGTAACAGTAGAAACATTATCTCTTAATCTATCATCGTGAAATACTACTTTTTCGTAATTTACAACGTCACCAGCTTTATATGAGTTAGCTGGGTCAAATGTTCCTTTATAAGGATTATGAGGAGGAGCAACTTCTTCAGGAGCTCTAGCTTGGACTTTACCAAATGTATCTACATATAATAAGTTATTAGCAGTACCATAGAAAACTGTTGGAAGAACCACAGCAGTTGTTGTTAACATTAGGGATGCAAGTGTTGCACTAGCTACTTTAAAGCGTTTTGTTTTATTAAAAAATCTTTTTTTCTTTTCCATTGGCACCTCGAAATGTATATAACTACAATAATAGTATAACATTTTTTTTATTTTGTGTTTATTTTTTAAAAATTGAAAAATTTGAAGTTTTTA
>RCNI01002047.1_pt1 | contig 10184 bp, 7 predicted proteins | sample 2041151 | NCBI WGS metagenome assembly RCNI01 (sample SAMN09708214, study PRJNA481090) | feces metagenome | isolation source: feces | place: Antarctica: Albino Rookery
TCTATTAATTCATTTTCACAAAAATCATTATTCCAATAATTTTTAGCGAATTCAAATTGTTTCTTTATTGAGACTGTCTCAGTTTTTATTTAACTTTATAAGTTATATACTTTTCAAAATATATCTTTTCTCTCTACCCTAGTTAAAATCTATAATTTATTATAACCCTATTATATTCTCTATTTAAAAAATTGCATAAAAATAAGGATTACAAAAACTTGTAACCCTTGAAATTAGTGCAGCGAAGAGGATTCGAACTCCCGACCAATCGGTTCGATTAATATAAATTTAAGTTATTTTAGTATAGTTCTTACAAGTTAGTAGTTAAACCATTTATCAACTATCAAGATTAATTTTATCCTATATTATTTAATATAAAAATTAAATCTATTGCACACTTATTGCACATTTTTTATTGATATTCTTATAAAGTTGGATTTAAGTTAATATCTTGGAAACTAAAATTCGAACTTATTTAGACTGCATTAAAATCTTTAAATTCTATCTCATTGTGAGTATTATAATCAAGAGCTTAATGCAGTCTTTTGTTATTATAAAAACCTTATATATATTCAAAAATTGCCTTTTTAGCATCTTCATAATTTTTATAAATATTTCTATAAATTTTTTCTTTCTTTAAAACAAAATTAAATGAATCTATACAAGAATTATCATAGGGAGAACCTTTTTGACTAATACCAAAATTTACTTAACTAATATTCATATACAAAAGCTAAAAATTATTATTCATCTTTTTTAATAGTCTTAGAAATTCCTCTTTCTCATCTTCACTAAAGTTTTTATACACAACTTTATTTAAATTCTTGCTTATTTGCATATACTTATCTCTAATTTCATTTGCTTTTTCAGTAAGTTTTATATAAGTAATCCTTTTATCATTCTTGCATTTAACTTTCTCTATATATTCAAGATTACAAAGCTTATTAACTAAAACAGTTATAGTTGATTTATCCTTACTTGTTTTTTTAGCTATTTCATTCATAGTGAGCATTGATTCACTTTCATATAAAACAGTTAAAATATTCCCATAGCTAGGATCTATTTCTAACAACCCATTTTTCTTTAATTCATTTTGGATAAAATTAATCATTTTTTTCTTTGTAGTACTTAAAAAATGAACTATATACTTATCATTCATAATTTTTTATCCTCTTTTAATTTTAGTATTAAAATCCTTATCAAATACTGTACAATAATTTCCTTCTTTTGTTCTACATTTTGAACATCTAACGCATCTTGTTTTTCTTTGATTATTCTCTTTCCATTCTTTTATTAAAGTTGGTTCTGATAAAAGTGGTCTTGAAATACCAAAATAATCTATACCTGTTTCTTCACGTCTTTTTTCTATTCCAGCTAAGGTTTCAAAGCCTCCAACTGTTATAATAGGAATATTAACTATCTTCTTTATTTCTTTAGCAAAGTTTATAAAGTACCCTTCTTTTTCTATAGTATAGCCATCAAACTCTTGACCTGTCAAAGTTTTAGCTTTTCCATGCACATTTCCTGATATCTCTAAAGCATTAACACCTAATTTCTCTAACATTATACATATTTTTTTAGTATCTTCAAATGTCAACCCTTCATCAAAGAATTCTGTTGCAGTAAGTTTAATTATTATAGGGAAGTCATCTCCAACATTTTTTCTAACTTCTCTATAAATTTCTTTTAAAAATCTACATCTATTTTCAAAATTTCCACCATATTCATCAATTCTTCTATTATAGTAAGGACTTAAAAACTGATTTATTAAGTATGTATGAGCACCATGTATTTCTACACCATCAAACCCACTTTCTTTAACTCTTCTTGCAGCATTTGCAAATGCCTTAACTACATAATCAATTTCATCTTTAGTCATTTCTTTTCCTATAGTTCCTGTACTTCTTTCAGCTACAGCACTTGGAGCATAAATAACTCTCTTTCCAACATTATATGTAGTCTTTGTCCCACCATAAGCAAGTTGCATAACTATTTTATTTCCATAACTATGACACATATCAGTTAATTTTCTATATTCTTCTATAAACTTATCATTATACATTCCCATCATTCCAGCATTAGGTTTTTCTTCTTCCAATATATTAGCATATCCTGTTATAGTAAGACCTACTTCATTTTGTGCAAGTTTTCTATATATATCATACAAAACATTAGTCATATGACCTTTTTCATCAGCATAACATTCCCATGTAGCTGCTCTAACAAATCTGTTTTTAGTTTCAAATCCTATTGAATTTGTTTTATCAAATAGTTCACTCATATTTTTAATCTCCTGTAAAATAGTTTTATATAAAACTATTTTACATCTAAATAGGTATTTGTACAAATATAATAAAATTTTATTAATAATTTTAGGATTTATATAAAGATTTTTGTTTCAAAAATTCAAACTTACTTAAACTACATTAAAAACTTTAACTCTTATCTATTTATAGAAATACTTCCTTTCTCTAACTAAATATTATGTTATCTAGTTCGATAAAACGTGTCCACTATTTTATACTAACACCACTTACTTTATAATACTTTATATAATTCATTGATTTCTTAAATATATAAACTATTAAAAGAATAAATAATTTCTTAAAATATTATCTTAATGAAGTATTAAAAAAGATTATATTATTAAGAACTATCGTGCCATTATAACACCTCATAAAGATTCAGAAAGTCTAAAAGATATTATTAATGTATTTATCTTAAATTTATAAAACAAAATTATAATTTTAATTTCTATTACATAATTTGTAAAAAATAAGGGCTACAAAAAACTTTGTAACCCTTGAAATTGGTGCGGCGAAGAGGATTCGAACCCCCGACCAATCGGTTCGTAGCCGACTACTCTATCCAGCTGAGCTACCACCGCATATTAACAGACTTATAATATCATATATTCATTAATAAATCAAGATATTACATATTCTTCCCAAAACTTAAATTATTATTAAATATACTATTTATGGCTTATTCTTATATTATATACTCTAGATATTTTTTACATTAAATATTATACTTATTTAGAATAACTCTATTAAGAAAAGGAGGAAAATTTATTTTGAAAAAATTTGTTATATTTACTGATTCGGCAGCTGATCTGCCAAAAAGTATGGTAAAAGATTTAGATATTAATTATTTAGGACTTATATGTAATATTAATAATACAGAATACATTGACAATATTGATAGCGAATTAACTCCAAAAGCTTTCTATAATAAATTAAGAGAAGGCATCATGCCATCAACAAGCCAGGTAAACTCATTTAGATTTGTTGAAGCCTTTGAAGAATATGTTAAACAAGGAATCTCTATTCTATACTTAGCATTTTCATCAGCCCTAAGTGGAACATATAATAGTTCACTTATTGCTAGAGAGGAATTATTAGAAAAATATCCTGATGCTGATATAAAGATAGTAGATACTAGAGCTGCATGCCTAGGTCAAGGATTACTAGTTTACTATGCTGCTCAAATGAAAAAGGATGGAAAGTCTATAGATGAAATTTACTCTTGGGTAGAGGAAAACAAAAATAATTTATGTCATTACTTTACTGTAGATAGCTTAGATCATTTAAAAAGAGGGGGAAGAATTTCATCTACAGCAGCGGCTATTGGTAGCTTATTAAGTATAAAGCCAATGCTATATGTAAATGATGCAGGGGAACTTCATAACTTTGCTAAGGCTAAGGGAAGAAAAAAATCTTTAAAAATGTTATTCCAAGAGCTTGAAAAACGTATTGTAAACCCTAATGAGCAAACAATTTTTATCGCTCACAGTGATTGTGTTGAAGATGCAGAGACTTTAGCTGAAATGATTAGAGAAAAATATACTGTAAAAGACATACTTATAGATTATATAGGAATAGTTATAGGTTCTCACACAGGTATAGGAACACTAGCTGTCTTCTTTTTAGGGGATATAAAAGAACCTTAATAAAGTAAGTTTATTATAAATTATTAAAATAAATAAAAAATTAAAACCTATAAATATATTTTGATTAATTATCTAAATATATTTATAGGTTTATTTTATTTACTCTTATTTTTCAGCATAAATTTTTATTATGTTTAGTATTACTTCAACAGCTTTTTCCATTGAATTTATTGATATATATTCATATCTTCCATGGAAGTTTTCTCCTCCAGTAAATAGATTTGGTGTTGGTAGTCCCATAAATGATAATCTTGCACCATCAGTACCTCCTCTTATAGGATTTTTGATTGGCTCAATTCCACATTGTTTCATTGCTTTTTCAGCAGTTTCTACAATATGCATTCTAGGTTCTATCATTTCCTTCATGTTCATGTATTGGTCTTTTAAAGTTACTGTAACAGTACCTTCTCCATACTTTTTATTTAACTCTTTAGCTATTTCATTAAATCTTTCTTTTCTATTTTTAAAGCCTTCTTTATCAAAATCTCTTATTATAAATGATAATGAAGTTTTTTCTACTTCCCCTTGTATATCTAATAAGAATGAGAAACCTTCATATCCTTCTGTTTTTTCTGGAACTTCATCTAAAGGAAGCATAGAAACAAATTCATGAGCAACTAAAATAGAGTTAATCATTTTTCCTTTAGCACTTCCTGGGTGAACATTTTTACCTATTATTTCAACCTTAGCACTTGCAGCATTAAAGTTTTCATATTCTAATTCACCTATTCTTCCACCATCTAATGTGTAAGCAAAATCTGCTCCAAAGCCTTCAACATCAAAGTGATCTGCTCCTTCTCCAATTTCTTCATCTGGAGTAAATCCTATTTTAATATCACCATGTTTTATTTCTGGATGATTTATTAAGTATTCAATAGCTGTTACTATTTCTGCTACCCCTGCCTTATCATCAGCACCTAAAAGAGTAGTTCCATCAGTAGTTATTAAAGTTTGACCTTTATACATTGGAAGTTCTGGTGAAAAACTTGGTGATAATGTATATCCATTTCCAAGTTCAATATCTTTACCATCATAATTTTCAACAATTTTAGGATTAACATTTTTTCCACTCATATCTGGTGCAGTATCCATATGTGAAATAAATCCTATTTTCGGAATATCCTTATCACAATTGCTCTTTAAGCAAGCATATACATATCCTTCTTCGCTTATTCTTACTTCATTTACTCCGATTTCCTTTAGTTCCTCTGCAAGCATTTTTCCTAATTCTAATTGACCCTTTGTACTAGGAGTAACCCTTGTTGTCTCATCTGATTTAGTATCTACTTTTACATATTCTAAAAACCTTTCATGAACTTTCTTCATGCTCAACACCACCTTACATAAAAATTGTTAACATTTTGTTAAAACCATTGCTTTATACTAATATTATGACTGTTTCACAAAAAAAATACAATAGTTGTCATTTATTAATGAGTAAAAATGCCCTATAATGATTAATATTGGTATTATTGTCCATAATTAAGGTAAATTACTAAATTTAAATAGAGGTAAAAAATGAAAAACAAAAAACTTTTAATTTCAATTTCTTCAACAATATTAGTATTATTAATTATAATTGTTTCATATTTTATATTTTCATACTCAGATAACTTAAACAAATTTAAAGAGGATTTAGCATTAAATAATTATGAGGCTGCCTCCAATTGTTTTAATAATGGGACAAAGAATATTATATTAAGAAAAACTTTTCTTAAATCTTCAGACAGTGTAATCACAGAAAAGCTTTCACAAATAGAAAATGATTATTCTTCTGGAAATATATCTGAAGAAGAAACTATAGAAGACTTAAATGGACTATTATCTTTAAATATACCTAGTGAAGAAATCTTAAATTTTAAAAATACACTTCCTATAATAAAAGATTCAAAAGACTCCTTTGATATTGGAGTTTCCAAACTAGATGAATCAAATTATTTAGAAGCTTTAAATTATTTTAAAAGTGTACATAATCTTTCAGCTTATAAAAATCAAGCACTAAAATACGAAGAAACTTGCTTAGATAAAATGAGAGAACCTATTTTAGAAACTGTAGATGAATATATATCTACTAAAAAATATTCTAAGGGAATAGAATATTTAGATTCTAAAATTAAATCTCTCCCTGAAGATTCAAAGTTAAATGAAAAAAGAGATGAATTGGAAAAGCTTAGATTAGAACATCTAGAAAATTATAGTCAAGAAAATATAGATAAAGCTACAGCTAGAACTGCTCCTGTTATTGAATATTATAAGAAACTAAATAAAGATACAATAAACCAATTTGATATAACTAGTAATACTAATTATTTAGTTTTTGTAAATATAGCTGAACAAAAAACTTATGTCTATGAAGGATCAAAAAATGATTGGACTTTAGATAAGACCTTTACTTGTTCAACAGGTATTGAAGGAAAAGAAACTCCAGTAGGAGTATTTACTGTACAAAATAGAGCCCCTTGGTTTTTCTCACCTAAATACGGACAAGGTGGAAAATACTATGTTCAATTTATGGGTAACTATTTATTTCATTCAATCCCATTTAATTCTGACAGAACCACAGTATCAGATCCAACCTTAGGGGTGCCATCTTCCCATGGATGCATAAGATTATCAGTTGAAGATTCTAAATGGTTATATGACAATGTAAAAAATGGTTCAAAAATAATAATATACTAAATTAAAAAACAGCTCATTATGAGCTGTTTTTTTAATTGTTTTTTTCATACATTCCGTGATTATATATTCTTCTACTATCTAAAGACCAAATTCTTTCTGAGAATTCATTTTCCTTAGTTTCCTTAATTGCTTTTTTCATATCATACATCCTAGCATCCATTACATCTAAATAATGTAACATTTCGGCTTCTGGTATAAGAGGCTTAACAGGACTTCCGTATTCAGGCTCATAGTGATGTGATAAGACCATATGTTGAAGTAACATTATAATCTTGCTATCTGCATTAACTTCTTTTCCTATCACTTCAATTTCCTTTATTCCTTGAGTAATATGTCCAAGTAAAGTTCCTTCTAAAGTATATTCATCTACTATTCCCATTTCATTAGAAGACATCTCTTTGATTTTAGCCATATCATGAAGTATTACCCCTGCATAAACTAAATCTCTGTTTAAGAAATCATATATTCCACAAATATTTTCAGCTAACTTTAACATAGTTGTTATGTGATATAAAAGTCCACCCTTTATAGAGTGATGATTTGACTTTGCTGCTGGATAGTACATAAGTTTATCCTTATTAATCTTTAAAACTCTATTTAGAATATTTTTTATATCCATATCATTCATATTATTAACAGTATCTTTTATAGCCTTAAACATTTCATCGCTAGTATATGGGGCACTCTGAACAAAATCATCTAAGTTTATATTATCTTCTTCAGTAACCTTGCTAGCATGTTCTACTTTTAACTGTAAAGTTCCCTGCCAACTATTCACCGTACCTCTAATCTTAAATACTGTATTGCTTTTTAACTCTTCATGCTCAGGTTTAATCTCCCATACTTTCCCTAATATATCACCAGTTTTATCACTTAAAACTAAATCTAAATATTTTTTCCCACCAGAATTAGTAGTTTTTAAAGTAACTGATTTTAAAAGAAAAAAACCTTCGACTCTTTCTCCTTTAACGAACTCACCTATTTTTTTTACCGGTATTTCCATAAGTCTATCCTTTCTTTCCATTTTAATCTCTATTTTAATTATTGCATATTATTATTTTTTGTAAACAAATAAGTACTCTATTTATAGCTAAATTTTATATTAATTGATAAAATAACTACTAGGAGGTGACTTGTTAATGAAATTGCCTAACAATGTCCAATATATCTTAGAGAAATTTAACTCTAATGGTTTTGAAGCCTTTATAGTTGGTGGTTGTGTAAGAGATTCTTTATTAAATAAAAAACCTCAAGATTATGATATTACAACCAATGCATTCCCTGAAAAAATAGAAGAGCTTTTTGATAAAACTATTCCTACTGGTATTAAACATGGAACAGTAACAGTTTTAATAGATAAAAATCCTTATGAAGTAACTACTTATAGGGTAGATGGGGAATATTTAAATAATAGAAAACCTAAAGACGTAAAGTTCGTTTCTAATATAGAAGAAGATTTATCAAGAAGAGATTTTACTATAAATGCAATGGCATATAGCCCATATTTAGGATTTAAGGATTGTTTTAATGGAAAAGATGATCTAAAAAACAAATTAATAAGATGCGTTGGAGACCCTGATAAACGTTTCTCTGAAGATGCCTTAAGAATGCTTAGAGCAATTAGATTTAGCTGTCAATTAAACTTTAAAATAGAAAAATTAACTGCTGAATCCATAAGAAAGAATTTTAAATTAATAAAAAATATAAGCATGGAAAGAATTCAAAGTGAATTTACTAAAATCATTCTAAGCAATGATCCTGATAGAGGTCTTATGCTTCTTAGAAAGCTAGGATTTTCTGACTTTTTAGTTGAGGAATTTAAGAATTTAAAACTAATAAATTGCTATGATTTATATGATGATATTCATGATACTTATGGATTAATAAATTCACTCCCTAAAAAGCTTCATGTAAGATTAGCAGGATTATTCTATAAGGTTTTTAATTCTGAAAATGCAGTTGAGAAATGTAGAACTATATTAAAGAAACTTAAATATGATAATAATACAATCAATGATACTTGCAATTTAGTAGAAAATATAAATAGTATTTCATGTAATATGACAAGAAAAAAACTAAAACTACTTATAAATTCAGTTGGAACTGAAAATATCTTTGATTTATTAGATTTACAAAAATCATATTTATCTTATATGGATGAATATGATACTGAGTGTATAGATATATTAAAAAACAGGGTTTCTGATATATTAGCTTCAAAGGAACCCCTATTTATTAAGGATTTAGCCATAACAGGAAATGATTTAATTACTGAACTTAATTATAAACCTGGAAAAAATATAGGTGTTATATTAAATTTTCTTCTTGAAAATGTAATGCAAACACCAGAGTTGAACACTAAGGAAGACTTATTAAACCTTAGTAAGCAATTTTATTCATATAATTAAACTTAGCTACTCTAAACATAGAAAAATAAGCAAGGAAATTATTCCTTGCTTATTTTTAATTCTTTTTCAAGATAGAAGGAATAAAGATAAGCTTCCTTAACTTCTCCCCCTAAAATTTTATTCAATGTATCTTTATATAAGTTAATTTGAATTTTATATTTATTTATAAAGTTTTCTTCCTCTCCCTCTTTGACATAATCAGTTTTATAATCTAAAAGAACATATCCATCCTCTTCCTCAAAGAAAGCGTCTATAATACCTTGTAATCTAATTTTTTCCTTTCCATAGATTTTAGGATCAAGATTTTTTTCTATAATACTACTTGGAATCTCAGTTATAAAAGGTAATTCTCTATATACCTTTTTACCAGATTTATATGAACTTAACATTCTCTTACCTAAATCACTTTTAAAGAATTTTTGTATTTTAAATACATTTACCACTTTTCCTTCTTCTTCTGTTAAAAGCTCTTTTTTAACCATTTTAAGAACTTCTTCTCTTATATCATCTATATAAGTTACCTTATCTAAATCAATATGTTGCATTACAAAGTGAGTTATAGTTCCCTTCTTAGCTGCTGAGAATTCTTCCTGTCTTTCCTCCATAAATCTTGGTTTTCTTTTTATTTTTTCTTTTTTATTTTCTTCATTACTTTCATTATCAATAATATTATAACCTTCTTCAATAAGCTCCTCTTCTTGATGTGCTCTTTTTAATTCCGTTACAGAAATATTTGAAGGAGTATTACAAGACTCTATATATTTATATTTAAAGTCTAGTCTATTTCTTATTTCTATAACTTCTTTTATATCTTTTTTAGACTCAATCCAATTATTACTTTCAAAAACATCAATGTTATTTTTTTCTTTTTTATTATTATTTGTTTCTAAAAGTTCACTTCTATCAAAGCTTTTAAAACTCCAATTAGATTTATCATCTAGATTTAAAATTATATCTCCATTACCAATATTTCTTATAGAATCTCCATCTTTATGTTTTGTTAAAGCCATGCCAATCCAATCTAAATAACTCTTTCCTTTTAAAACATTTCCAGGATTTATTCTATTATCCTCTGAAGAAGCTGAAGCTTTGCACCAATTTTCACAAGACTTTTCTAAATCTGATACAGCACCAGTTATGATTAA
>RCNI01002123.1_pt1 | contig 10179 bp, 8 predicted proteins | sample 2041151 | NCBI WGS metagenome assembly RCNI01 (sample SAMN09708214, study PRJNA481090) | feces metagenome | isolation source: feces | place: Antarctica: Albino Rookery
ACGATCGAGACGATTGCGAGTGCCGTAGAGTGGAGATCGGGTAATCTGGTCAATTTCTACCTCTGCAACAAGAGCGGTGTGGAAACTCCCGAAAGTATCGCCGATGCCGCATACGTTCGCATTTCAGTTCCCAAAGGATATGCGAACAACATTGATCTTGCAGGCAATACCGAAGTAAAGATTGTGTGTGGTGATCTTGCAACGGAGTCTGCCAAGGAGATTGCGGGTACTTTGAATATCTCGAAAAACGACTTGCACAAGAGCGTGACGATCCGTATGGATGCCACGATCGACGGCAGACGTCTGCGTGCAGATTGGACGGGTGTTTACGCCGTCGGTTACGACAGTGCAAATAATCTGAAGATCGAATTGCCCGACAAGACGGTTCGGGAGGTTGCGCTTTCGACGGTCTTCATAAATTCGACCAAAGTTACGAATGCCATTGCCTTCGGTACGAAAGAGAATCCGACGGATGTGAACAGCCTGAAGGAGGGGTTTGCCATTCAGGTGAACGTGACGAGTCTTGAGAATGAGATCGTTTTGGAAGAGTCGAAGGATTACAGAGTTCAGTTGTTCGACTACACGAATTATGTAACCTGCGATTCGTCGAAGGGCGGTATGACCGGCACGCTGAATACATGGAGTGACGGCAAAGGCATGGTCTATTTTTTGTTGCGGGCTTCGATCGAGGGCTTCTCGATCAATGCCGAGTGGTATGGTAAGGTTACGGATGCGGAGGCATTTGACCTTACTCCCGTAAAACCTTTCCGTCCGAATTTCAAGATTATTCAGGAGAACGGAGATGTTGCGAAAGATGAGACCGTCATCGAGTTGCAGGTACGCGAAGACCCCAACTACCAGAGCAATGTGTCGGGTGCACGAATGGATGCCTATGTATTCTATTTTGTGAACCGGTACACGGCTGCCGGCGGTATTGATGATGTATCGGCAACTCCCGTGCTCGCCATCAATAAGAGTTGCGTGGGACAGGGCGAGATAGATATTACGAAAGGCGAGGCTTTGTTCGATTTCAAATACTTGGCCTTCAATAATATGGGGATTGCATCTCCGTCGAACTATACCGGTACGACCGACAAAGGTACGCTTCTTGTAACGAAGGAGGGGGACGATTGGACGATTTCGTTCAGTGTTCTTGATTACGGAAACTGGTATGGTTGGGGCGGTTCGAGCGGCAGCAAAGCCACCTTTACGGCAGAATGGAAGGGTAAGGGTGCTCCTTATCACCAGTAACGGATTATGGTTATGTGTCGGAGGGACGAATTTAAAATTCGTCCCTCTTTTTTCGGGTTTTGAAATTTTGCTCAAGTGGAAAGTTTTGTTACATTTGTATAACCATAAGTTTTATGGGCACATATTGGAAGCGTTTAGCTTTTGTTCCTCATTGATGAATCTGGATCGTTCTGAAATGTCGAAGGAATGAAAACGGGCGTCGTCCCTGATGTTGCCGTGTTCGTGTTCTATGAGCGCGGTGATTTGAGGTGCGGACTGTTTCAGAGGTATTCTGGTAAGATTTCGGGAGAGGATCTTTGGGCGAAATGTGAAACGGTTTTGCGCTTTCTTTTTTCTGATCGTTAAATTCCGGATTGGATCTGTTCTTGTTTCGGGGCGGGACGGATTACGACCCAATATTAACCGATAAATTAAATGATTATGGCAGAACTTGAAAGAACACAAGACGGAATCGTGAATAAACGCACGAGGAGGGCAAGACTTGTGTCGGCAGAAGATGGAAAAATGGAGCATGGAGCCAATTTTGAGGGCTTTGGTACTCTTTTTTGGGGGAAATATCAAAAATAATCGAGGTGGGAAACGATTTTTCCGAATAAAGGCGAAATCTTTGCGTTACGAAACAAAACAGTTCGTGTCGGGAAGTTCTCTCTTGTAGGTCCCGATTGCGTGCCCATAATGATCGGGGTTGTTAGTTACTGTTCCTCATTGATGAATCTGGACCGTTCATGAATGCCGAAGGAATGGAATGAAAGTCCTGTGAACGGGAAGAGCGAAAGACCTGTCGCATCCGTTTATCGACACGGACTGTTCCTTCTTTAATGTTGTGACGTGGGCAGACGATAGCGGAAACTTATGTTTCCGCTATCGTCGTTTTTAGAGCCGACTTCATCATATATGACCATTAAAGGAGTACCGTCCGTCAGGAAGGAGGATAGGAGTAGGCAAGCGCAAATCCCGGCTCGATGACCTGCATGATGCTCAATGGTGTTTAGATGTTATCAATATAAAGATAAGACTTTTTCCATAAAAAAGGATTGCAGGTCGGAAACATTCTTCCCGATCCCGAATGCGATCTTTGTAACGACGAGAAATAAAAAATTCCAAAGACGGATTTCGTTTCCAAAATTTTGTGTATATTTGTACATCCGACGCAGGCGTTGGTGTATATATTTTGGGAAGCGTTTCGCTTTTTGTTCCTCGTTGATGAATCTGGACAGTTCTGAAATGTCGAAGGAGTAAAAAATGGACGTGTCCCGTTGATCTTTTATACGGTGTATTTCTTTGCATCGTATCGGTCAAGGGCGCGAACTGTTTATTCTATATTCGACAAAGGTTGTCCAGAACCTATCAATGATATAAATAAACGGGGTCGCGCTTTCTTCTTTTCGGTAGCCATTTCTTTTGAAAAACCAATAGATTTGAACTATGAAAATTCAGGGATTGTCTTTTTCGTGGAAACGGGTCGTGGACATTACGGGATTTACGCAAAAGGTCGGCAAGAAAACCGGTATTCCGATAACCAAGCAGGGATTGGAACACAAGGTGGGCGGAAAGGGGTTCAACGACACATCCGCCTTAAATTTTGTCTTTTTGCGAGACCCTATTCTTCGTAGAGTTGCGTCAGATGCTCCGCTATTTTTCGGATCTGATCGCATAATACTTTCGGTTCGCGGACGACCGACATGTCGGCCTGCTCCAAAATGCGCTGAATGAAGTTGAAATCGGGACGAACCCGATATTCGTAGGTCGTAAACTCTTCGTTACGGGCGATTTCCCGTTGTGATTTGTGCAGCGGCAGGGTGGCGACATAGTCGCGGGCATTGGAGAATACGTCAATCACCACTCGCTCGATGGGAATATCCTTCTGTACGAGGATGCCGCAACACCCCTCAAAGTAGTGTGCGATCGAGAAATCTTCGGGCATGGTGAAGGACGTTTTGGTCAGTTCCAACTTTCGAATACGGTCGAAGGCGAAGGTGCGCAGCATGCCGTGAGTCGCACTCAGTCCGATCACATACCAACGGCGGGCATAGACACTTACACAGTAGGGGTGCAACAGAATCTCGCGGGATTCGGTATTGTGAAATCCCCGATGGATGAACTTGATCGAGAGGTTCATGCGCATGGCAGTCAGAATGTCGGACAGATGGTTGTGCCCGGAGGGGATGTCCTCGTATCGGATGCGTTTGCAGAGCGATTTGTCGGCTCGGATCTCATTGAGCGTGGCGAACGAATTGAGTACCCAACAACGCAGCGAGTCTTTTTCCAAGTATTCCAGATCGGCAATGTAGTATCGGTAATTGTCTTTGGGGTCGCATTTGATTTCCACATCGAAAATTTCCTCGATGGCTTTGCGGTGGTTATGAAAGGTGCGTTCGGAGATTTCGCCTTCATCCCACAGATCGCTCTTTACCCATATCGCATTGATCTCTTTGAGATTCAATCGCTTGAATTTGCGAAGTTGGTCTATGAGCCAGATGTAACGTGCAAAAATATTGGAAGCCATAAGTGTCTTTGTTTTAGAAGAATCAAAAATATAAAAATAAGTGTATGTCCGGGCGGATTTTGCCGTGAATTTTGAGATGAGGGAAAATAAAGAGTACCTGTGCAACGATTTTTCTGAGGTTCGGGAATACTTTTGTCGAAGATAGGATGTCGCATGATTTGCGCGAGAAGCATTTTGAGGGTGCGGAGGATAAGTTACATAAACCTTTTTCGAATTGGAAATTATGGATGAGATTGAATATATCGAGATTTATTTCTTTGTTTTGTTTCTTCTGGGAATGTCTGTTTGCGGATATGCCTTCGGGATGAATCGCTTCGGAGAAAAATGACGCAAATCAAAGATCCTGAATAGGTTGGGACTTGCAATGTCGCTGTTGGCGTTGGCGGGTATCGTACTGCTTAAATTTTATATGTAGCAGACACGGGGCGAAAATGTAAAAACAGAATTGTCCGAAGGAAAGATTTGTCGTGCAAAATCGGTGTTACGGATCATTCCGACCGACTTTTTGCAAAGCGGGACAGTCTTGTTGAAAGTCCTTCTGATGTTAAGAAATCATTAAAGTATGTCATAAATTCACTAAAATTAGTATATTTGTAACCAAAATTTGTAAAATACAAGCATAAAGAACCTGAATGTTAGTTTCGGTTTTTTTTGTAAAAGGTTGCCTATGAATTGTGAAATTCAAAACAAAGAAAAACATTTGGACTGTGCATGTTATTGTAATGTAAAGAGGAAGCAAATTATTTATCATGAAGATCTTCCCGTGTGCGGTTTTCGGGAATTTGAGTGTACCGAAGAGAATGTGTTGGTCTTTGTGATGCAGGGGCAGATCACAATTAATGTCAAACAGCATAAGGGACTTGTCATTGACAGCGGAAATATGTTTTTCGTGGAGAGCGGAGTCAAATTTTTTGTCCGTTCCGATTGCGGGGCTTCGCTCATCTGGTGTGATATGAAGGGGACGTTGTCGTTGTGTAAACAGTTTTCACTGCGTACTCTGATCTCCTATGTCCGTAAAAACCGCAAGATTTTCAAGGAATATAAAGAGCAGTTTTGTACGTTGACCATGATTGATTTGTTGGAGACGGAACTATCGAATACTCAGGAAATTATGTGTCGGAAAATGATGTGCATACATTTTCAGCACCTGAAAATAAATGTCCTCATGCTTATATTGCGTACGTTCTATTCGAAAAGAGATCTCTCGCGGATCTTCCTGCCGGTGTTGAACGAGGAGTATGTCTTCATGCAGGAGGTGCTTCGCCACTACGAAGAAACGATGAATGTCAATGAATTAATCGACCTTATGGGAATTTCGCAGAGTACGTTTAACCGCAAATTCAAAAAAGCGTTCGGCGTATCGGCAGGGCAATATATCCTTGCCCGCAAGAAGGAGAAAATGATGCGCGACCTGATCATGACGGATATTTCAGTCAAGGAGTTGGCGGAGAAATATTGTCTGACCCCGAATTATATGGCGAAATTCATCAAAACCAACTTCGGAAAATCGCCTACTGAATTGCGTAATGACATGAGCCGGGAATACGAATAAACAGAGATTCCCTTTTGATTTTACAGGGCATCGGTTCTCAAAATGAACCGATGCCCTGCTTTTTTATACATTTTCTCCGAATAGTCGGAAAGCAGATATTTTTATTTCAAGCAATAGTTTATGTAACGTGTTGTAAATCAATAAAATACCCCCCCCCTCCCCATGCAAAAATAATATGGTTTAAAAGTATAGACTTTTGACTGAATATGACAATTATTAAATTTTTGTATGTAATTTAGTTTATCTAATTTTGTAACCGTATAAATAAGTCTATTTTGATTCCGCTTCTTTGAGAATCAGTTAGTTAGGATGAAAAAGTCTCGTATGTGTAAATTTTTATTATTCGTTTTTCTTTTCTTATCGTTGTGCGATTCCGCCGATGCGCAAAAAGTCGGTGTAAAAACCAATGCGCTTTACTGGGCGACCACAACCATCAACGGTGGCGTTGAAATTGGTCTGGGACAGAAGACGACTCTTGATCTTGAGGGTGCCTATAATCCGTGGAATTTCAAAGACGGTAAAAAAATCCATTTTTGGCTGGCGCAACCCGAATTGCGTTATTGGCTGTGTGAACGGTTCGAAGGGCATTTTTTCGGGATTCATGCTCACGGCGGTCGATTCTATGCGGCGTTCGATCAAAAACGCTACGACGGTAATTTTGTGGGGGCGGGTCTTTCCTACGGTTACAACTGGATTCTTTCCCCGCATTGGAATTTTGAATTGACGGCGGGTGTGGGTTATACTTACGCATGGTATGAGGAGAGTCCGTGGCTTCCGTGTATCAAATGTCTGAAGGATAAGGAAAAACACATGTTCGGCCCTACGAAGTTAGGCATTACATTCACCTATATTTTCTAAAATACGGTATATATGAAGAGATTGATACTATATACTTTGGGTGCGTTCCTTCTGTTGAACGGCGGATGTGCCTCAAATCGAAAAGCGGCGAAGAGCATTACGGTCTCTCCGTCTCCTAATGTGGTGGCTCCCGACAGCGCAAATCTCGTGCAACTCGACATGATGTTTCATGTCTCCGAACACTACCTCTCGCGCCGTTGCCGAATGATTCTGACCCCTCAGTTGTGGGTTTCCGATTCCCTTTATGGCACATACCGACCCGCGATTCTCGATGCGCCCATTTATTTCAAGAAGACTAACCGCCGCGTCAGGTTGGAGGGCTATGTGGATGAGTATGCCGATCAGGCGGTAAAGATGAATAAGGTGTCGCGTGCTTACGACCTTCCTTACCGCGAGACGGTTTCGATCCCCGAAGAGGTCGATCAGGCTGTGGTGCGTGCCGTGGTGGAGTCCGATGGTTGCGGCGTGTGTCGAACGATCGACACGGTCGATGTGGCACGGGTCTCGAATCCCGTGATGATCATGGAAGAACCGAAAGAGAACATGCAACTCAATTGGATCGAGCCTCAGTTTGTCATTCGTCCCAAAGTGGTCGAAGGGAGGGGCGTGGCTCACCTGCAATTTAAGATTGATTTTCATAAGATTGATCTGAATATGGGGAACAACCGTCGGGAGTTGGATTCGATGCTCTGCCGACTTGCTCCCGTGGTGTCCGACTCGCTGGCTACGCTGACTTCGCTCGAAATCGTGGGTATGGCTTCAGCCGATGGTTCTTTGGCATACAATACGCCTTTGGCATACCGACGCGCCCGTTCCGCCAAGGATTGGCTGGTGAAGAATCTGAATCTCACGCCGCAACAAACTGCGGGTGTGAAGGTGGGCTGTCGTCCCGAAGGATGGGCTCCCGTTTTGGAGGCGATGGTTGCTGCGGGTGATGCCGATTCGGTGCATGTGGCACGCATCCTGAGAAAATATGCAGGCAGTAATGATGACGTGCAGGAGTATTTCATCCGTCGTCTTCCCTGTTGGAGAAATATCCGTAACAACTACCTCCAGAAGGATCGGAAAGTGGAGTATGTCTATACATATAATATAAAGAGTTTCACGACCGATGAGGAGTTGCTCTTCATGTATGAGAAACGTCCCGATGCCTTCAACGAGGAGGAATTGCTTCGTGTGGCGGCTTTGTCCGATACGCCCGAACGCAAGAAGGAGGTCTATCAGACCATCACTTATTACTTCCCGCAGTCGTATGTGGCGACCAACAACCTTGCGGTGCTTTACTTGCGCGAGGGTAATTCCGAGAAGGCACGCAGCCTGATGACGGAACTTGCCAAGTACGACGAGGAGGCTCTTAACACGTTGGCTGTGACCTATGTCTATGAAAATGACTATGAACGTGCCATCGAACTTCTGGAGCAGATCGACACGCCGCAGGCGCGCTATAATTTGGGTATTCTGAAGGCGCGGATGCGTCAGTTGGGCGAGGCTTACGAATTGCTGCGCGAATTTGGTGATGTCAATTCGGCAATTTGCGCACTGAGCGTCAATCGCAACGAGGAGGCCGATACGATGCTTCGCAAACTGGACGATCTGTCGCCCGTGGCCGAATATGTGCGTGCGCTTGTGGCTGCCCGATTGGCAAACGATGCCGAATTTTTCCTCCACCTGCCGTCGGCCTGTCGTGAAGAGCGTCTGCGCAAGCGTGCCAAAGGAGAGGGTGATTTCCTGCCCTATTTCGAGCGAGAGGAGTTTGTAGAAATTGTGAACGGGCAAAATTAAACAGATAGCAGGATTATATGAACCAAGCGATAAAATATTTATTCTTTTTTGTTGCAGTCGTGAGTATGTACTCGTGCATCAAGGATGAGACACTCTATCCGTGTCCTCTGCTCAGCATCGACATCGAGGTTGAAGACAAAAATTATTCCAATGTCGATAAGGTGTGGGGTCTTGAGGAGCGACGGGACGAGAATCTTCCTTTCCGCGAGTATATCCCGACGTTGTATTGCCGTCTTTCCCGTCTTGATGCAGGCAAAACCGCGGAAGTGGTGTGGGAACGGAAACTCGGAGTAGTCGAGGGGGATGACAAGGTGCTGAATTTCACCTTTCCTGAGGAATATCCTTTCGGTACTTATGTGCTGACTTCGTGGGGAGGTCTTGAGGATCTTTCGCCGCTCGACGAGCAACGCACCTCCATCCGTCTTCATCGCAATGGTACGGAAGGTCGTGATCTCTACTTTTCGCAGGACACCATCACGTTTGGCTATACGTTCAAGGGTTATACGGTGGGCATGAAACGGATCAAGGGTAAACTGATCGTGGAGTCGAAGAATCTTCCCTCCAATGTCACCCGTACATTCGAATCTGCCCAAGGGGTTGCCGGACGGATGAACACGAAGATGGAATACGATGCCGCAACAACCGTGAAGGGATGGAAGAAGATCGACACTCACGAAAGTTTTGTTGCACATACATTGCTTGCCCCGTCGCTCAAGGAGCGGGGAACGGCCTTTGCCTTGAAGTATTGCGACACCGAAAGCGATGATACGATCCTTGCTCCCACGAAGGTCGGCATTACGATGGAACGAAACCGACTTTCGGTATTGCGTTATGAGTATCAGGGCAATAACGAATTTGCAATCTATGTGCTTATAGATGACAATTGGGAGATCGTCCACGGCATGGATATTGAATGAATTTTTATATACATTTTTTTAACTTTTAACTAATTATTTATCATGAAGAAATCAACTATTTTAATTGCACTTGCTGCAGTTGCCGGTATGTTTACCTCGTGCAGCAAGGACAGTGAGAATCTTGGTCCGGACGTGATTGACAATGCAAAGCAGGAGATCGTTCTGCAGGTATCGAACGAAGGTGATGCCCTGACGGCCACCCGTGCCGGACGTCCCCTTTTCAGTGAAGAGGCCAAGCAGGAAATCGACAATGTCCTTGTGATTATTACCAAGGATAAGGCGAAAGGCGAAAACGGTTATACCGTAGCACACGTTCAGGAGATTACCGATTGGAAGACGGCATCGCTTGCTTACAACACCAACGGTCATGGTCGTGAGATGATCATTACACTTAAGGATAAGCAGGGGTTGGACAAGAAATTGCCGGAAGGTTCTTATATCGTTTATGCCATTGGTTACAGCAACAATTCGTCTTATGCAAAGAACACACTTCCTGAAGAAGGAAAGGAATTTGCTCCCAATACGATTCTCTCTCTGACGAGCGGTGTCGGAGAGGAGATTTTCGCAGGTTCTGTTGAATTGAAGGTCGAAGCCGCAAAGGGTTTCCGCCCCAATGTCGTTCTTCATCGTCAGGTTGCCGGTATCTTCACTTATCTGACGAACATTCCTTATTATCAGGTTGGTGATGAGAAGAACGAGAATAAGATTGTGGGTACGAAGTTGAGCCTTTATGCCGTTGCAAAGTGCGACGGTCTTGTTCTGGGTGACTTCGTAAGCACCGAAGTGACTAATAACGGAAACAACAGCAAGGTTAAGAATGTGATCAACGGTAACAACCAGACTGAAGGCGAGACGTTGGTTTATACGATCAATTTGACCGATTGGTTCAAGAAGATCAAGGATGAGAATAACGATAACCTCATTGACACCGACGCAACTGCTGCCGGTAACGGTAATTACTCGAACTGGCAGAACCCTTGTAAAAATTCCGATGGTTCTTATAAGGCTACTTTCAAGAAAGGTTCGGTATTCGGAGGTACGTTCCTGATTCCTTTCAAACCGGTACTGTTGGACGCAACACGTTTGTGCTGAAAATGACCGATAATACAGGTTCGCATGTATTCCAGACTTGGGTTATCAAATTGGACAGCAAGGCTACTCCTACGGTAACGGCTGATGTATGGGAAACCAATTCCTTTAAGATGGGCATGTCTTTTGAGTAGTCGGTTAATGAATACAGCATTTTCCGCAACCAACTTTATGGTGTAGGTAAACGTGTTAATGATACCGTGAAACCCGGTCCTAATCCCGGT
>RCNI01002048.1_pt1 | contig 10175 bp, 7 predicted proteins | sample 2041151 | NCBI WGS metagenome assembly RCNI01 (sample SAMN09708214, study PRJNA481090) | feces metagenome | isolation source: feces | place: Antarctica: Albino Rookery
CCACATATCCCGCAGAGGGATCTGTTCGCTCAAATAGTCCGCAAGCCCCTGCTGAAATCTGCCGCTGGTTATTTCGGAAACCGACAATTTCGGGAACTTTGCCAGCACCCGGTTTTCGTTGGGTGAAAATGTTTTATCCGGCAGCAGGAAGGTCAGAAGCGCCGCCAAAAACAGCAGAATGAAAAATCCCGCCGCAAATCTTTTTCTGTTCTTTTTCATTTTGACCCCCTAAAAACGGAAATAGAGGAATGGATTATAAGAGTCCGCCACAAGGAAAGATATTGCCGCAATTAAAATCACAGCAATGCACCCATAAGAGATCCATTCAAAGGACTTCTTCCCTACCGCCTTACGCATAACCAGTGTCATACGCTTCGGCAGTCCCGTAGCCCCCAGTGCCAGCACTATCAGCATAAACCACGCCCCGGACAGATAAAACTTTGCCGCACCGTCCACAAAGGGCACGCCAATGCCCAGCATGGCTTTATAGAAGGCTCCGGCAGAGGACAGATCCGGGCAGGCAAAAATCACCCATCCAAAAAGCACCACAATAATGGTATAAAGTCCCTGACAGAACTTTGGCCACCGCTCCATTTTTTCTAACAGGAAAAACTTTTCCACTGTCAGAAACAGAAAATAGTAGAGTCCCCACAGAAGAAACTGCCACGCTGCTCCGTGCCACAGTCCCGTCAGCGCCCAGACTGTCAAAAGGTTCAGCACCATTCTGGCTTTGCCCTTGCGGTTGCCCCCCAAGGGAATGTACACATACTCACGAAACCATGTGCCGAGCGTAATGTGCCAGCGGCGCCAGAATTCCGTAATGCTTTTAGACTGGTAGGGGTAGCGAAAATTCTCGGTAAAGTGAAAACCGAACATTCTGCCCAAGCCGATAGCCATATCGGAATAGGCGGAAAAATCAAAATAGATCTGGAAGGCAAAGGCAACTGCTCCCAGCCATGCTCCAACAGTGCTTAACTGGTGAAGACCGGATATTTCGTCCCAAAGGATGCCAATCTGGTTAGCCAGAAGGACTTTTTTGCCGAGGCCCAGCGTGAAGCGCCGGATGCCGCAATACATATCGGAAGTCGTGTGCTTTCGATCCTCCAGTTGCTTTTCCACATCTGAATACCGCACGATAGGGCCTGCGATCAGCTGGGGAAACATACTGATATACATGGCGAAATTCACCCAGCTTTTCTGCGCTTTCACTTCGCCCCGGTACACATCCACCACATAGGAGAGCGCCTGGAAAGTATAGAAGGAAATACCGATAGGCAGCGCCGGAGCGGTTACAGGCAGATTTTTAAGGAATGGGATATTTTCCAGAATAAATCCAAAATACTTGTAATACGCCAATGTACCCAGACTGAAAATGACCGACAGCCACATCAGAATCTTGGCAAGCCGCACATTTCCCTGCTCCATGCACCGCTGCATCCATAAGGTCAGCGCCCAGATATAAACGGTGGTGACAGCCATCAAAATAATGTTGGCAGGCTCTCCCCATGCATAAAAGATCAGGCTGACAATAAGCAGATGGAGATTTTTCCATCGGTTCGGCAGGGCGTAATACAGAAAGACCGTCAGAGGAAGAAAGAGTGTCAGAAAGAGTAAACTGCTAAATACCATTCTTTACTCCTCAGCCACAGATAGATGACAGCTTGGCAATATGCATATTCGTAGCAATCATGGCAGTGTTATTGGCAAAGATCAAATCGTTCGCCTTCTTCTCTTCCGCAAACTCCACCAGATTTCCCTTCCAGTAACGATAGTCGATTTCATAAATAGTGCTGTAGTGATCTACAAAATAAGGAAGCAGCGCATTGCCGTAGGATTCCTTCACGATGATGCAGACAGAATTATCCTTCACATCGGGATTGTTAAAGACGGAAATCGGATTATCGCCGCCGGCAAAGGTACTGTACTTGGTACCGGACTTCCAGCCGGTTACATCCGAGATGATATTCCAGGGGTAGCTCTTGCCCTTGCCGTCAGTAAAGGTCATGCTGGCATTGGCAGACACCGGGTAATACGCCGTTACTGTATCGGACAGCTTTTCCAAAGACGGATCCTGCTTGAGGTTCTGGGCATAAAGAGAACCCTTGAAATCAGTAAAGTCAACGCGCTTCCGCTGCGCCATGGTGTAGGGAGTAATGCCCTTTGTCTGGCAAAACGCTTCGTAGGCATAGTAGGCACCATTTCCGTTCCAATGATGATCAACACTAAAATAGAGATTTTCATCACGGTGCTGCATAAGATTGTCGAAGCAGCGAACCGGCTTCACATTGCTGTTAAGCTTAGCAAAGATCTTCTCAATAGCTTCGCCCTGATCGCTGTATTCCGGCAGAATCTTTGCAATGTCATCCGGCAAAGCAATGCCAATCGCAGTGGGAATCGTAAGGGCATAGACCTGCGTCTTTCCTGTCAGCGCATCCGCAACGCGGTTCACAATGTCCGCATAGGTCTGAGCCGGAGTGTCCCTGTATGTATAAAGCTCAAACAGACTGTCATCCACCCGAATGGTGGCGCTGGGATAACGCTTAAAGCTACCGCTCTTGCTCTGAAGCACCGGGTAGGAAGGCTTCTCGGTTGTCTGCTCCTGAGGCTTTGTCTCAGGCTGAACCGTAGGCGTAGGCGTAGTCTCAGACTGAATCGTGGGTGTGGTCTGGGATGCATCGGTGCTCTCGCCTGTGGCGGGCACACGGTAGTTGGAATCGGATGCATTGTCGAGAATCAGATTTGCACTGCTGTAATCATTGGTAATGCACACAAAAATGTACTTGCCGTTCTGCCGGGTAACAGCACGGTCAATTTTCTCAACTTCTGCCGGGATGTAGCTTGCAAACTGGCGCCGAACCTCTGCAATGTGGTTATCCACTGCCTGCATGGCATTTGTTCCTTTGTCGGCGCTGGGGAGCGTCAAAAGTGCCACCTCGTCGGCATAATAGCCGCTGCCGGCGTAGAGAGATACGGTGCTGCCCTCGGGCAGGTCAGGAAAGTACAGGGCTCCGGTCTCCCCCATGGGTTTCAGCTCTGTGTCGTATCTTACCTGACTCAGCAGAGACGAAAGGATTTCCTCTGCGTTGATGTCTGTTGTTTGCTTGCCGCATCCGGTCGCTGCTGCTGTCAGCAGCAGTACCAAAAATATTGACAAAAGACGGTGAAATGCTCTTTTCATGCTGTTTCCTCCTACGGTTGCAATCGTTGTTATGTTAAGTAGATGTACAGCATCGACAGAAGGTGACATAAAAAACGAAAATTCTCAAAAAAATTTTTCACTCTGACAAAAAAGAAAAATGCCTCCCCTCTGATTGAGGGAAGGCATTGCAAATTGTTAAAAATGGCTGTTGGCATATTCGGGTTTCAGCAGCGGCAAAACCGTTTCCCGGTCAATCACAAATTCGGGGCATCCCATAAAGCCGGGAGCTACCTCGTATTTATCAAAGGGAATCACCAGATCTCCCGCTTCATTAAAGTAGAAATTGTGGTCAGCGCCCACCGGCGGGAAATCAAATCCATACTCTTCCCTATCAATCCAATAAGCCATTTGCGGATTCTCCTGAATCTGAAGGCGCATCTGCTGCTTAATATTCTCCGTCAGAATCTCGCTGAAGCTGTCATTTTGGAAGAGATCTCCCAACTGAACGCACTTTCCGTTCTGACGATCCACATGTCTGAATGCGAAATGGCTGGAGCTGCTTCCGCTGATGGTGTGAACGGAGAGTTTCAGCGTAAACCAGCGCTCTGTATTGGTCACTATATTGTAGTCCACATAAATGGAGCCATGGCCCTCATCACCATCCAGCTCAAGATCGTCGTAAAACTGTCGGATCAGGCCTTTGACTATCTGGTCTACATCCTTGTTGATGTAGTCTTCCGCAGAGCCTTCGGACGCATTGGGAATGTTCGGAGCTGCGATATTCATTTCGTGATTATCATTGGGTCTCCAATAATTTCGGATGGTTACCACATGAATCAGGTCTCCCAGCACCGGCACTTTTTCCATAGCCGCTGCATAGGCGGTGCTCACATTGGGCAGCACAAACAGCAAAGCAACGAGCAGGCAGGCCGGTGCGGCAAGCGCCTTCGTAAACCGCAGTGCAAAACTACGCTTTTCGCTTCTGGGCGGCAGCGCTGCCAAGGCTGCTTCCAGCTTTTGGTTGGCACATTCCGGTATTCTGATTTTTTCTTCAGCTGCTTTCTCACGAAGCATTTTATCAAATTTGTTCATCCGAAAAAATCCTCCTTATCTAATGATTTGCGAAGCATCTTTCTCGCTCTCGAAAGCTGTTTTTTCACCGCAACCACCGAAGCACCGGTAATTTTGGCAATTTCCAAAATGGACATTTCCTCATAGTAATAGAGAATCACCACTGTGGAATAGGGCTGATTCAGTTTTTCAACCGCCTCCCGCAGCACGAGTTTCGTAGATATATCCGTCTTTTCCGGAGCCTCAGCAAGATCCCATTGTTCATCAATATCCACAGTGACACAGCGTTTGCGCAGCATCTCCAATGCGGTATTATGTACAATGGTCAGTACCCAAGGCTTGAAAGAGTGCTTGTTTTTCAATTGATGCAAATTACAATAGGCACGGATTACTGCCTCGCCCACCACATCCGCAGCATCCTGCTCATTGCGGACAATGGTAAAGGCCAAGGCAAACATGGAATCCCGGTACAGTCTTATATTTTCACAAAATTCTTCTTTTGTATAGAGATACTGATTCATTCTTTCACCATTTTCATCCTGCTTCCTTAGCAGGGTACATTCATCGATCTCAGTGTTACATAGGTATAGATTAAAAAAGAGTAACAAAGGTGACAAAATTTTTCTTATTTTTGTAAAAATACCTCCTGCACCGCTGAAACAAGCGCATCAGCCGCGCGCAGGAGGTAAAAAAACATATGGATTTTCCGGATTATTTCAGTCGCACATCTTCGTCGCCAAAGAAATACAGTGCCAAAGCACCCGGTCCCAAATAGGAGCCAGTGACCGGCTCATGCTCCACAATCATAATCTGCTTCGGAGGATGGTTGGCACTGATCATCTCAGCCAGACGCTGGGCATCCTCAGGGCTGTTAGCATGGGAAATGCCAACGATCTGATTTTCGGGGTCCACAACAAGCTTATCGTACTTCTCCGCCAGATGGGAAAGCACAGACTTACGGCTTCTCACTTTGGCATAGGAGACAATTTTTCCATGCTCGTTACCCTTCAGCAGAGGCTTGATATTCAGCAGTGTTCCCAAGATTGCAACTGCGTTGGAAAGGCGGCCGCCTCTGCGCAGATGATTGAGATCATCCACCGTAAAAATCTGGGCAACATTGGGGCGAAGGCTCTCGATATAATCAGCAGTTTCATCAAGGCTCATGCCCTTAGCCGCACATTCGTGTGCCTTGAGAACCAACAGGCCCTCGCCAAGGGATGCGCACATGCTGTCCACTGTGCGGATTTTTCTGTCAGGATACTCTTCCGCCAGTTGATCCCGTGCAATCACGGAAGATGCAAAAGATCCGCTGACGCCGGAGCCCATACCCACAAACAAGATGTCCTTGCCTTCCTTGAGAACGGGGTCCATATAGTCGATGTACTTCTGAGGGTTGATCTGGGAAGTAGTAATTTCCGTGCCCTCTTTCATGGAATCATAGTATGCGGCACAGTCAAAGCTTTCCGTGTCCAGACACTCAAAAGCCTTGCCCTCGATAAGATAGGAAAGCGGGATCACATGGATGCCGTATTCCTTTGTCAGCGGTGTCGGCAGATTTGCAGAGGTATCGGTAAAAATAACAAAATCCATAGGGGGTTCTCCTTACTGAACTAAATTCGGCTTCAAAGCCGCAATTCAGGTATTTACTGGTGTATGCCAAATTATTATATCATTTCGGCAGGAAAATGCATTCGTAACCCCGCCGGCAACGCCATTGGTAGGCCTACTCCCTGTGGAATTTCAGGTTTTTTCCTCTCTACCGCCAGTAGAGTCATGTTAAATAGTTCGGATTTCTCCCGTTTTCTTAGTATTTATCGCTATTTCTCACAAATTCTGTTTGGTACTGAATTTCCTGCTGATTTCGTTCGCCTGATACTCTCTCGGCAGTTCTTTTTTGAAAATATTCCAGACGGGGATGGAAAATCTAAAGCAGAAAATGCAGACAATTTGAAGAGAAGATGCTGACATTGAGCTATCCCGCTGCGGCAAACATCAAATGCCTCATTGCCGGTACCCCCTTACGATTCCATAAAGCTGCAAGTATTTTGATGGTATTCCTAGACTGAACATATCAAAAAAATACCCCTCCAAACGGAGGGGTATTTTCAGATGAGTTATGCGGCAGCGGAGCCAAACAGTCCCTGAATGTGCAGTACCAGTTCCTGCCACTGCTCCATGGACATGCTAACAATATTTGTGTACTCCGGTGTCTCGGGAACTTTTGCGTTGTTTGTAAACGAAATTTCCAGCTTACCGATCTCAGCGGCGGCGCCTTCTCCGGCAACACTGTCAACGGAGATGGTGATGCTGTTTTCGTCCTTCTTGGCAACGCCCTTCAACTCTACGAGCTTCTTGTCGTCCTCCATCAGGGACAGAGTATAACGGTTGTTGGAACGATCCCATGTAACTGCTGCGGACATATTCTTCTTTTCATCTTCGTCAGTCATGTCGATTGCAAGCTTTCCGTTATATACACCGTCTTTTTCAGCGGATTCCACACGGACAGTCACATCGAAATTGGGAAGGCCATTATCCGTTGCATCCATATGGACTACAATTGCATCGCTGGCTGCAGGATCAACACCCAGCTCTACATTGTAATTAAGCTGCTCGTCAACACCGTCACACTTGGCATTAACTGCCATCAGGACAGACATGATCATGCCGTTATCCGGGTTAATGTTATATGTCAAAGTGGCCTTTGCATTGCTGTCCTGAAGCATTTCATTGATTTCTTTCTTGGCCTGCTCCAGTTCCTTCTTTGCGGACTCAAGGTCACCCAGATCAGCGGACATACCAGCCATTTTGTCAATAAAGCCAGTGAGCTGAGAATCCAGCAAATTCATTACCAGCTCCGCAATCTGTGTCAGTTCCTTAGAGGTCATGGTGTAGCTGACGGCAATAGCCTTCTGGTCAGCACCGCCGATCTTAACGGTCTTTTCCTCCTGCTTGATCTCACAGGCTTTAATGATCTCAGCGACCTTCTGAGACAGCTTCTCAGCTTCCTCGGTCAGGTTGTTACCCTTTTGGAGATCTGCCAGCTTCCGGAAGACTTCCTGAATCTGTCCAAACTGCTTCAGGAACTCCTCATTTGTAACGCCCAGCATCTGAGGCAGGAGAGAATCCTTGAGATCCTCTTCCAGCGTATCCAGCTTCATGCCGTAAGGCTTTCCAAGAAGCATGGGCATATCCAGACAGACTTCTTTCTTATTCAAATAGAAGCCAAAGTCAATATTCTGGCCGCTGGCGCTGATCTTTGAAAGAGCAGCAAGCTTGCTGGCTTCGGTGTCGTAATATGCAGAAATATCAAAGTTTGCTTCCTTGCTTTCCATCTTCATGGAAATAGCACCGGAGGTAATATTCTTCAGAGTGTCCATCCATTCTGCGGAGAATTTTCCGCTCATGGCTTCGTTGGTCTTTTTGTAGGCATCCTGCAAAACTTCCTCGGGTGTTTTCTGGGGCTCTTTGTTCTTAGAAGAAGAACATCCTGCAAAAGAGAAAACCACTCCCAGCAGAAGTACCGCTGCCAGCATCAGAGCCAGGGAACGCTTAAATTTTTTCATAAAATCAACCCTTTCCTATTTTTCTATCTTTTCGGAAATATCTGATTGAGCAGTCATAAGCGAAAAAAGCTTAAGCCACCCTTACTTGACTAATATATAACACATAACCAATTTAGTCAATATTGTTTGCAAATTCAATTGTCATAAGCGTACAAAATCTGCGCAGAAAAATACATTTTCCGTCTGTACTTCAGGTAATATCATGGCTTGCAGGTCTTACAGGGAGTATAGCCCTTAGCATCAAGTTCTGCTTTTGTTCCATGAAATTCCAGGCGGTTTTCCCCGTTGATTTTTTTCGCATGTGCGCATGTTGGGCAATGATATTTTCCGGTTTTGATATTTACCACATAGTCACACTCCCCGATCTCCTGCTGCTGAGGCTGCGTAGGCTTTGGCTCCGTGGGCTTCGGATTCGTGGGTTTCGGCGGCTCCGGTTTTTGTGTGCTGTTGGGGCCAATGCCTCCAAACACATCCGCATCTGGGTTGCGGGAAGGTTTCATAGTCACCTTTTTTCCGTCAGATACGCATATGATATCCCCTTGCAGATCGGTTCGGAACAGTTTGGTGTCTGCATCTCTGAAGCGGCTCAAAACCGAATCTTTGGGGTGGCCGTAGGAATTTCCCTTTCCGCAGGAAATCACCGCATATTCAGGCATTACCGCATTGATGAAAGGATAAGTGGAGGATGTATCGGAGCCATGGTGTCCAACCTTCAAAACAGCGGATTTGAGGGGTGCTCCCCGATCCACCAGTTCTTTCTCCACTTCTCTCTCGGCATCACCGGTAAACAGGAAGGAAGTCTCACCGTACTCAATACGGATTACGATGGAAGTATTATTGGTGCTTACACTTCCGGTTTTCGGCTTGCAGGACAGCACCGTACACTTGGCACTTCCCAGCATAAAGGTATCGTTTGTCTTGGGAACTGTGATGCTGATTCCCTGCTTATCCAGATTACTCACAAAGTTTTTGAAAGCTCTGGAATTATACTCCGTCACAGGAGCGAACGCTACGCCAACTTTTGCGTAGTTAAGAGCGCCGGAAAGGCCACCCACATGATCCTCGTGGGCATGACTGCAAACAATGTAGTCCAGATAATTTACATTATGCTTTTCAAGGTATGTATAGATAATGTTAGAATCCGGGGCGTTACCGCCATCAATGAGCATAGCTTTTCCATCACAGAGGATCAGCGCAGAATCTGCCTGCCCCACATCGATAAAGTGGACTTCGAACTTGCTGTCCGCAGGTACCTGCGGCTTTGTGGGCTTTGCAGCAGGGTCTGCCGGATTTACAGACGGTACCGAAGGATCCTGCGTCTCGGCAGATTCCTCCGGCAGAGCAGTTTCGCCGGGTAACTGGCTTTCTTCTGTCGGATTTCCAGTAGTTGCTTGTGTTTGAGATTCTATCGGAGCCGCCATGCTGTCCTGTGTGGCTCCCGGGGCGGAAATCTGCGGTTCTGTCGACTGTGTGGGTGCCGCCAGCAACGCAATCAAGCACAAAATAACAGCCGCTGCCGCCTTAAATCCCCTTTTATCGGCAAACACACTGTCGATCATTTTCTGCCATGGCACAATCGGTGCCACAAACACCGCTGCCAGCAGCATCAGGAAGGAACAGGGATGGGGCAGGTACATAAGTCCTCCCACCCCGAAGAATCCTGCAAGGATCCAAAGCAGAATGGTTTTCAATTTCTGTCTGTTTATGTTGTTTGGTTTCATTTTCTCCTCTTTCCGCAATATGCATGTATATTGTTAAAAGTATATTATACCTTTATATTTTTGAAAACTCAAATCTTTTTCCGGGCATTAACCACCAAATTTCCGCTTTTTTCTTTGGTTACACCGCACATAAAAGCATCCACCCTGCCTGCCTTTCGGCAGACAGGGCGGATGCAGCAGCTGCATATTTAGGAAGAAAGCAGATAAAACTGCGTATGAGAAATTGATGTCTTTCAGCCTTTCACAGCGCCGGCGGTAAGGCCGTTTACAATGTTTTTCACAAGGCAGAAATAGAGAATGACAATGGGAATGGCGATAAACACCGAACCGGCGGCAAACCGTGCAAAATGGGTTTCCGGCAGGTTAAACAGTCCCACAGCTACCGTCCACATATTTCTGTCCTTCAGCAGCAGTTTCGGCAGAAGCACATCGCTCCATGGCCATGCAAACTGAGTAAGCATCGTGTAAACCACCATGGGTTTACTGAGTGGCAGGGTGATCTTGGTGAACACCTCCAGATTGGTGGCACCGTCCAGTCGGGCAGCTTCAAAAATCGTGTTGGGAATGGAATCAAAGTAACCCTTCTGCACCATGTAGTTTACCGGCGTGGTAGCAGCGTAGAAGAAAATCAGAGATTCCAGCTTATTGATGAGTCCCAGCTGAGTCATAATGATATATACC
>RCNI01002049.1_pt1 | contig 10172 bp, 9 predicted proteins | sample 2041151 | NCBI WGS metagenome assembly RCNI01 (sample SAMN09708214, study PRJNA481090) | feces metagenome | isolation source: feces | place: Antarctica: Albino Rookery
CCGCATGAAGGAAGCCGTCGGCGATACCACCGCTCTGTACGGTCTGATCTGCGGCCCCTTCACTCTGGCATCTCACCTGCGCGGCAACAACCTGTTTACCGATATGTTCGACTTTGAGGACGAAGTGGCTGACCTGTTTGCTTTCTGCACCCGTGTCTGCAACCGTATGGCAGATTACTATCTGGAAGCCGGCATGGATGTTATTGCTATGGTTGACCCTCTGATCTCTCAGATTTCCACCGCTCACTTTGAGCAGTTCATGTCCGAGCCTTACACCGAAATTTTTGACCACATCCGCAACGCCGGCGGTCTGTCCTCCTTCTTTGTCTGCGGCGACGCAACCCGTAACATTGAAGTTATGTGCAAGACCAACCCCGACTCCATCAGCGTGGACGAAAACGTTGACCTGCTGGCAGCCAAGGCTATTTCCGACCGCTACAATATTGCCATCGGCGGCAACATTCCTCTGACTTCCATTATGCTGTTGGGCAATCAGCAGGATAACATGAAGTTTGTCGTGGATCTGCTGGATTCCGTAAAGGATAAGAAGAACTTTATTCTGGCTCCCGGCTGTGACATGCCTTACGCTGTTCCTGTTGAAAACTGCATCGGTGTTGCACAGGCAGCCATCGAAACCGACGTTGTTCGGGAAATGGTTAAGAACTACCAGGCCGCTGAGGTCGATACCTCCAGCGTTGTCCTGCCCGACTATGCAAACCTCAAGAAGCCTCTGGTGGAAGTGTTCACTCTGGACTCCGCTCAGTGCGCAGCCTGCGGCTACATGATGGGCGCTGCCAACGAGGCAAAGGCCACCTTCGGCGATGCCATCGACATGGTGGAATACAAGTTCATCTACAAGGAGAACGTGGCACGTTGCACCAAGATGGGTGTTCCCAACCTGCCTTCCATGTATATTAACGGCGAGCTGAAGTTCCGCTCCATCATCCCCACCAAGGCTGAGCTGGAAAGCGCAATTCGGGAAGCAATGGATGCCTGCAAGGCATGAGTAAGCTCTATCTGATTACCGGCTTTCTGGGGGCTGGAAAAACCACATTTATGCGGAATTTCCTGCCCCTGTTCCGGGGCGAAAAAATCCGGCTCATTATCAATGAATTCGGACAGGAAGGTATTGACGGCCCGCTCCTTTCCGACCTGGATGCCATGCTGCAGGAGATTTCCGGCGGTTCCGTGTTCTGCACCTGCCGTTTGGATCAGTTCGAGGCAGCGCTGCATCAGTGCGGGGAAGAGGAAACCATTTTGGTGGAGGCGTCGGGCCTGTCTGACCCGACCGGTGTCAGACGGCTGTTTTCCCAGACGGATCGGTTTCCCCATATCCGGTATATGGGTGGGATCTGCCTGGTGGATGCAGTGCGGTTCCCCAAGGTCTATGCTACCGCACGGACCTGTGTGCGGCAGATTGCCGCATCGGACGTGGTGCTTCTCAATAAGATCGACCGGGCCAGCAGTGAACAGCTTCAGAACACCCGTGATCTGATTCTGGGTCAGAGACCGGATATTCCCGTGGTGGAAACCAGCTTCGGCAAGGTTCCTGAGGATTTTCTGGATATTCTGCAAAGAAGCCAGAACGGAGACCGGGAAGACCTGCCCCAGATAGCGGATTTGTCGTCAAGGCGCATTACCGTCCGGATCCGCCCGGAAATCAGTGCCTACGAGCTGAAAAAGTTTATCGAAATGTTTGCGGAAAACACTTACCGGGTAAAAGGCCTCATTGAAACACGGGATATGGGCACGGTGCTTGCAGACTGCGTGGGAAATGTGGTATCGGTGGAAAAATCGGATATCCCGGCGGAAAAGGAAAAGCTGGGTGTGCTTACGGTTTTGTCCGGCGCCAAAATGCCTGTGTACAAAGCGGTGCAAAATGCCTGTAAGTGGTATGAGCGCTTCATTTTGTCGGTAGACGCCAAAAACGAAATACCCAGAAAAAAAACTTAAAATATTTGCGGCACCTTCGGCTCACAGCCGGAGGTGCCGTTTGTTTTTTGGGGCCGGGATTTTCCCCAAGTGACGGTTTTATGGAAACTGAAACAAGAATCCCCGGTCAAGCTGACTAAATTTGTGCATTATCTTCTGTATAAAACCACAATTGAGAAGGAAGTTTCTGCGTGCTATAATATCCTTAATCATGCGGACAGGATTTTACTCCACACAATAAAACCTGCCCGTATCAAAAAGGAGGAATGTTCACCCCGTTTAACTCACGGTGCGGCAGTGTGGAGACCTGTCGTAATACTGTACATCGTATACCGGTGACAGCGAGGGCACATAGCCAGGATTGGGTGTGCTTAGAGTTAGAAGTGTATGGCAAAGGTAACCTTAAAAAACATCAAGAAGATCTATCCGCAAAGCAGCGACGAAACCAAGAAGAAAAAGAAGCACAAGAAGGACGAGCCTGAAAAAGAAAAGGCTAATCTGCAGATCACCGATCAGGGTGTTGTTGCCGTTCAGGAATTCAACCTGGAGATTCAGGATAAGGAATTCATCGTTCTGGTCGGCCCCTCCGGCTGTGGTAAGTCTACTACACTGCGTATGGTGGCAGGTCTGGAAGAGATCACTGAAGGCGAGCTGTATATCGGCGACCGTCTGGTCAACGAAGTGGCACCTAAGGACCGTGATATCGCAATGGTCTTCCAGAACTATGCTCTGTACCCCCACATGACCGTATACGACAACATGGCCTTCGCACTGAAGCTGCGCAAGACCCCCAAGGCTGAAATTGACAAGAAGGTCAGAGAGGCTGCCGAGATTCTGGACATTACCCAGTACCTCAACCGTAAGCCTAAGGCTCTGTCCGGTGGTCAGCGTCAGCGTGTTGCCATCGGCCGTGCAATTGTCCGTGCTCCTCAGGTCATGCTGATGGACGAACCCCTTAGTAACTTGGATGCTAAGCTTCGTAACCAGATGCGTGCAGAGATCATCAAGCTGCGTGAGCGTATCAATACTACCTTTATTTATGTTACTCATGACCAGACTGAGGCTATGACTCTGGGTGACCGTATCGTCATTATGAAGGACGGCTTTATCCAGCAGATTGGCACGCCTCAGGAAGTCTTTAACCATCCCTACAACCTGTTTGTAGCTGGCTTTATCGGCTCTCCTCAGATGAACATGTTTGATGCAAAGCTGAAGAAGGTCGGCGGTAAGTACGCGGTAGAGCTGGACGGCTACACCGTTGAGCTGTCTCCCGAAAAGCAGGCAGCACTTGCTGCAAAGAATACTCCGGAGCAGGATGTCAAGCTGGGTGTCCGTCCTGAGCACGTTACTCTGGAGCAGACCGGCGTAAGAGCTAAGGTTGACGTAAGCGAAATGATGGGCTCCAGCGTCCATCTGCACGTAACCGCTATGGGCCAGGATGTTGTTCTGGTAGTTTCTACTATGGAAATGACCGGCGCAGAAGTTGCAGCCCTCACTTCCGGTAAAGAAATCAAGTTTGCTTTCAGCGGCAACAACTGCCACGTCTTCAACAAGGAGACAGGCATCAACCTGGAAGCTTAAGTTATTTGAAAATAAAACCCACCAGAGGAAGCGTTTCCTCTGGTGGGTTTTTGCATTTGCCGGGAGAAATGGGCCGCCGGGGCTGTCCCGGATAAAAATACCCGGTGCGTTTTTGGGAACCGCCCTAAAGAGGCGTCAGCAAAACGTAAAAAGCGGTACAGCTGAATCTGTACCGCTTTCAAGTTTAAATGTTGCTTCGCACAAACACATTATTTCTGGTGCTGAAGCCGATAGTTAGAGGGCGTGCAGCCCAGACGCATTCTGAAAATCCGGTTAAAGTTTCGCAGGGAGCCGAAACCGCAGCCGGAAGCCACCTCGGAAATGTTGATGTCCGTGGTTTCCAGCAGGGTTGCCGCCCGTTCGATGCGGATATTGCTGATGAGATCTGTGATCTTAATGCCGTATTTTTTCTTAAATTCACAGCTGAGCTGTCTGGGCTCCCAGCCGATGAACTTGGCAATTTCGCCCACGGAAATGTCCTGCTCCAAATGGGAGAAAATGTATTCAATGACCATAGGAAAGTTTTTCTCCTGGACATTGGAAATGTCCGGGGCCTTTGTTTCCTGCAGATAGACGTTTGCAAATGCGTAGAACAGGCTCCGCAGATAAAACATGTCATATTTGGGAGGAAAATTGTCCAGCAGATACTCTATGTATGCGGCCACCGGCTTTTCCAGCGTGCAGATTTTGCAGGCCGGGCATGTGCCGTTATTGTTATAATCGGTGAAATCATGGTAAATTGTTTGGGGGAACATGTAAATTACCGCATCGCTTTCGTCGGTGGGGATAAAACTGTGCAGGTGATAGGGCAGGATCAGCGTCATTTGTCCGGCATGCAGTTCCATTTCAAAGGAGTCGTAGGTAACTCCAAGGGTGCCATGTTTCACGTAGACGATTTCGATTTCGGGATTGATATGCGGCGGACAGAACATATTCGGATTGCGTGTCAACCAATATAACTCTGTTTGTTCCATATTGCTTCCTCGTTTTTTGTCCATTTATTTTGCGCTTTTTGTCTTGCTTCCCACAGGGTGGTCGGCTACAATTCTTATAGATAAAATCGGGCGGTGTGGCCGGAATCTGCCACAAACGGCCGTGAAGATCGGGTTACTCGGGAGGCGCTTCTCAAAACAGCGTTTTAAAAGAACCACATATTTTTTAATAATATACGAATTGCGGCATAATTGCAAGCCGCAAAATATATGTCCCGGGATTTTCGGAATTTGCAAGGGGTATGATACCATACCCTGCAGGGAGGTTAAAAGAAAGTGCACAAAGTAAGCTGGCTGGAACATGCGGTATTTTATAATATTTATCCCCAATCCTTTTATGATACCAACGGGGACGGCATCGGGGATCTGAATGGCATCACGGAAAAACTGGATTACATCGCCCATATGGGATTTACGGCCCTGTGGTTAAATCCCTTTTATCTCTCGCCCTTTCAAGATGCAGGCTACGATGTGACCGATTTCTATCAGGTAGCCCCCCGGTACGGCACCAACGAAGATTTTAAACATCTCTGCGAAAAAGCCCATGAGCGGGGCATTAAGGTGTGCATCGATCTGGTTGCGGGCCATACGGCACTGGACTGCCAGTGGTTCCAAAAGTCCTGCCTTCCGGAAAAGAATGAATACACCAACCGCTATATCTGGACGGATACCTGGCTCAACAACTATAAAAATGAGTGTATAGGCGGCTATGCTCAGCGGGACGGCATGTATATGCGCAACTTTTTCTACTGCCAGCCTGCCCTTAACTACGGTTTCGCCCATATCGATGAACCGGCATGGCAGCTGCCCCCAGAGCATCCGGACTGCAGAGCCACCAAGCTGGAGCTGATCCATATTATGGAATACTGGCTGTCCTTGGGGGCCGACGGCTTCCGTGTGGATATGGCCAGCTCGCTTATTAAAAACGACTACGACGGATCGGGCCTCAAAGCCTTCTGGCAGGAAATCAGACAGATTTTCGATGAAAAATACCCAGAGTGCATTCTGATTTCCGAGTGGTCCCATCCCAGCGTGGCAATCGAAGCAGGATTTCACATTGATTTTCTTATTCATTTCAATCTTCCGGCCTATACCAAATTGTTCCGGGCGGAAGCGGGCAGAAATGTAGACAATACCTTCCTGGGAAACAGCTTCTTCTCTGCCGACGGCAGTGGAAATCTGGAAGCGTTTTTGCAAGACTATCTGAGGGAGCTGGAGCAGACCAAAGGCAAGGGATATATTTCCATCCCCACGGGAAATCACGACCTTCCCAGAATCAGCTTCCGCCGCAGTAAGCGGGAACTGGAGACGGTTTATGCCTTCCTTATGACAATGCCCGGCGTGCTCTTTGTGTATTACGGAGACGAGATCGGCATGCAGTATCTGCCGGATCTGCCCTCTAAGGAAGGCGGCTACAACCGGACAGGTTCCAGAACCCCCATGCAGTGGAAGTCCGGGAAAAATGCAGGCTTCTCTGCCTGTGATGCCCGGCAGCTTTACCTGCCTGTGGAAGAAAACGGAGTCAATGTGGAGGATCAGCTGTCGGACGAAACGTCCCTGCTGAACACCATGAGAAAGCTGATTGCCCTGCGCAAAAGCAGTGATGCGCTGTCTGCCGACGGTGACTTCCAAGTTCTCAATCGGGAGCATAAGGGCTATCCGTTGATTTACCGCCGCAGCGGCGGGGACGGAAGCTACCTGATCTGCATCAATCCCACTTCCCGAGAGCAGACCTATGCCTGCAGCCTCGGGGCGGCAGAGATCGCCGCAGACAACGGCGGCGTTCAGCTGACACAGCGGGGTCTTTCACTGGCACCTTTTGGCTATGCCATTATGAAATTACTGTAAAAATAAGGATAAAAAACTTGCCGTCTGCTTCAACAGACGGCAAGCATTTTTTTTATCGATGCTGACCCAGGAAGAACAGGGACAGGGTGCCAGGGCCGGAGTGAGAACCGATTACGGCACCGGTGTAGTAAATGAGCACATTTTTCACGCCATATTGCTCCTTTACCAGAGATTCCAGGTACCGGGCATCTTCAATGCAGTCGCCGTGGCAGATGAAGACGGTATCATTTTCCCCGGGCAGACCCAGCTCGCCCATCTTCTTTGCCAGCGCCTCGATGGATGCCTTGCGGCCTCGGGCCTTAAACATGTTAATAAGGTGACCGGCATCGTCCATATGGAGCACAGGCTTGATCTGCAGCATGGTGCCCACCACGGCGGTGGCTGCGCTGATCCTGCCGCCCCGCTTTAAGTACATAAGGTCATCCACTGTGAACCAGTGGCACAGGTGGAATCTATTTTCCTCGCACCAAGCGGTTAGGGTTTCCAGATCCATGCCCTCGTCTCGCTTCTGGCAGGCGTAGTACACCAGCAGGCCCTGGCCCAGAGAGGCAGAACGAGTGTCCACCACGTTGACCTTGCGGCCCGGATACTGCCCCATAAGATCGGTTGCCGCAATCACGGCGGACTGGTAGGTGGTGCTGAGGCCGGAGGAGAAGGCAAGAACCAGAGCATCTTCCCCTGCCTTAAGTACAGGCTCAATGACGGTGGCCCAGGCCTGGGGGTTGGCGGCGGATGTGGATGCGGATTTACCGTGGCGCAGACCGTCATATACTTCTTTCAGCCAGTCTTCCGTATATTGTGTAACTTCCTGTCCCTCATAAGTAATGGTCAGGGGGATCACGGAAAGATTCAGTTCTTCGTACATATGCTGTGGATAGTCACAGGCGGTGTCGGTGATAATGCGATAGGCCATAGAAACAACTCCTTAGAAAAAAGTCTTTACAGCCCATAGGGGCTGGGATATAATGAAAAGACGTACCTATGTATATTATAACAGAAACAGGGCGATTCTGGAACCCTCAAAAATAGCTGAATGGGTGAGATTCCGGGAAATTTCGTGTTTTGCAAAAATAGATGGCATAGATTGGTGATAGGAGGGATTCCATGAAGTTTTTACTGAACATGTTTGTAAAAAATTCGGAAGATAAAGAGAATCCCAAGGTCCGCAGTGCAGTGGGCAAGCTGTCCGGGATTGTGGGAATTTTGTGTAATATTGTTTTGTGCATCGGAAAACTCTTTGCAGGTATTTTGTCCGGGTCCGTGTCGATCACGGCAGATGCTGTCAATAACCTGTCCGATGCGGCCAGTGCCATTGTGACATTGGTGGGCTTTAAGCTGGCAGAGAGACCTGCCGATGAAAACCACCCCTACGGTCATGCACGGTTTGAATATCTGTCCGGCCTTGCGGTGGCTGCCATGATCCTGGTGATCGGCGTTGAGCTGGCAAAAACCTCTCTGGGCAAGATTATCCACCCGGAAGCCGTGGCGTTTTCCATTCCGCTGGCGGTGATCCTGCTGGGCTCCATTGCGGTAAAGCTTTGGCTGGCGGCCTTCAATAAGTACTTGGGTACGTATATCGACTCGGCGGCACTGCTGGCAACAGCGGCAGACAGCCGAAACGATGTGATTTCCACAGCCGCCGTTCTGGTGGCGGCCCTGCTGGAAAGGTTTACCAATTTTCAGGTGGACGGCTATATGGGCCTTGCGGTGGCGGCTTTCATTCTCTACAGCGGCATTGCACTGGGCAAGGAGACCATCAGCCCCCTTCTGGGGGAGACTGCCAGTCCCGAACTGCGCAGGCAGATTGTAAATGTGGTGGAAGCGGAACCGCTGGTCATCGGCTACCATGATCTGATGGTCCATGACTACGGCCCAGGTCAGCGCTTTGCCAGCATCCATGTGGAGATGGATCAGAAGGAGGATCCGCTTTTGTGCCATGAGATCATCGACGACATGGAGCGGCTGTGCCTTGAAAAGCACAATGTGCATCTTGTGATCCACTATGATCCGGTGATTACCGGAAATGCGGAGCTGGATGGACTGAAGGAAGTGGTTCAGCAGGCGCTGACGTCTGTGGATGAGCGGCTGACCCTCCATGATTTTCGCATGGTAAAGGGCAAAGGACACACAAATCTGGTGTTTGATGTGGGACTGCCCCGGGATCTGAGCATGCGGGGGAAGGAGATACAGCATCGGGTAGATGCGGCCCTGGAAAATTTAAACCGGGGCAAATTCTACACGGTCATAACCTTTGACCCGGAGGCATTTAATAATATCTAGCCCTTACTTGGCCAGCTTCCGGAAGCTGGCCATCAGCATACATGCCCACAGGAAAAGGCTTAAGATCCAGTACTGACTGCAGACCATAGGTGCAGAAACCAGAATCAGAAGTTCGTACAGGGCATTTCCTGCAGAAGCAGACCAGCTGACAGAAAGAAAGTTCAGCACCAGAAGAATCAACGTCAGCGCAAGAGAAAGAAGGCTGATCCAGCGAATCTGCAGAACGGCCTTGCGGTTTTGGGTGCGGAAAGCATCATAAAGCAGATACACACCCGGCAGGAAGAAAATGAGGGAGGTAAGGGTCAGCAGAATTTTTCCGAAGCCCTCCGGGTTTTTTACGAATCCCAAACCTACGCATAAAATATACAAACAGCCCCAGAGGCCATAAATGAGTTTTCGTTTCATAAGTGTCTCCCTTACATAAATATAGGCTTATTTTACCCCAAAATGAAGGTTTTGACAAGGGGAAAGGGGGGATGCGAAAAAAAACTGGACAGGGGTAGAAAGTGCTGATATAATGAAATAAAATGCTGAAAAGGGAGATGCAGATCCATGAAATGTCCATTTTGCGGAGACCAGGAGAGCAAGGTTGTCGATTCCCGTCACTCTGAGGACGGCCTCAGCATTCGCCGCAGGAGAGAGTGTCTTGCGTGCCAGCGGCGTTTTACCACCTACGAAGTTGTGGAAAGTTTGCCTGTGATCGTAGTGAAGCGGGACGGATCCCGTCAGGCCTTTGACCGCAATAAAATTTTGAATTCCATGGTCCGTGCCTTTGATAAGCGGCAGGTCTCTTTGGATGATTTGGATCGCATTACCTCGGAAATCGAGCAGACCATTCAAAATACGCTGGATCGGGAAGTCACCACCGACCGAATCGGCGAGATGGTGATGGAGCGCATTAAGCCCCTGGACGAGGTGGCCTATATCCGCTTTGCCTCTGTGTACCGCCGGTTCCAGGACGTGCAGAGCTTTGTCAATGAAATTAAGCAATTTCTGGAAAAGAAATAAGGAGTATATCCAATGGAAGCAATCAGTTCCCTTATGAACGGTCTGGACTTTACCAAATGGGTGCCGGATCTGGACAAAATTATGGGAAGGTTACATACCTTCTCCATCCTTGCTATGTGGGTCGGCCCCATCATTCTGCTGGTGTTTGGCCTTCTGTATCTGTTTAAGCCCACCCAGGAAGCCAATTATAAATTCGGTTTCCGCACATATTTCGGTATGGGCAGTGTGGAAGCATGGCGGTTTACCCAGCGGATCGCAGGCCTTGTGCTGGGCGGTCTGGGCGCACTGCTGGTGGTGGTCGTGGGCATTGTCAGCATTGCGGTAGGTGGAAAATCCGCCGCAGATGTGGTAAACGCCGCAGCCATCTGTCTGATCTGGCAGCTGGTGCTGGTGATTCTTGCCCGTGCAGGTATTGTCTTTACCGTTTCCCACTATTATGATAAAAACGGCGATCGCCGCAGATAAGGGAAAAGGGCTTGCCGTCTGACCCTTCAGACGGCAAGCCTTTTTGCATTCCGGCAGGAGGGGACA
>RCNI01003147.1_pt1 | contig 10168 bp, 13 predicted proteins | sample 2041151 | NCBI WGS metagenome assembly RCNI01 (sample SAMN09708214, study PRJNA481090) | feces metagenome | isolation source: feces | place: Antarctica: Albino Rookery
GTGTATGGAGGAGATTTCGAAGCGGGAGGACAGTTCAAACGTAAAGGAATCCTATACAGTGGAGCCATGCGATACAGGCAACACGCATATTGAAACAAGAAAGACTGAAAATACCGAACTAAGGGATAAGAATATGGACAACAGACAGAAAGAAGCAGCTCTGGCTGCAATGACATCCTGGCTCTCGCACGCACAGGAGTTGGGACATAAGCCGGCGGAAATCGAGTGTACAGGCACGTTCGTACTGCACGATATGACCTACTACATCTTCAAATACAAGGATACCAAGGACAGTGAATGGCTGCTGGGTGTGAATGGTGGATACGAAGGAGACAGCTTGTCGGACTGCGGCCATACCTTCAGTGAGATGGAACCTTATAACGAAAAGACGGCTGTCAAGGATGCTACGGCCCTTGTCGAGATGGTGCGTTCCTACTGGATGGAACAGGCAAAGCAGGCCGAGGAACGTGAGAAGAAGGCCGGCACATTCGTGGGATTCGCCCTACTCTCCGACAACAGCTGGGACAAGGAAAAATACATCAGAGATCTGAAAGAACAGTGGGACATCACCGCTGAAGATAAATCTGACGAGGAACGGAATCCCGAGTCTCTGGTCTTTGACGTAGGTGACATGATGGCGGCGGTAAGCCTGATGCCTGCCCCCGTACCTGATGGTGAAGCCGAAGAATGCGCGAAGAACAATTACATGTGGCCGGAGGCCGAAAAAACAGCCAAAGAGCATAAGGCACACATCATGGTTGCCGTTATCGGCAAAGAGGAGTCCCTGATCGAAAGAGGCAAACTGTACGTGAAGCTGTTGTCTGTCTGCTGCCACCAGAAGAACATAACCGGTATCTATACCAGCGGTGTCGTTTTCCAGCCCCGTTTCTATGAAGGCTTTTCCGGAATGATGAAGGAGGATTCACTGCCTATATACAACTGGATATGGTTCGGGCTTTACCGTACCGAAAAGGGAATCAGCGGCTACACCTATGGAATGGAGTGTTTCGGCAAGGACGAAATGGAGGCCCTTGACGTGGATGCCGACCCGTCAAAGGTGAGAGACTTCCTGGCCAGCATGGCAGGATATGTTCTGGAATACGATGCAGTTCTCAACGACGGAGAAACCATAGGCTTCTCTGCTGTCGACAAACATAGGATAACACGTGGACAGGGTGTTGCCCTTCCGGACAAAGTGACTCTGAAAATCTCATACGGTAGCGAAGACGATGCCGATGGCGGTCCCGATTTTCCGGATGACACGGATGAAGTGATGGACGATGCGGAAGGCCATCTGGAGAAGTTCAAAGAGAAGGATCTGCCGTTAGATACAATTACGGCCTACAATCATCTGGCAATATATCTACGCTGGTGCATGGTAAATGACCTTATGAGGGATGATTTTCTTGAACAGTTCGGAGACCTTGTGTCCCGGATCAAAAGCGGCTCGACCGATGATGACCTGAGGGTGTTCATAAAGGACAACCTGAACGGGCAGCTTACAAGATTCCTGTTCAATAAACAGGGCCGTGCATTTGCCGACTACTATTATGGCAGTTATTATGGCGCCAATGAAACTCCATTTTACCCCGGAGACATTGACAACCACGCCCTGGATTATTTCGGTCCGGAAAGGTATCATTCCGATGAGTTCAAAGAGGAAGCATACCTGTTTGTCCCGTATGACGAGGATTATTACCAGGCAATGTCACAACGCATAGACAGACGCTTCGCCAACTGGCAGGGGCTGCATATAGACAAAGATACCGTTGAGCCAGACGAACTGGCCCGTGCCTTCATGGATTATCTTGATTGTGAATGCACCTATTTCCCATCCATGAGTGACGATGACCCTATCATGTCAGCCTATACCTATGCCCAACGGCTCGGCGTGCGGGAAGGCTTCATCCCCGTTCTGGTCAATGTCGATGAAGGTTTGTGGGAAAACATAATCGGGAACTCGGATCCTGACAGCGAAAGCTCGGATGATTACACATTCAACCGGGAAAAAGTCAATGAATTCCGCAGAAGGCTGCTTGAGGCTCCTGTCATGGACGGGAAATCCATCCTTAACAAGCTGACCGGGCAGGACAACGATGATATTGATGAAGAGCCTGAAGGCGGATTCGACAACAACCGTTATTCGAGCTACAGGAATACCGATACGAACATGACGCATCCGCTGATCCTTGCCCATATTCCGGTCACGGAGCCGTGGAAAATATTCGCGTACCTGCCATTCGGCAACTGGAACGACTGTCCTGCAAACCCCGAACTGATGGCCATCTCAAAGTATTGGTACGAAGAATACGGTGCTGTTCCGGGAACCTTTACCAGCGACCAGCTGGAGTATGAACTTCCAGCGCCCGTTCCGGAAGACAGAGCAATGGAAGCCGCAATACAGCAATATGCTTTCTGTCCGGATATGGACCAGAACTGTAACGGCATAGGCAGTCTTGCCGACACGTTGCGTCAATCCAGAATATGGTATTTCTGGTGGGATTAACCGATTCGTTTCACATTCAAAAGCACAATATGAATCAAGTATTTCAACAAGACCTAAATACAAAGGAGCTGCAGCCCGGAGGACCTTTACTTATAAACCTTCTGTTCAAGGAACCGGTTGAATTGCCGGACACGCAGAGGGTGGCTGATGTATGCCGGAAGCATTTCGGCAATGTAGAATGCTGCGAAGGTGATGACAAGTCTGTCTTCATCACCGCTTTGGACCACATGGTGGAGTTTGAGGACGGGAAAGCACCCGTGCAGTTCCTGATGACTTCGTGCATGGACTTTGACGGAAAGACCGTGGACGACTTCACCCGGAGCCAGATGTGGGACTGTCAGGAGAGCCGTGACCGGATCCTTGAGGAATGCCGGTACAATATGCTCGCTACGGACTTCCTTGCCCGCGGCCTGTCTTCTCTGGAATGTGCCAACATGGAAATGGACTACCTTGAAGCGCTCGCCGAACTGTTCCCGTCCTGCGAAGCGTTCTTCTTCAGCGGCAGCGGGAAACTGTTCGAGGCGGAGGAAATCCGCGGCAATCAGATAGAAGGTCCTGACCGGTTCATCCGTTATGCCGTAAACGTCCGTTTCTTCACGATTCAGGGTTCCGACGACATGCTGGTCGATACACTCGGGATGAACACGTTGTTCCTGCCTGACCTGCAGTACCACTTCCGCGGACTTGCTCCGAACTGGATAGTGAACCATGCCTACAACGTGGCCTCCTATCTGCTTACAAGCGGCAATGAAATAGACTCGGGAGAAACCATCGATGGAATCAAAGACGGTGATATGGACCGCAGCATCCAGTGGAAATGCCAATACGAAGACGCGCTGATACAGCCCAAGCGTCCCGTACTTGACATCAACACGGGAGAATATGTAGCCGGAAAACGTAAATAACGAGTATATTGGTAGTTTGAATGATCAAAATATCTATCGTTATAAAGGTTAATAGAATAAGGTAACTGACATGTATAATAGAATGAAGAAGCAGGAATATAAAGAGCAAGAACGAAAACGGCGTTACTATTTCTTCGACTATCTGTTCTGGTTGGGAGAAATAACATGGGAGAATTATCACCATATCAATTTCAAACAACCCCGGGGGAGTGATATGCTGTGGGCCTGTATCATGCTTTTTATATTCATACCGCTTCTGGCCATAACCGGTCTTTTCCTTCATGACTTGGCATACGAGGTGTTTGGAGTCATTCTTGTAATCGTGTTCTCCGTTTCTGTCATCATGACAGACCGCTTGTTCGGCAAAATATACCCGCCTTCCCGGCGGAAAGCGGTCATGCAGCATTATGCGGGGCGCAAGTTCAGTCCCTTCCGGCGTAACCTGTTCTTTTTCTCTCTCTATTTGCTGGGCATTCCCGCAATGGTTTTATTAGTAACAGCACTGAAATGGATAACTGAAATACTCAAATGACAGAAGGCAAGAACATATTCAGCCGATTTTTCTGCGTATTGGTGATGCTGCACAAGATTCCCTATGCACATTTTACGGAATGGAACAATAAGAGGAAGCGAAAGGCATTCGCTGCCGGAATATACTTCCTTAGCATCCTTCCGGAATTTGTCCTGCTGACCGGTACTTTTCTGGCTGCAACGGGGCAAGACGGGTACGTACATCTGGTAAACGTGCCGCAAAAGATTGTCTTCTACGGTCTGACGGGGCTGGCGGTGCTGCTGTCGGCCATTCCTTTGGGATTTTCTGACGACAAGAGGACATGCAAGGAAGTCCGTCAGGAACTCCGTGAACATCCCCGTTATTGGAGACGGGCGTTAGCGGTCTATTGGGCGGTTATCGTGGCTATGGTGGTAGTTGTGAATATGGCGTTTCCCACAGCCGTTTGATTTCTATTGCCTCTGGCTTTGCTTTCCAGTTCCTGACTAACGGTTAAACATCGGGGTGTTTACGGATGGAATTCAATACTCCAAAGTCCGGAAAATATCATCAGCAACACTTCAAGCGGTCCATATTGCCAATAACTGTCGTCCCGTCTTTTTGCCGGAATGCCTTGTGAAGATTTCATTCTGACGCTTTGCCGTGTACCTGAAACGGCAGAAAAGGAAAGGTGCAGCCAGCAGGACAGGGACAATGACAATGACCGGATAGAATATCCAACCGCCTGCAATCCTATGAAACAAGGTAAGCAATATCAGGACTGCATCGAGATACCAGCACCACATGAGCAATGCTGTACCGTCACCAGGAGACTTTTCCTGTCTGTGAAAGGATTCCCCGACAAACCATATATAGTCAATCCATTTCAGAACATCCATGACATTCAGCCATAATCCGGTTGTAAAGATACATTTTTCCTCACATTATAACATGATAATCAATCATTTTCGTTACTTTTGTCTTATATGAATAAAAAGTTTGGGATGATGAAAAAGATTTACGAATCAATATTAATAATGGGATTTATGGCATTGCTCTATTCCTGCTCCCCCGGCAAAACAATAACCGCCGAGCAGATAGATTCGAAATATCCCATAATCTTAGTGAAGGCAAAGAATGTTGAAAACAAAATTAGCACAGTCAGAATCCCTCTTGCCTTTGAAATATCAAAATACACATTAAAGGAAATTCGACTGGGCACCCCATCCTATTTGTATAACAGCTTATATTATAAAAAAGATAGCAGGAGACTAATCGGTAGTGGGAACTACCATCTTGAGAAAGGTATCCTAAAGGAAAATCACCCTGTTATGCCGGAGATAAAATTACGGAAGAATGTATTTATTTTCTACACGAGCCACCAGCCATATTATACCGAAGGGGATGAACTTTATACATTTTTCCAACCCTACTTGAATAGAATGGAAAGGGAAAGAAAGGATACCTTGCACATAAGTACCATCAATGAACTCAAAAACGGGCATAGGGATATAATAGAGAATTTCCTAAAGGGAGATACCATTTTAATCAAAATATTTCAAACCCGGGACATTAATGCTTATACCTACCCGGTAGAAGTCAAATAATCCGTATCCTACAAAAACATTTGATCTATGAGGTTATACAAGACAATGAACAGCATCACCAAAAGCATGATACAAAACATTGTACTGCCAGCAATACTGTCCCTTGCCAGCTGCAGTGTTCCTGTGCCACCATCCGATGTCGAAATGATCCGTCACTTCAACGCGAACGAAGCGGCTTTCAATGGGTTTCGGGAGGTCATTGCCCGCTGTCCTTATGGTATGTACTATCCCCCATACAATATGCAGGAAGATACCGCCTGTCTGAGAGGAGTCAGTACGGAAGACAGGCAGATACTGGATTCGCTGCTGGCGGCAACCGGTTGTGAGCGGGTATTCTATTTCGGGAAAGAGGCAAAGAAGGAGGCAATGACGGAATCCGGCTGGTACGGGCATGATACCACATATACCAGTTTCTCTATCCCGTACTTTTCGCATGGTTATTCAGTCGGCGGAACAAGCAAGGACTTTGTCTATGACCCGGGACTAAAAGACTGTCCGGCAATACGAATGACAGAAAACAGTGAACTGAATGATATCTACCGGAAAAGTTATAATGACACGACCCTGTACAAGAAGATTAAGGAAGACTGGTATATCCGGCTGTCACACGACAACTGAAGACAATAACAAAAACAGATTATTAAATGAAAACAACCCGCATCATAAACAAGAGCATCATTTATCTTAGTGCCGTATTGCTGCTGTGCAGTTGCGGCAGTGCAAGACATTATGCAGCATTCCAATATGACAACGGAGACGACTATGTAAGTGAAGGACTGTACCGCATCGTGGACCGGAAAGGGCGTATCGGTTATGCTGACGAGACAGGCAAGACCGTCATCCGTCCACACTTTGCTTTCGGCTATCCATTTGAGGGTGGCAAGGCGAAAGTCACTGATTCGGGAAAACGGAAAGAGGTGGCAGGCTCCGGCGGCGAGCACTGGCATTGGGAAAGTGATGACTGGTACTACATTGACCGGAACGGCAACATTATCGGAACATTTCTTCAGGACAGTACTCACTTAAAGGCTATAAAGTAATATTGCTTATGGCAATAAATATTTAGAATTCTGTTCCCGTTTGATTGCAAGAAACGGATCAAAGGGTGTGTCTGTTTCTATAAATCTGAAAAAATCAATCCAATGTCATGAGGAATCCCACCCATGTTATAATACAATAGCAAAAAACTAAAAAACGTCCCCATCTTAACCGTCTTTTGGATTTTGCCGTATATTCCCGAAGTATATTTGACAACTTGTCCTTAACAAAGTATCTTGCATATATCAAACCAATAAATGGTGCCATTATCAGTATTATAAAGATCCAGGAAGAAAGCTCATATCTTGTAGTTACCGGTATTTTTTCAAGTATATCATAAGATGTATAAGACTCTATTATATTCAGCAGAGTAAGTACATTGGTAAACAAACATATTGAAATGAACATTACTGAATCCCATCGACCATCATCATCCTTATCTTTTTGAGAACGTCTCAAATTATAAAAGAATTGATATACCCAAAAAACTATTTCCTTTAACATGATATCTGTTCAAAATAATATTAATACAAGACTATATAGTAGCCAATAATAACCTGTACGGTTATCATTGTGTGCCAATTTCTAAATTTACGGAATTTTATTGTATATCTTATGCTTTTTACGATAAATTTATTTTGAAACAGAAGAATATATGATGACAAATCCGCCCGCATGAGCGATTCAGGAATTATTGCGGTAACTGTTTTTCTAATAATATCATGCGTCAACGTAATCGGGGCACGGCATCACACCCCGATTGGATTCACCTTCATGGTGGAGAGATTCAGGTACAGCCCGTGATGCTCGATCATGCCGTTGCGGAACATCTTCCACAGAATGTTACAGCCGAGTTGTGCCAGCGTAGAGTTTATGAACAGATCCTGTTTCTCCAGAGCCTCCGCCAGCGAGCAGCTCGGTCCGGAATCCTTCTCCTTCAATCTCGCGTATTTCACATAGCGGGTGATTACCTTCAGCGATTCCACGGTTTCATACAGCTTGGATGCCGGCTGTCTGATTTTTTTAGGTACGGTTCCGAGGATGACCTGTCCTGTATCCTGCGTGTTGCCGAAGTCCATCCAGTACAGTGGTGTCTCGTAGCTTCTGTCTTCCGAGACCGGAACGGCTTTCAGTATGTTCCAGAGGTCAAGACGGGACTTGATGTTGTCCGTGCAGGTAATCGTGATGTTGGCCAGATTATTCCTTCTGGCATCCTTCAGTATTGCCGGATAGATGTCCGGTACCGCTTTCCAGTCGTTTCCAAAGAAGTTGTTCATGCGTGTGACGAGGCACTGCGCCTTGTTCAATCCGATGTCCGATGGACTGAAGAGCTGCCGCCCGATGTTGGCTTCCGTCACGATGTCGGAATCATACAGTGTCACGAACAGTCCGGGGTGTCCGAGTCCCCTTAGTGCCGCGTCAAGCCTGGCCAGACAGGTAAGCACCTGCGAGCCTGTTCCTCCCGCTCCGATAAGATTTACCGTTACCGGATGTTGCGGGTTTATGAGATAGTTGTCGATGTAGTGTACTCTTTTCATTTCAGTATGTCTTTAAGTTTCATGTTGTTCAGTTGTTTCAGTTCATCGAGGTTGAAGTCCCTGTCCCGTGCCGCCTTCGTCACAAGTACAAGATTGGATTTTGTCGGGTTTCCATTGCTGCCCAGATGAGAGAACTCCGTCAGCCAGAATTTCTTCTCCCAATACAGCAACAGGCTTTCATAGGTCAGGTCCTTCGGCAGCTCTATCCTGGCGTTTCCCAGACATACATCGGAGCCTGTCACGTTGAAGAACGGTGCGGCATACAGTTCGGTATCCGGTCCGGGAGCATTTCCCTTGTAGGCATAGATTCTCATTCCGTGTTCACCGGCTTCGTAGATTACTCCGGGCAGGTTATATTCCGCGTTCTCGTTTTTGAGAACGGGCTTGAAGAACATCATATGCTTTCCGGGAGGATTGTACCACACATATTTCTCGTATCCCTTTCTCGTATCGCAATACAGCAGGTTTGATGGTATCCTGCCGTAAGGTGTGGTACTGTGCCTTTCCGAATAGCCCTTCACGAGTGCGTTCATGAATTCCACGGTCACCGGTCTTCCTTCCGTCATGTTTCCCCGGTCATCAATTTCCCGGATTTCAAGGAAAAAGTTCCTGTCATTCTCCGAGGCATAGGCAATCAGTGCCGCTCTTGGGTTGAGCGGCATCTTGATCTTTCTTGTCAGTTCGTTGCTTTCTATCATATCCGTTGATTTTGTTTATATAATGATGTTGATGAATTTTTCAGCCCATTGGAAGAAACGTTCCGGATAGTCGTCCATATGGAACAGCTCCTCCGTCTCGGGCGAAAGGTCATAGGTAGTAATCGGAACAATGTCATACGTTTCCCGACTGTAGGAATTGTAATAATCCGTGAGATATTCCGCCATCATATCATTGCAGTCATATATCACCCTGATCTGGCTGTTGAGATACATGGGCAGGCAGTCCGGCTCCTCTTCATAGAACGGGTCATAGCCATATTCCATAATTCCGTGTTCGGGTGTCAGAAATGCCAGTCCCTCCTTCATTACGGATATCAGGGACTGCTCGTAACCGTTCTTCGGCTCATACCGTTCAAGTGCTTTCGGAAGGTTTCTGTAGTAGGATTTACATCCCACTCTGCGGAGCAGGCTGCGTATTCTGCCTTTCTTGTAGGAGTGCAGAAGTTTCAGCCTCTTTTTCCTTTCGTCAGGAAGCTCGTCGGCGTTCTCTTCCTCCATCCAGTTAAGCACATATTCCGTATCGTCCTCGCCCAGGATGGTATCTATTCCGTTTGCCCGCATCAGATTATGAATGAAGGTGAGGGATATGTGTCTAAGTTCCTGCCCAAGATTCTCCACGAATTTCACGGGAAAGTAATATAATGTAAGCTCTCCCCATCTGTGGCATTTCCAGAGACGGAACAGGAGTCTTTTCCCGTCCTGCTCGATGTTTACATAGATGTCATTGCCGACAAGGCCGCTCATCTCTTCATGCAGTCTTGCGATTTCTTCCGCCGGTGTGCGTCCCGGTGTATGTACCGCCTCCTTCTTCATAAGACTCGCATATCTGAAAAAGGAATCACGCAGGAACTCGTAATTTTCCCGCGTGATCAGGTTGAACGGCTTTCCGTCAGGACTTTCCGAGAACAGTTCCGGCGGGTTTATCTGCGTGAATGTGGTGTTCAGAAAAGAACTACGGCACCGCTGGGTGCCGCAATCCGTTCTTTCTTTTCCGTCCCGTAATGCACGTTCCTTCTGGTTTCCGCGATGATGAGTCTCGCGAGCCGTTCCGCCTGTTGTCCGTCCAATGGTACACATGATTCCTTCTTTTTACTGTTTTTGTTTTTCATATCCTTCATCCTTTTGTCCCGATAGTGGTCTTGAACTCATATTCGGTCATATCCTCCCTGATGACCGGTCCGTGAACGGTGGCCGTTGTCAGTTCCGGGTACATGTTCGAATAATAGCTCATGACCATGTCCGGCGAGATATTCGGGTCCGGATCCTGCAGGGTTACATACTCTGTTCCTTTCTTGAATCTGAATGAGCGTGTCATTCCTTTAATTTCGAGTGCCATAGTCTGTCAGAATGTTTGATAGTTTGAAT
>RCNI01002050.1_pt1 | contig 10166 bp, 8 predicted proteins | sample 2041151 | NCBI WGS metagenome assembly RCNI01 (sample SAMN09708214, study PRJNA481090) | feces metagenome | isolation source: feces | place: Antarctica: Albino Rookery
GAACCTGGCTGGCAGAGTCCCCGGTTTTGGACAGAGATTCCAGGAATTTGATTTTATCCCCGTCCTCCGTGAACAGATTGTACTTGCCCAGAATATGCGCATCACTATATACCACCGCTGCAAAAACACGGTACACACGCTTTTCTGTCGGCGTATACACAATAATGTCCCGATGTTCTGCCAGATACTCCGGGTCACGATACCACTTCAGATGACCGAACATCGTGCCGTTTTTCATGTTGTGGCCATAAATAACCGTATTGAAGTCGCTGAAATCTGCGGCATTACACTGCTGTGTATACAGTGATCCCGGCAGACCGCTCTTATGATCCACGGTGTGATTCAAATAATAGTCGTCCTCCGTGGGATGGCGCAAAATCGGCATGCCATCTTCGCAGAAAGGCACCTCGAGCCAGGCATAAATATCCGGGTTATGCTCCTGCAGCGCCGCAAAATCAATGGGGATTTCCACAGGAACCGCTGTCGACTCCGGCGCAGTGGTAGGCTGTGCGATCTGCTGAAGTTCCTGATTCATCTGCGCGGTCTGGTAGCTTTCCCAAGCATATATGCCCAGTTTTCCCGCGCACACGAGCAGGACGATTCCCAACAGGACACACAAAATCTGTCTTATCTTCATTCCAAACACCTTTTCCCCGATTTGTCCTCACACATTGCAACATGATTTCAACCGGGTCTTTCCTTACAGAAAAAGCCCTTGGTGATCGGACCAAGGGCTTTTGTTCTGCAAAATTTGTCTGCGATTTAATCGGTATGCGAACCAAACGTGATCTGCGGCATTCTCAGCACACCAACTGAAGCAATACCTTTACTTGGCCAGCTCCATTTCCTTCAACTGTTCCCGGACATAATCCGTGGTCAGGAGCTTCTTCTTGGTTCCTTCCACATCCAGGCGTTTGGTATTATGGCTGGTGTAGCTTTCATCGGCCTCGGTATGCACCTGACCCTTGACCACAAACTTATCGTAGTTCAGGTCACGGCTATCCGCTGCCACGCGGTAATAGCCGCCCATATCTTCGCTGCGCAGACGCTCTTCGCGGGTCATCAGGGTCTCGTACAGCTTCTCACCGTGGCGGGTGCCGATGATATTGGTGCCAGTATCGCCAAACAGCTGCTGTACTGCCTTTGCCAAGTCACCGATAGTGGAAGCATCCGACTTCTGAATGAACAAATCGCCGGGGTTTGCATGCTCAAACGCAAACTTCACCAGATCCACAGCCTCGTCCAGATTCATCAGGAAGCGGGTCATTTCCGGGTCCGTGATGGTGATGGGCTTGCCGGCCTTGATCTGGTCCACAAACAGCGGAATAACCGAGCCACGGCTGCACATCACGTTACCGTAGCGGGTGCAGCAAATCACCGTATTGCCACGCTCTGCGGCAACGCGAGCGTTCGCAAAGATGACATGCTCCATCATGGCCTTGGAAATACCCATGGCGTTGATGGGATAAGCTGCCTTGTCGGTAGACAGGCAAACGACGCGCTTGACGTTGTTCTCAATCGCTGCATGCAGCATATTGTCCGTGCCAATCACGTTGGTCTGAACGGCCTGCATGGGGAAGAACTCGCAGGAAGGAACCTGCTTCAGTGCAGCTGCGTGGAAAACGTAGTCTACGCCGGGCATGGCATCACGGAGAGACTGGATGTCCCGCACATCGCCAATATAATATTTTACCTTGCTGGCATATTCGGGGAATCGCGCCTGCAAGTCATGACGCATATCGTCCTGCTTTTTTTCATCGCGGGAGAAAATGCGAATCTCACCGATATCGGTGGTCAGGAAATGCTTCAATACCGTATTGCCAAAAGAACCGGTACCACCGGTAATCATCAAAGTTGCACCATTAAATGCGGACATGTTTTTTCCTCCCATGTCTTTACGGCATCATTCGCCGTTTTGTTGTCTTTGCATATGTTTCCACATGCATTTATATTTTAACACGCTTGCGGCAAAAACGCAATTATTCTCAGCTTTTGATTATACTTGCCTCTGCTCCGCATATTATTTCGTCCCGCATACGCTGGATGCTCCCTGCGGGTAATCCTTTCGTTTTCCAAACGAAAAATCCCCCTGAAACAACTATGGCGGCGCCACCTGTTTCAGAGGGAATGTATTCTGTTGCAGTGTTCGATCCCGCTTTCCCGGCAGAATCAGTCCGCCCAGACCTTCAGTTTTTCTTTCAGTTCCTGCAGGGTTTGTACGCGCTCGTCCCAAAGCGCAGCATCCGTGACCGCATATGGCGAAATCAGCCATGTGGCCGCCCCGGCTTTGGCACCGGCGTACAGGTCATAGTAGCCCTGATCTCCCACAAAGAGGATCTTTTCGGGGGCAATGTTCCAGTCCTGCATCCGCTGCGGGAAACTGTGCGGTTTGTCCGCGTCAAAAATCACCTGGTCAAAGCTGTCAGCAAGCCCCAGATAGGTCAACAGCTCTCGGCCGCCTTCTTCTGCGGCATTGGAACAAAGCACCAACTGGATTCCGACACGGCGCAGACTTGCCAGGAGTTCGCGAAGCTCTCCATCTGGCGTCGGACCGTACGCAGGGTCCACCAGATCCTTACGAGCCAAGCGGAATCTTGTCAAGAAGTCCTCCCCCTCCCAGCCGATCCGCCGGGCGAGGTACATTGCCATGGTCCAGCCATCGCACAGATACGAGTAGCGAGACCGATCCAGGTACGGGGTGGGGTCCGGCAAGAGCAATGCGGTTTCCGCCGGGACCGTAAAAAGATCCATCGGCATTTGCGGGTTGTCGGCCTTTTGCTTTGGTACGAACTGACCGCAGCGCAGCGGGCCTTTTCCCAACAAACATTGCTCGATCTGCTGCTGCACTTCCCCGATCCAATCCCGATACGGGGTATCGGCAAAAAAGTGCTCAATGATACGGGGATAAATCACCTGATCCTGGTACAAGGTACCGTCCATGTCAAAGCAAATCAGTTCCGGTTTTGTCTGCATGGATTCACCGTTTTACCAGATCCAGTGCCTGTCCATCCATACCGGTGCCTTCCAGGCCCAGCAGGCGCAGGATGGTGGGTGCTTCATCCACCAGACGGCCGCCCGTAACCACTACGCCCTGCTTGGCGTCCGGGCCGCTCACGATGAAGGGAGGCTTATCGCCCTTCTGCGGCAGGTGGCCGTGGTTGGAAACCGACAGCTTGTAATTGGTGATCTGGTTAGAGGTAGAGGTTGCGCAATCCTGATCCGGCAGCTTGCTGAATGCAACCCGCTCGCCGGCTTCCAGCACAAAGTCAAAATCACCGCACAGGTGCATTTCGGCAGCTTCTTCCTTGGTAAAGATTCGCTCAATGCAGTCAGGGTACTTTGCCTGAATCTCCTGCAAACCCTGGTAGACCGCGTCACGATCCATGCCGGGTTTCAGATAGATCTGTGCACTGAATGCGCACTGGGCTGCGTAAACGTCATAATCCTGAATGGTGCCGTTTTCCTGTTTCAGCCAGCCCATCTCCCGGAAAATCGAGTTGATGTGGAACAGCTTATCACAGTACAGCTGACCATGGTCGCCCAGCAGGACGATATTGGTGTTTTCCACACCGCCCGTCTCGTCCAGAGCCTCCAGCACACGGCCGATCTGTGCATCGATAAAATCGAATGCGTGGCACAGTTCCGGGCTGTGAACGCCCAGGCTGTGGCGGCGGTGGTCCACATAAGACAGGTGCAGCAGCATCAGGTCGGGCTTATGCTCACGAATGATGTCCACAGCGCACTGCGTTGCAAACTCGTCCATCTGGGGCGTCTTCATCCAGCGCAGCATATGCTTGTTGCGCTCAAAGATGTCTTTCACCGCCGGGCTGTTGACCTGATCAAAGTATGGCGTAGGATCATCCTGCTCAGAAGGTGCCCAAACTTCGCCGATATTGTAATCTGCGCCGCTTGCACCCATAACCGGCCAGGTGACCGTTGCCGTGGACAGGCCCTTCTCCTTAGCGAAGTCGATCACCGTCGGGACCTGAATGTCCTTGCGGAACCAGAACCAGTCGGCACGGCCGTTGACCAGCGGCTGGAATTTTTCATTATTGATGATGCCGGTGCGGTCCGGGTAGCAGCCGGTGGCAATGGTAGCATGGCAGGGATAGGTCAAGGTGGGGTAAATGCACAGGATGTCCCGCGCATAAGACGCATTCTTCATCACCCGGCCCAGATTCGGCAGCTTTTCCAGTACCGGAATATCTGCGGTGATCAGTGCATCAATCGAAATGACAAGGGTACGATTCATACGTCTTTTTCCTCCTTCATGCGCTGCAGCAGTTCCTGCTCCCAGCGTTGTTCACTGGCGGCATCTTCTTCCCCCAGCTCTGCATGCGGATAGACCACCGCGGCAGTTTCCAGAAAATGGTCAATTCCCCTGCCGCGATTCTGGCCTTCGATGGTATGGCGATCATAGACATAATCCGGGATGGCAAAGGATTCGCCGTCGCGAATACGGCGCTTTGTTACGCTGGTCAGTAAGCTGGAGCTGCGCTCTTTCGGGCAGCTGCACAGATAACGGACCGCATGCACAAAAAGCAGCGGATAATCCGGGTGCTCACGGGTCAGCTGGCAGCTGGTATTCCAAAGCGTTTCCACCAGGATGGGTGCCATCGGCTGGCCCATTCCGATATCTTCTACGCTGATGACCCGCAGGCGGTCCCACAGGTATGCCGTCAGTTCCTCGCCCGTAAGATACAATTCATAGGCAGCACGCACGGCATCTTCCGTGCAGCCGCGCCGAATGAATTTCTGAAGCGCCGAAATCACAACATCCGCAGGCTGACCACAGGGGGTAATCACATCGTGGTAAAGGATTTTCATCCCAAAGGATCTCCTTTCGCAGCCAGATCAGTTCAAACCAACCGTGTGCTTCAGATTGTTCAGTGCGGTCTGCGGCTCCACGCCATTGTCGATTACTTCCTGCATCATGGTGCGAACTGCGGTGTTGACAGCGCTGGAAGTGGTCTTGCCATTGGTAAAGGCAGGCTCGTAGAAGTAGCAGTAGCTCTGGTCTACGCCTGCTGCCAGGTAATCGTGGCCATCGGCCAGATAATCCTTGTACTCCTGGCTGTCTGCCACGCTCTGACGGATCGGCAGGTAACCGGTTCCGCCCACCACAATAGCCTTGTTTGCCTCTGCAGAGGTCAGGTACTTGATCAGCTCGTAAGAGGCGTATGCCTTCTCTGCGTTATTGGTGGTGTTCAAAGCAGCAATCACATGGCCTGCGCTCAGGTTTGCTGCGGTCTTCTCGCTCATCTGCGGGATCGGTGCAGTGCCCCAGTTCAGGTCGGGGTTCTTCTTGGGGATATAGCTGGCTTCCACGCTGTCGCCGATGTACATGGGAATCTGCTCGTTTGCAAAGGGGCCGGAGAAGAACATATCTTCGCCTGCAGAACGCCAAATGCCTTCCTTGGCATTGTCCTGCCACATCTGCAGCACCTTCAGGGCCGTAGCTTCGTCTTCGCCTGCAAAGTAAATGTTGCCGTTCTCGTCGGTGTAGCGGCCGCCGGACTGCAGCATAAAGGTCATGAAGCTGCCCACCAGGTTATCCCAGCCAAAGGCAGGTGCGCCGGTGATCTCATGGATCTTGCGGCTGGTTTCGATCATTTCGTCCCAGGTAGTGGGAACGGTCAGGTCGTTCTTTTCAAAGAAGTCGCGGTTGTAGTACAGGATCTCAGAGTAGGAGTGGATGGGCAGTGCGTAAATGCCTTCCTGTGCGTAGTTGGAGTTTGCCTCGCGCAGGCCCTCGAAAATGTCTTCGTAGTCCTTCATGCCCACTTCAGGATCGTTGATGTAGGGAGCCAGATCTACCATATAGGGGGTCTGCAGATAATCTGCCACGTAGGGACGCAGTGCCAGGGTCACATCCGGTGCGTTGCCAGCCTTGATGGAAGCAACCACGTTGGAATACAGCTCTGCGCCGTTGCCGTTGAAGGTAGACACAACCGTGATACCCTTTTCGGCACCCACGGTGTTGTTAAACTCCTGGATGGTCTTGTCCAGGATCTCTGCGTGAACCGGGTTGGAAATAGAATGCCAGAAGTGAATCTCCACCGGCTCGGAAATCGTAGTCACCAGTTCCTGGCCCTGTGCGCCGTTATTGGACTCTTCGGGCTTTGCTCCGTTGGAGCCACAAGCCGTCAGCGCCAGCAGCATCGTCAGTGCCAGCACCATGCTTAACAGTTTTTTCATCGAAATAACCTCCTGATTGAAAATGATAGACCCCGGCAATCGCCGAGACACACGATAAGATTCGGTCAGCCCTTGATGCCGCCGCGGGACACGCCCTCAATGATCTGCTTACGGAATACCAGATAGAAAATCAGCATGGGCAGCAGCACAATCGTAGCACCTGCCATCTGCAAATTGACCTGTGAGCTTACCGCATCACGGAAATGCAGCAAACCAATGGACATCACGCGGTGGGCGTCGTCCTTGGCCACCATCAGCGGCCAGACGAAGGAGTTCCACTGGCTGATGAAAGCCAGGATGCCAATGGTGGCAATCGCGTTTTTGTTCAGCGGCAGCATGATGCGGATCAGATAGCGCCAGTCGCTGCAGCCGTCCACTTTCGCAGCTTTGTACAGCACAGAGGGCACCTGCACGAAATACTCACGCATCATGTAGATATAAAATCCGCTTGCCAGCGTGGGCACGATGATACCCTGGAAGGTATTGACCCAGTGCAGCTGGCTGATGGTAATAAAGTTCTGAATGATCAGCAGCTCCGAAGGGATCATCATGGTTGCCAGGCAGAGGAAAAACAGAATGGTTTTTCCGTAGAATTCATAAATAGTAAAAGCATAGGCTGCCAGCACAGTCAGAACCAGGGTGAGCAGCGTGCCCACGCCCGCCACGATTACAGAGTTGCGCAGGTAAATGCCAAAGGGCGCCACCTGCATGGCCTCTGCATAGTTGCCAAACTGGGGCGTTTCCGGGAACATGATCGGGGGGATGGCCGTTGCCTCCGGAAGCGTTTTCAGCGAAGTGGCCAGCATCCACACAAAGGGAAAGACCATCACAAAAGCGCCGACAATCAGCAGAATCAGCTTGATTGACTGCCAGATACGATGTTTCATATGCAAACCTCCGTTACACGTAATGCACAAAGCGGCGGGACACCCATTTTTGCAGCGCAGTCAGCAAAAGGACCAGCGACAAAAACAGAATCGCAGCTGCCGATGCATAGTGTACCTGCGAGCGGTTAAAGAACATATCATAAATGTAATAGACGATTGTAATCGCACTGTTACCGGGGCCTGCACCATTTCCGCCGAACATGGCGTATACCTCGTTGTACGTCTTAAAGGCATGGATCACAGAAACAATCGTAACCATCCAGAAGGTAGAAGAAAGCAGCGGCATCGTAATCTGGAAGAAGATGCGGGTGGGCGAAGCGCCATCAATACGTGCTGCCTTGTAATACTGGGGGTCGATTTTCTGCAAACCGGCCAGGAACAAAACGATCTTAAAGGCCAGGCCGTTCCAGATACTGAAAATCGTAACGGCGACTACCGTCAGGTTGGGGTCGGTCAACCACTTCTGCGGGTTCATGCCCAGAAGGGACAGAAAATAGTTGATATAGCCGTAATCCGAGTGGAACAGCCAGCGAAACACCAGGCCGATTGCAATGGTAGAGGTAACATAGGGCAAAAAGTAAACCGTCTGGAACAGGCCCTTGGTCTTCTTGCAGGAATTAATGAGCAATGCACAGCCCAGCGCCAGAACAATCGTGATGGGCACGCCGATCAGAACAATGATCAACGTATTGCGTACTGCCAAATGGAAGGAAGGGTCTTGCAAGACATATCGGAAAGAAGCCAAACCGAAGCCGCTGCCCGTGTCGGTCAAATAGACGTAGCTCTCGTAGAAGCCCATACGCAGCGTCATCACGATGGGATACAGCACAAACCCGATCAGGATCAGAAAAGCCGGAAGCAGGTACAAATACGCCTTTGCACTGCGGCGGGTATTGCCCAGCGAAGTGTTGGCGGGCTTTGATTTTTTCAGGATGCTGCCTTTCATAACACTACCTCCGCAGGCATCCGAACGCCGTTCTCGTCAAAGAAATAGACGAAACGCTTTTGCAGCTGCAAGCCGATTCGATCGCCCGGCTTGACGCATGCGTCCAGGCTCAGCAGAGTACGGCCATGCTTGCCGTCCAGATCGAAGGTGATCTGAACTTCCTTGCCGCGGTTTTCCACAGCAAGAACGGTGACCTGCACCTGATTGCCCAGGCCCCAGCATTCCGGACGGATGCCAACGCAGATATCGCCGCTCACTTCCGTGCGCACAGGGATTTCGCAGCCCGGCGCCAGCTGCATCTTGCCTTCCCGTACCGGGAGCGTGAAGAAGTCGATGGGCGGGTTGCCCAGGAAAGAAGCCACAAACTGATTGGTCGGGTTCAGATACATCTGCTGCGGTGCGCACTGCTGCTGCACCACGCCCTTCTTCATCAGGATCACTTCGTCCGTGATGCTCATGGCCTCTTCCTGGTCGTGGGTGACGAAAATCGTCGTCACGCCGGTTTCCACCTGAATGCGGCGGATCTCCTCACGCATTTCCAGGCGCAGGCGGGCATCCAGGTTGGACAAAGGCTCATCCAGCAGCAGAACTTCCGGATTCTTTGCCAGCGCACGGGCAATTGCCACACGCTGCTGCTGGCCGCCCGACAGCTGGTTGGGCTTTCGGTCCAGCATATCCTCGATCTGGACCAGCTTGGCCAGCTCTGCGGTGCGCTCACGAATCTTTGCCTTATCCATGCGGCTGTTGACCAGCGGGAAGGCAATGTTCTGGGCCACGGTCATGTGGGGATACAGGGCATAGTTCTGGAACACCAGACCAATGCCACGCTTTTCTGCCGGCAGATCGGTCACATCTCTGTCACCGAAAAAAATCTTTCCGGAGGTGGGCTTTTCCAGTCCGGAAATCAAATAGAGCAGTGTGGACTTGCCGCATCCACTCGGACCCAGCAGGCCCGTCAGCTTACCATCCTGAATGGTAAGATTCCCGACATCCACTGCTCGTGTTCCTTGAAAATCTTTCACCAGCTGTTCAAATCGCAGTTCCATTTCGTCTCTCCTCTTAGATCGCATCTGATGCTTTCTGTTGCCGTTTGCTCAATTTTAGATGACTCCTCGGCTTATGTCAATATCCTTTCAAAGGTGCAATCAATGATAGAATTTTATCATTTTTTATCATTTTTCCCCGCCTGGAAAAAGGTTCTGCCACAATCCCTTCACTCCGATCTGAGGGCCCCTGCAAAATGATGATTTTCTTTCGGGAATTCTGTCTCAGACGCTCTGTAAAATTCGCAGAAAATTTTTCTTAGATTGCAAAATAGGGCGCACTATGGTACTATTGTCATACTTTGTTGGACTTAAAATATGTCATAGGAGGTTTCATGTGAGCAATAAAAAAAGCAATCGTCTGGATAAGATGATCAAGATGTTGATGACACAAAATGGCATCACTGTCCGGGAATTTTCCGAGAAACTGGATGTATCAGAAATTACCATTCGCCGTGACCTGCAAGTACTGGAAGGAGCCGGAAAACTCCGTCTGGTCAATGGTGTTGCCATCTACTGTGCTTCCCGCACAGAGCGTCCCATCTATCCGGCGTACGATCTGGAATACGAATGCACGGTCTTTCAGAAAAAGAAGGAGCGTATCGGCAAAAAAGCAGCCTCTCTGATTGCGGAAAATGATGTGGTTGCCCTTGACTGCGGTTCTACCACGGAATATCTGGCTCAGAACCTCCCTGACGACCGCCGCTTTACCATGCTGACCGGCAGCATGAACGTGCTGCGCCACACCTGCGGCCATCCGGATTGCAGCGTACTTTGTACAGGCGGCTATCTGCATCCCGGCACGCAGCTGTTCAGCAGCCCGGAAGGCATCTCGCTCATTCGGCACACGAACATCAATAAAGCGTTCTTTTCGGCATCCGGGATTGCGGATAATCTGAATGCCACCTGTATTGCAGCGTACGAAGTAGACTATAAAAGCGCCCTTTTGGCCAAGAGCCAGCAGAACATTCTGTTAGTGGACTCTTCCAAATTCGGAAAGAGCTTTTTCCGCAGCTTTGCCCGGCTGGACAACTTTGATATCGTGATCACCGATGATGAGCTGCCGCAAAAATGGTGTGACCAGATCCGAAG
>RCNI01002051.1_pt1 | contig 10166 bp, 5 predicted proteins | sample 2041151 | NCBI WGS metagenome assembly RCNI01 (sample SAMN09708214, study PRJNA481090) | feces metagenome | isolation source: feces | place: Antarctica: Albino Rookery
TATACCCGACCTTTTAGATAGAAATTACTTTATTCCAGAATATCAAAGAGGTTACAGATGGGGAACTGACCAGGTTGTTCAATTATTGAATGACCTTTTGTATTATTTCAGTCATGATAATGGTACTGCAAGCTTTTATTGCCTTCAACCTATAGTCGTCAAAGAGTGTAGTGATGAAACAAAACATGAAAATCAGTTGGATGACGAAATCTGGTATGAAGTAATAGATGGTCAACAACGACTTACCACTGTTAGAATTATTTGCTCTATCATAGATTCTATGGGTAATCGTAAAGGACATAAATTCAGAATCAGATATGCAACCCGTCCAGACATGGATAATATCTATGAAAATCTAAAAGCCGAATATAACGAAGAGTCAGAAAAATTTGAGTTGTTGGTTTTAAAGAATTGGACAAATCTGGATTCTGTTTATATAAAAAACGCAGCCAGCCAAATAATCCAATGGTTTAATGAGGATGAGGAAAGAGAGGGCTTATTTAAGTCTTTCTTTTTTAATAGAGCAGAAAAAGATAAATCAGTTCAAGTAGTTTGGTATGAAGACTGTGGGGAAAAAGATGCAAGAGATTTATTTAATGAAATCAATGACCTTACGGTTAAACTGTCTTGTTCGGAACTTATTCGTTCGCTGTTTCTCTCTTCAGAGGCGCAGTATGAATGTGATATTAATTTGGAAGGCGTAGAAGAGAACATAAAGCAACGCCTCCTGAAACAGAACAAAGAAGAACATCAACGTTATATCAATACCAAATGGAATGAGATAGAACACCAGATGTCGGATGAACGTCTACAGCAATTTATATCCAACACCTGCTCAAAGAAGCACCGCAATAACATTGAACTCTTGTTTGATCTTATTTCTCGAAAAAATGCTGGCAAAAAGGAAGAAGACCCTTTGTATACATTTATCTTCTTTAATGACGAAATTAAGAAGATTGGCGCTACTGCTATGTGGAAAAAAGTGGAAAAGTATTATTCCAGAATATGCGGTTGGATGAAGAACAGTGAACTTTACCATAAAATCGGATTCCTTAATGCTATAGGAAAGGACGATTCTACCATTATAGCCTTGTTTGATTTTGCTGAGAACAATAAAAAGGATGCAATGTTGACAGAGATTGACCGGAGAATACGTCTTTGTTTAAAGACACCTTCAGGGAAAAGAATATCTGAATTGGATTATAGAAATCGAAATGATTACGATTATATACGAAAAATCCTGTTCCTATATTGCGTTGAGTTAAATAGGCAGATGAAGAATTACGGCTTCTTCCCTTTTGAATTATTCAAACCTCTAAACCAATGGACATTGGAACACATCCATGCACAAAATTCTGATTGCCTGCCAACTGATAATAGAGCAATATGGATTGAATGGATAAAAGATAATACCAATACGCTCGAAGGTTTGTTGTTTGATAAAGAGTTAGACGATAAAAGGAAATTGTTAATCGAGGACCTTAAAAATGCAGCTCAAAGATTCGATGAAAATGATCCTTCTGCAAATCACAACACTGTAGTAAATCTGTTTGACAGTGTGGCCCATTTCTATGATTTGGTTAACCAAGACAATACAAGAGATTTGGAAGCAATTAATACGGATCCGGAACACCAACTATCAAATATGACTTTGCTATCACAAAGTGTAAACTCAAGCATTGGCTGTTCAGCTTTTGCCGTGAAGAGAGAAAACATAATCAAACTTCACAATGAAGGTGTATACTTCCCTTGGGGTACGCTACAAGTCTTTGAAAAGACAATGGGAAATAGCCATCAGTTATATGAGTGGTCTATCAGTGATAGAGAGGCATATATGAACTCATTGAGAAAGGTTCTTGGATTTTATTTAACGATAGACTAATACGATATGAACAGCATAAAAATTGGAGAAAAGAGGTCCTTTTGGAGCCTACTTAATGAGGATAATAAAAATAATATCCTTATCCCAACGATACAAAGAGATTATACGTATGGTTCTGATACAGAAGATACAAATAAAGTACTGAACAATATGCTCTCAAATATGAAAGCAGCATTGTTTGAACCTGATGAACCAGAAATGACAATGAACTTCGTATATGGTTATACGCAGGACAAAGTTAATTATGTTCCTTTAGATGGACAGCAACGATTGACAACTCTTTTTCTACTACACTACTATGCAGCCTTGCATAGTGAAGGTGCTGAAATAGAATTGTTAAAAAGGTTTTCCTATGCTACAAGAGAAACAACCAAGAATTTCTGCAATGAAATTATAGATAATTGGAAGGAAATCATCGATGACTTCCAAAAGAATGAGGATATAGCCTTGACAATAAGCAATATGCCTTGGTACCTTCCAAATTATGACACAGACCCTTCTATCCGGTCTATGAAATTTGTTCTTAATGAAATTAATAGAAAATTTTCAGATGTAAAGGATTTATTGTGGGATAAATTAACGGCAGATGAGTGTCCTGTGAATTTCTACAGACTTGATTTCGGTCCTTTTGGCCTATCTGATGATCTTTATGTGAAGATGAACTCAAGAGGCAAGAAACTGACCGAATATGAAATATTCAAATCGAGTCTACTTAAACATCTTGAAAAAACGTTGAATAACAAGACTCTTGAAAGAGAGATTGCTATCAAATTAGATAATCGTTGGACGGATCTTGTCTGGCAGACATGGGAATCTTGGTATGATTCTGCAGATAATAAACTAAATTTGTCTCTCGAGGAAAAACTTCGAAATATTGACTATGCTTATGTTAATCTGATGAAGTTTATTCTTAAACTTCTATCTGGCAGGCATGATAAGTACAATGAACATCCAACATTAGATACAGCATCCATTGCTTCATATTTTGATAGTGAAGACCAGGTATTATTTACAATGAACGTATTGGACGTATTCTATGAAACAATGCAACGTTTCAAAACCATAGACAATGGCATCCACTATATTACAGATGGACTTCATAACATCAAGAAAGATTATTATGGTTTCAAGAATTGTTTGGGAGGAAAGAATCTTAATGTCGGTGATATGCTTTGGGTGTATGGCGAGTATTTGGCATTTAAAAGTCTAATTGAAGGAACTGACATATCTGATATTAGAGTCAATTTAAGACATTTACGCAACATTCTTGATAATAGTGATGACGAAATAAGAAAGGATAAAATGCCAAGCCTTATCAAGGAGGTAGAACTTATTGTTGCAGGTAAGATAAACAAAGAAGACAAAGTTGTCTTAAATACCATGCAGTGGTATGAAGAGGCAGAAAAGCATGAACATATAGATTCATGGAAAGAACTCTGGAAATATGAGGAACATGATTTACTTAGAGGTTCTTTATCAAACTTCTGGAATGACCAGATTCCTGATTTGTCTTCACAAGAGGTCTTGGATGTTGTGAAACGAAGATTAGAAAAGTTTAATTTCATCTTTGGAAATGACGATACCTTTAGGTATGATGACTGGAACAATGACAGACTGATAAGAGCTGCTTTATTGACGATAGCAGATTATTCCCAATCTCCGAAGACAAAGCCTGGATATCAGATCATTGGCAATATGCCATCCTGTTGGCGTCTTATGTTCACTAAAAATCTTAGACGAAGTAATCAATCTTCTATTATTGATGTAATTGATGCAGTGGATGACCAAGCAGGAACAGGAGTTAGAGAAACTCTAACTGCTTTGATTGATCAATATCTAAATGATCCAGACACGAACAAAACCGATTGGCGTTATTATGTAATTAAGTATAGAGATTTTGCCTATAAATCTCATACCTATCATAATGGCTACGGATATTTCTATATTGCACCTAATCAAGTCAATACCCTTGAAGTAGCCCAATTAGGCAGTACAGAATTCGGTCGAAGCAATTTAGCATGGTATTTTCTACCTCAGATTCTGAAAGAAAGGAATGAAAGTATATACAACCTTTACCTTGGAAATCATGCTGGTAACGAAGAAGAATCCAGCATAATATTTAAAGTAAATTCCCGTGAATGTTCATTAAATATTCTATGTGGAGGATGGTATCTTTGGGGATTGACTTTACCAGAAGCTGAAAGTTTAGGTATTCCTTGTAAAAAAATTAAAGAAGATACAGATCTTGAGTTACTCTGCACACCAGAAAACGGTGAGGATTATATTGAATATGCTGAAAAAAATATTCTAAGCCCCCTTAGCCAAGTAATAGGATTTGCAAAATAATGAATAGTAATTGAATATGAGTGTAAGCAAAACAAACGAACAAGCCTTTGAAGCCTTAATAGAAAAGGCTCTCGTAGGTACAAGTTTGGAGGAACGTCAGCAGAATGGTACAAATGATGTTGATGCTCAAAATCCAGATTCGGTCAATTCTATTGGGGCTTACCAAAAGATTTTGATAAGAAGTTAGCCATCGACACAAGAAGATTGTGGTCTTTTTTCAAGTTTCCTGCAAACTTACATCCTCATTTTACATTTGTGTCGCTTGTGAACTTTTCCCTTGTATCCCTCTGCTTTTTTCTTCTCAAATACATCTTAAAGCCATCTCAAATATATCTATAGCTTATCTTTGATATAAGTTTGAGATATATTTGATATATATTTGAGATAACTTTAAAGGTGAGGGAACAGGAGAAGAGAGAAGCCCGCAATGATTACACAGATCCAGAAACAGCATATAAAGCGGTGCAAATCCAAACTACCCTGCGACAGTCCGCACAGAATCTATTATGATTCTTAAACACGAACATATCAAATGTTTACTATATTTGCATTGGAAAAGGTTTCAAATATATGACAACAAGGCACAATGCCCAAGCAGAAAAAGAATTTGAAGATACATTCAAAAAATACTATCCCCTACTAGTCGGATTTATCGAGCGACATGTAGGAGATATCGCTTTGGCACAAGACCTTGCACAAGATGTATTTTTCAAGCTATATGAAAGTTCATCCGATTTCCCTACAGATTCCTGTCTGAAATCATGGCTATATACCACTTCCCGCAATATATCCATCGACTATTTACGCCATTTGAAGGTGAGGGACAATTATCGGTTGCTCGAAGCGGAAGCACTGATGTACACCGCCGAAATTGATGAAGAAATCAATGAAACACTGGCAAAAAAGATCAACGAAGCATTCAACGCCTTGCCGGAGCAATGCCGGACAATCGTAAAGATGAACATTATAGAAGGCTACAAATACACAGAAATAGCAGACATCCTAGGCATATCGGTCAATACCATCAGAACACAAATCTCTCGGGGGTATAAAAAATTACGTGAACTGCTATCCGAAGACTTCAGGAACCTCGTGCTACTCTATTTCCAAAGGAGCAACACCTCCCTATAAAACCTTTTTCCCCCGCCCTCCCCTCCATAAGAGGGATATTTTTATAAAAAAACATCTTTTCTGTCACACAAAACCATCACGCAAGCGTTTTATGATAAACGAAAGAAAAAGAAAAGATACAATTCCTATATTCCATTACACCATGCATGATTCAGATATAGATATAAAAATCATTTACAAAAAAATAGAAGGCACTCTCAATGCCGACGAAAACCGTCTTTTCGAGGAATGGTTCCAGACCCCTGCGCACCGGAGATATTTCAAAAACATCAAAGAATATTATGAACTCGGACACGAACCATCCATTGGCCAAGAACAGACAGACCATGCATGGATAAAGCTGGGCAAGCGCATAAAGACACACAAACAGGCCCAAAAGCACCGCATCATCTATGCATTCATGGCGGCAGCAGCAATCGCCATCCTGCTTGTCACCACTCCACTCTGGCTGCAAAGGAATAATCCCGCCGTACCCGAAAAAATTGCCGTGACGGAGATAATCCCGGGTAAAAACAATGCCATTCTGGAATTGTCTGACGGAAGATGCATGAATCTGGAACAACTGAGCCAGGAAAATAAAAAACGGCTGGAAGAATATGCAAGCATAGACAGCAACCGTCTGAATTATAACAACACCACCAAAAACGAAGCCCGGATATTGCAATACAATAAAATCACCGTCCCCCGCGGAGGAGAATTTCAATTAGTTTTAGAGGACGATACCAAAATATGGCTGAATTCAGAATCAAAATTAAAGTTTCCGGTCATTTTCGGGCAGGACAAACGCGAAGTATACTTGGAGGGAGAGGCCTATTTTGAGGTCAGCAAAGACGCAGGACGCCCTTTCACCGTATATGCCGGCAAACAAAAAGTCACCGTATTAGGTACCTCTTTCGGAATCACCAGCTACAGCGAAGAGAGCTGTGAAACCACGACTTTGGTTGAAGGCAAGGTAAAGGTTGAATTCCCACAACATCCACACGAGACATATACCCTGACTCCAGGCTATCAGGTACGTTACGACCGGGAGAAAGGGGAAATCACCCGGGACTCGGTAAACATTGACGAATATGTTGCATGGAAAAACGGGAAATATATTTTCCGGAAGAAACGTCTGGAAGATATACTGAACACCTTAGGCAGGTGGTACGACTTCCAGGTGTTCTATCAAAACTATGAATGCAAAGACATTCTGTTTTCCGGAGAGCTACAGCGATTCGAAAATTTCAATTCCATCCTGAACCTGCTGAAGAAAAGCAGCGATGCCGACTTTCTGGTCAACGGCAACACCGTACAAGTGAAAACCAAATCTTAACCTAAATAACCTACACACATGAAAAAAACACAAATTCAAACGACCAGTTCCTTTCGATGGAGAGAACATGGGAAAATATTATTGGGGATTTCCCAATTACTTATCCTATTACTGGTATTCAACGTAAATTCAAGTGCAAAAGTCTTTTCGCAACAGCAAAAGGTAAGCATCACGCTGAAAAACGCAGGAATTGCAGAATTTATCGATGCCATCAAAAAACAGTGCAATGTGGGATTTGTATATGACTACAACAAAGTAAAAGCCATCCCGTCCATCACGATTGATGTAAAAGACAAACCGATCAAAGATGTCCTGAACCAGGCTTTGGAGGGAAGCGGATTCATTGCAATCATCGAGAACAACACAATCATCCTGCAGCAATCGGCACCACAGGCCCAAGGCCGGACTCCCAAAGCAACGACCATCAAGGGTAAGGTCCTGTCAAATACAGGGAAACCTCTCCCCGGCGTTACGGTATTGATTAAAAACACGACAGTGGGTACTGCCACCGATGCGGAAGGGGAATTCGAATTGACGGTTCCCGACGCAAAAGGGAAAATCCTTGTTTTCTCTTTTATCGGAATGGACAATAAGGAAGTGGAAATAAAAGATCCTTCACAACCGTTGAGAATAACTCTGAAAGAGACTGCCAAGAATCTGAATGAAGTTGTCGTAACGGGTATCTTCAGCCGCAAAAAAGAAAGTTTTACCGGGGCAGCGACCACATATACCAGCGATGACCTGAAACAGGTGGGAAACCAAAATATCATTCAAAGCTTACGGACCTTAGATCCATCCCTGTTGGTAATGGACAGCAAGGAATGGGGATCTGACCCGAACCGCCTTCCGGACCTGGAAATCCGCGGGAAGACCTCTATCGCCGGATTCAAGGAAGAATACGGCACAGACCCGAACCAGCCGCTATTTATCCTGGATGGCTTCGAGACGACCCTTGAAACAATCATGAACCTAAGCCTTGACCGGATTGCCAGCGTCACGATTCTAAAGGATGCGGCCTCCACTGCCATCTACGGTTCCAAAGCCGCCAACGGAGTGATGGTCGTGGAAACGGTCCAGCCCGAAATCGGGAAATTAAGAGTCAACTATCGCGGCGATTTCACGATATCCTTCGCCGACCTTACAGACTACAATCTGATGGATGCAAAAGAAAAACTGGAATTTGAAAGACTTGCCGGTTACTATACCAGTGAATATCCAAGCCACCAGCTGGAACTTAACGAACTTTACAATAAAAGATTGGCGGAAATCGCACGCGGAGTGGATACTTATTGGATGAACGAACCCCTGCGTACCGCCTTTTCACATCGCCACAATCTCTACATTAACGGTGGAGACGAGGCTATGAGATACGGTCTGGGGGTCAACTACGGAACCACCAAAGGCGTAATGAAAGGCTCGGACAAAGATATCGTTGCCGTTAATCTGGATTTAAATTACCGCATCAAGAATCTGCGTTTTGCCAACAAAGCCTATTTTGAATACACGGACGCAGACCGCGAACCCGTAGTATTTTCAAAATATGCACAGGCCAACCCGTATTACCGCAAAGAGAATGCAGACGGAGAAGTGACGGTCACTCTCGACACTCTGGCAGGGAACACGGTCGTTTACAATCCTCTATATGCAGCGACGCTGAAACATGTAGACGAAGCTAAAAGCATCGGATTAAACGACAATTTCCAAATAGAATGGGACATCACTTCAGCGCTGAGAGCCAGAGGACGTATCGGACTGACCTACAAGGACCAGGACAACGAAACGTTCAAATCGCCCAAACATCCGGACTTTATCGGTACCACAGAGTTGGAACGGGGCAGCTATTCGGAATCCTATAACCGCACGTTTTCATATGACGGAGATTTGACGGTCACCTTCGGCAAGCTGTTCGCCGAAAAACATCAGGTGAATATCGTCGGCGGATGGAAATTCCAGCAGACGACAAACCGCTCCGGAGGATACAGTACCGTAGGATTCATAAACGACTTCTACATCAATCCTGCATTCTCAAGCGGCTATAAAGAAGGGACCAAGCCCTTATATTCAAAGACCGTATCAAGAAGCACCAGCTTTTACCTCACGGCCAATTATGCCTTTGACAACCGCTATCTACTGGATGCCACTTACCGTGCAGACGGTTCCTCAGTGTTCGGAGCCAACAATCTGTTCACCAACACCTGGTCCGTCGGCCTTGCCTGGAACCTCCACAACGAACATTTCATGAAAGAGGTTGAATGGCTCAACATGTTAAAGATACGCGGATCTATCGGTAACCCCGGTAACCAGAATTTCAGTGCCTACCAGGCGATGAAAACCTATAAATACAACTCCTGGCTAAAGAACAAGTTCGGGACAAGCGCACTCATCGACCAGTTCGGAAATCCTAATCTGGAATGGCAGAAGACCATGGAGAAATCGATCGGTATTGATGTTGTATTGCTGCAGAACAGACTCCGCTTCAATATCGACTACTACAATAAAGAGACCGACCCTCTATTGGCCATTATTTCCGTCCCGACCTCAACGGGAACGACTTCGCTGACGACGAATATCGGCGAGCAATCCATCAAAGGTACAGACGGACAAATCAGTTTTTCACCGATCTACCGTCCGCAAGACAGAATCAACTGGACGCTACGGGCCACCTTCCGTCATGAAAAAGGCGAATACAAAAATGTAGGGAATTCGTTAGAGAAACTGAACCGTAACAACATTGAGGCCCAAAGTCTGACCCGCTACTATGACGGCGGCAGTCCCGACGATTTATGGGCTGTACAGTCTCTTGGCATCGACCCGACCACCGGTAACGAACTGTTCCTGAAAAAAGACGGCACAAGCAGTTTCGAATGGAATGTCGAAGATGAGGTCATCGTAGGCAACTCACGCCCGAAGCTGGAAGGGATTGTCGGAACGACCCTGTACTATAAAGGTCTTTCCATTTCAGCAAATTTCAGATATCAGGTTGGCGGCTATTCTTTTGCAAGCGCCCTATTCAATAAAGTTGAAAACATTTCACAGGACAATCTTTTCAACAATCAGGATAAACGCGCCCTCTATGAGCGCTGGAAATATCCCGGACATCAGGCCCAGTTCAAGAGCATTGCCAAAAGCAGCTCTACACAGATGTCTTCACGCTTTGTACTGAAAGAAAATGTGTTCAAGGGTGAATCCATCACCATAGGCTATGAGACGACCGCAGACTGGCTGAAACGTATCGGAGCCTCATCCATGAGCGTCAATGCCTATATGAACGATATTTTCAGATGCTCGTCCATCAAGGAAGAGCGTGGAATCGAATATCCTTTTGCACGCTCTGTCGCATTTTCCATCAGTCTCAGATTCTAACGTATAACCTATAAAATATCTGACAAATGAAAAAATATATATTTATAGTGTTAAGACCCAAAGTCTCACTGGGAGAACGAAAGGACAGAGATACAAATATGGAATAGGAGAAAGAAAAAAGAATAATAA
>RCNI01002052.1_pt1 | contig 10165 bp, 7 predicted proteins | sample 2041151 | NCBI WGS metagenome assembly RCNI01 (sample SAMN09708214, study PRJNA481090) | feces metagenome | isolation source: feces | place: Antarctica: Albino Rookery
ATTTAATGGCTTTGAAAACTTCCGTTACGTTTTTTCTCGCCCTGAGTTTGGCCGCGTTATGTTTAACACAATCGTCTGGGATGTCGCAATTGTAGCGGTCAGTATGGTGCTTGGCCTGATAATGGCTTTGGTTCTTAACCAGAAATTCAAAGGCAGAAAGATTGTTCGAACAGTTTTATTGTTGCCGTGGGCCACTTCGGCTCTGGTAACGGCAAGCTGCTGGAAGTATATTTTTGACTACCAGTACGGAGCACTCAATGCTTTGCTTCTGAAGCTGGGGCTGATTAAGACAAATATCAATTTCCTGGGGAATCCCACTTCTGCATTTGTCTGCATGATTATCGTGGGCATTATCGTGACGATTCCGTTTATTACTTTTACGCTTCTTTCTGGACTCCAGAGCATTTCTGATGACTACTACGAGGCTGCAATCATTGACGGAGCCAACTTCTGGCAGCGTCTCTTTAATATCACACTGCCTCTTTTGAAACCCGCAATCAATGTGAGTATCGTCTTGAATACAATCTATGTGTTCAATTCCTTTACCATCGTACACACCATCACAAATGGTGCTCCTGCACATACTACGGGCACGATTATGACATATCTATACCACATGGGCTTCAAGAACAATAACTTTGGTGCATCTGCGGCTTTGTCTGTGATTGGTTTCGTAATCCTGCTGGTCTTTGCACTGATTTATATGAGAACTCAGATGAAGGAGGATGACGAATGAGTATCAAATGTAAGCGCAATCTGAGCCGCATTTTCCTCTATCTTTTTGCGGTAATTGCAGTTGTCTTTTTCCTGTATCCTTATTTTGTAATGTTTGTGTCCTCATTGAAAGGTATGGATGAGATTTTTCGTATCCCTGGTACGATTTTCCCGGAGAAATGGGTATGGAGTAACTATGTGGATATTTGGAAGGACATTCCGCTTTTGACTTACTTCAAGAACACTTTGATTGTCGGTGTCCTTTCAACTGCCCTGTGCATCGTGTGTGCCATTCCGGCAGGCTATGCATTAGCTCGCATGCAGTTTCCTGGCAAGAAATTCATCATGTCCGCTATTATTGTGACACAGATGTTCTCTCAGGTGGTGCTCCTGGTTGGTATTTATAAGGTTATGGTGGCCATGCACCTTCAGAACACGCACGAAGGCCTTATTCTGGTGATTGCGGCATTCAACCAAGCGTTTGCTGCTTGGATGCTCAGCGGAACATTTGCTTCCATATCGACAGAATTGGAGGAGGCTGCAATGATTGACGGCTGCAATCGCCTGACAGCTATGATTCGTGTCATCCTGCCTCTGGCGGCCCCCGGTATCGTGACAGCAATCATCTTTGTGTTTATCAATGCCTGGAATGAGTATACACTGACTTTGGTCCTCATTGGTGATCCGCTTCTCAAGACACTGAATGTTGGCATCAGCGCTTTCTTTGGCTATACGAATACAGAATGGTGGTATGTATTTGCAGCTTCCATTCTGGCGACGCTGCCTGTCCTGGCTTTCTTCCAGATCCTGGAGAAACATCTGGTGGGCGGCCTTACAGCCGGCGGCGTGAAGGGCTGATTTGAACTCCAAAATGCAGACGATATTTTGAAGTAAATACGGTTCAAGCTACCGAGCGGACTTGCTGCCTGTATGATGCAGGCGGCAAGTCTGCTCGTTTTGTCTTGCTTCTGTATGTGTCGGCACTCCCCTAGGTATAAAAATGCACCTCATTTGCTTTCAGCATATCATACTGTCTAACAAATGGGGTGCAGTTCACGTTGTTCGCTCAGGATATTCTGGATTTCAAAATGGTATCTTTGTATAAATAGCATAAAAAAACGGGAAGTAAAATCGATAGTTTGGGTACTATGACTCTATCTATTTAGCGAGACAATGTGATAAAATGCAAGTACGCCAACAAAGGACATTTGTTCACGACACAAAGTCCACCAAGGGAGGACAGGGGCAAATGTGATGCTGCAATCATAGCATAAAAGAAAAAAGGCGCAATGCTGATGAGAGGATGTTTGACATGAACTACAATCGCATATATAATTTTTCTGCAGGGCCTGCCATGATGCCGGAACCGGTGCTGGAAGAAATTCGCGATGAGATGATGAATTACCGAGGCTCCGGTATGTCTGTTATGGAGATGTCACATCGCTCCAGCTTTTTTCAGAATATCATAGATGAAGCAGAACAGGATCTGCGGGATCTGATGCAGATTCCCGACAATTATAAGGTACTGTTCATCCAGGGCGGTGCCACACTGCAGTTCTCCATGATTCCCATGAACCTGTTGAAAAACGGTGTTGCGTGCTATGTGGAGACTGGTGCCTGGTCGAAAAAGGCTATCGCCGAGGCCAAAAAGGTCGGCCAGGTGCAGGTGGTGGCGTCCGGTAAGGAGCAGAACTACACCGCGATCCCCGATTGCTCCAACCTTGATATTCCAGAGAACTGTGATTATGTGTATATCTGCGAAAACGAAACCATTCACGGCCTGACCTGGAACAAACTGCCCAACACCAAGGGACATGTGCTGGTGTCCGATCAAAGCTCCATGTTCCTGTCCCGTCCCTGCAATGTGTCGGATTATGGGATGATTTATGCGGGTGTCCAGAAAAACGTCGGACCTGCCGGCATGGTCATTGTCATCATCCGGGAGGACTTGATTCGGGATGATTTGCAGTCGCTTCCCATTTACCTGCAATATCAGACCCACGCTGCCGCAGGTTCCATGTATAATACGCCCAACTGCTGGGCGATTTACGTCTGCGGCAAGGTGTTCAAGTTCCTGAAGGCACAGGGCGGTCTGGAAGCCATGGACCGGAAAAACCGGGAAAAGGCACAGGTCCTCTATGACTTTCTGGACAGCTCCAACCTGTTCAGAGGTACCGTTGCCAAGGAAGACAGGAGTTTGATGAACGTCCCCTTTGTGACCAACAGCAAAGAACTGGATGCACAGGTCGTGGCCTATACCAGGGAGCACGGCTTTGAAAATCTGAAGGGTCACCGCTCTGTCGGTGGCCTGCGGGCTTCCATTTACAATGCCATGCCCAAGGAGGGCGTGGAGGCCCTGGTTCAGTGTCTGCGGCAGTTTGAGCTGGAACATCAGTAAGGGGGGAAGTATCATGCGAATTCTTGTAACAGATGGCATGGACCCCCAAGCCATGGAGATTCTGCGGGCAGAGGGCCATGAGGTGGCAGAGCAGTTCTATGAGCCGGATCAACTGGGGCAAGTCCTTCGGGACTTTGATGCCGTGGTGGTCCGCTCCAAGACAAAAATCCGAGCCAAACAGCTGGACGAAGCCAGAGGCAGTCGTTTGAAGCTGATTATCCGGGGCGGTGTCGGTGTGGATAACATCGATGTGGCGTATGCCCAATCCCTGGGTTATACAGTGAAAAACACCCCGAAGGCATCGTCAGAGTCCGTGGCGGAATTGGCCCTTGGTCATATGTTCTCCTGCGCCCGGTTTCTTTCCGCGGCAGGCTGCACCATGCGGGCAGGCAAGTGGGAGAAAAAGGCATACGGAAAGGGAATCGAGCTGCGGGGCAAGACCCTCGGAATCATCGGCTTTGGCCGTATTGGTCAGTGCCTGGGCACCATGGCAAAGGCACTGGGCATGAATGTCATTGCCTATGATGTGTATCATGTACCCGGTATCGAAAAACAGATGAATGTGCGCTATGTGGAAATGGAAGAACTGTTTGCCAAGGCAGACTTCATCAGTCTCCACACACCGGCGGTGGATGGAATCCCCTTGATCAATGCGGAAAATATTGCAAAGATGAAGGACGGTGCCATTCTCGTCAACACGTCTCGCGGCAACAACGTGGATGAAGACGCGCTTCTGGACGCCCTCAATTCGGGCAAACTGCGGGGAGCGGGTCTGGACGTCTATGCCGATGAGACAGACCGCAATCAGAAACTCATCAATCACCCCAATGTGTCCTGCACACCCCATATCGGTGGCAGTACCGTGGAGGCCCAAAGTAGAATCGGCGAAGAAATTGTGGAAATCATTCGGAATTTTGAAATGTGAAGCTGGCTGTCCAACGATAATCTGCGGCAGCCGTTCTCAAGGAGGACAAATTTATGAATGCATATCTGGTCAGTGTTCTTGAAAACGTAAAGAAAAAGTATGCCTACGAACCGGAGTTTGTCCAGACGGTGGAGGAAGTTCTCACCAGCGTGGAACCGGTTATCAATGCCCATCCCGAATATGAAAAAGCGGATCTTCTGGGTCGTCTGGTGGAGCCGGAGCGTATGTTTACCTTCCGCGTCACCTGGATGGACGACAACGGCAACTATCATACCAACACAGGCTATCGCGTTCAGTTTAACGGCAGCCTTGGCCCCTACAAGGGCGGTCTGCGGTTCCATCCGTCTGTCTATTCCGGTATTGTGAAGTTCCTGGGCTTTGAGCAGATCTTTAAAAATGCTTTGACCGGACTTCCCATTGGCGGCGGCAAGGGCGGCTCCGACTTTGACCCCAGAGGCAAGTCCGATGCCGAAATCATGCGCTTCTGCCAGAGCTTTATGAATGAGCTTTACCGTCATATCGGTCCCGACGTGGACGTTCCCGCCGGTGACATCGGTGTTGGCGGCCGCGAGATCGGCTATCTGTACGGCCAGTACCGCCATCTGAAGGGTACCTTCGAAAACGGCGTCTTTACCGGTAAGAACACCCTGTACGGCGGCTCTCTGATCCGTCCCGAAGCCACTGGCTACGGTGCTGTCTACTACCTCAACGAGGTTTTGAAGCACGAGAATGACTCCATCGAGGGCAAGACCATTGCCATTTCCGGTTTCGGCAACGTGGCATGGGGCATCTGCAAGAAGGCAAGAGAGCTGGGCGCCAAGGTTGTGACCCTCTCCGGTCCCGACGGCTATATCTACGATCCCGATGGCGTGACCACAGAGGAGAAGGTCAACTACCTGCTGACCATGCGCAGCTCCGGCCGTGACAAGGTTCAGGACTACGCCGACAAGTTCGGCTGCGAGTTCTATCCCAAGGAAAAGCCCTGGGGACGGAAAGTGGACGTTATCATGCCCGCTGCGACCCAGAACGACGTGGACATCAACTGGGCAGAGAAAATCGCTGCAAACGGCGTGAAGTATTATGTGGAAGTGGCCAATATGCCCACCACCAACGAAGCACTTGCCTATCTGATGAAGCAGAACGGCATGATCGTAGCTCCCTCCAAGGCTGTCAATGCCGGCGGTGTGGCAGTTTCCGCACTGGAAATGAGCCAGAACTCCGAGAGACTGCAGTGGAAGGCAGAAGAAGTGGATGCCTACCTGCATAATATCATGAAGAACATCCATGACGCATCCGTGGCAGCTGCCGAGGAATACGGCCTGGGCTACAACCTGGTTGCCGGTGCCAACATTGCCGGTTTCAAGCGTGTTGCCGCAGCCATGATGGATCAGGGCGTGTTCTGATCATTCAGAATTCAGAATTCGTATAAAGTGAAAGCACAATCGGTCAGCAGCTGCTGGCCGATTGTGTTATATGCGGACTTTTTCAGGCGTGTGTGTCACAATCGCCGTTGTGCTTTCCTGGAAAATTTCGTATAATAGAGAAAAACCGAATGAAAGGGTGCTTTCTATGTTTTCACAGGAAGAACGTTGCATTTATAAAAATCACCAGCTGAAGCAAGTCATCTGCCAGCTGCGGTATCCGACCATCCTGACCATCGCCGCCAAGGAGCCGGTGGAATTTCAGGAGGCTGTCCGTCATGCCTTCCCCGTCTACGAAAAACGGCAGGAGCCGCTGCCTCCCAAGGTTGTGACGCTTCCCGGCCAGCCGCCGCGGTTTGAGCAGCAGCCGCCCATGATCAATCATCAGTTTTCCACGGCCGACGGCGTCTACCGTATCAATCTCTGCCAGGACTTCATCTCCCTGACCTGTCAGCATTACCAGTCCTGGGAGGAGTTTGCCCGTATGATGGACAAGCCTCTGGCCAGCTTCATTCAGGTCTATGCGCCTTCTTATTTTGTGAGAATCGGCCTGCGTTACCTCAATGCCTTCTCCAGAAGAGAACTGGATCTGGAGGGAACACCCTGGAAAGAACTGCTGGAGCCTGCCTACCTGGGACTGATGGCCTCGGAGGATGTGACAGAGCGGGCTTTCAATCGCTGCACCCAGGATGTGGATGTGGATATTCCCGGTGGCTGCAATCTGAAGCTCCACGTAGGCCCTGGCCGGATCAAGCACGGCAATGACGATTCGGATCAGGAAGTAAAGATGATCTTTGATATGGATATGTCTATGAGCGGCAATATCCCGGTGAATCTGTCTGCGGGCTCCATGCAGACAGTGCATGCCCAGGCTGACAGCGTATTCCGCGACGCCATCACGGACACCCTCCATGACGCCATGGAGCCTGAAAAATAACGTAATGTTTTGAAACCTTCCGTCAGATTTTGCGTCTTTATTAGCTAAGACAAGTTTTGAGAAGGAGAACGGAGTTATGGGTTCTGTCAGTCAAATCATTGGAGAAGTGAAGAAAGTTATCGTGGGCAAGGATCGGACGCTCCTTTGGGTCCTGACCACCATCCTGGCCCGTGGACATATTTTGCTGGAAGATATTCCGGGCGTGGGCAAGACCACCATGGCCCTGGCCTTTTCCAAGGCATTGGGGCTGGACTATGGCCGTGTCCAGTTTACCCCGGATGTGCTGCCTTCCGATATTACGGGCTACTGCGTCTACCAGAAGGAAGCCGGAAAAATGGTCTATCAGCCGGGTGCGGTCATGACCAATATGTTTTTGGCCGATGAGCTGAACCGGGCCACTTCCCGCACCCAGTCGGCTCTGCTGGAGGCCATGGAAGAAGGCCATGTGACAGTCGATGGCCAGACCTACGCCCTTCCGCAGCCGTTTTTTGTCATGGCCACCCAAAATCCCACCGGCGCCTCGGGCACCCAGCTGCTGCCGGACAGCCAGATGGACCGCTTTACCATCCGTCTGTCCATCGGCTACCCGTCTCCCAAAGATGAAAGAGACATGGTCCTGGGCAGACAGCAGGGAAACCCCCTGGATGCGGTGCGGCAGGTGACCACCAAGCAGGAGCTGGCCCATTTGCAGGAGCAGGCCGATGCGGTGTTTATTAAGCCCGAAGTGGTGGATTATATGGTGGCGCTGATTTCTGCCACCAGAGAGCACCCCATGATTCTCAGAGGTGCCAGTCCCAGAGCTACCTTGTCCATGGCATCCATGGCCAAGGCTGTGGCCATGCTCAAGGGCCGGGACTATGTGACACCGGAGGATGTGCAGACCGTCTTTGTGGACACCATCAGTCACAGACTGCTGCTGGCACCGGAAGCCGAGGCCAGGGACATCTCTGCGGCCAAGCTGCTGATGGATATTTTGCAGAAGTCCACGCCGCCGAAACTTCGCTGAGCCATGGTAAAGAATTGGTTGTTGTACCTTGGCGGTCTGGCGGCAACGCTGGTCTTTTATGCCAATTATACGGGCTGGTATTCCTGGTTTTTGCTGGTCCTGATGGTAGGACTGCCGCTGTATTCTCTGCTGGTCAGCATTCTGGCCATGGTGCGTGTGCGGATTCGGCTGGAGGTTCCGGCCTTCTGCCGCCGGGGAGAGCCGGCCTATGTGACCATTCGCGCCAGAGGAGGCTTCCTGCCCATTCCGAAGTGCTGCTTCCGCCTGCGGGTCACCAGTGTGATGACCGGCGAAACGGTCACCATCCGGCAGCAGATTCCCGGACAGGAAAGCTGGTATGTGCCTTTGCGGACAGAGCATTGCGGCGCACTGCAATGCTCCGTGGAAAAGGGCCGGGTCTATGACTATCTGAGCCTGTTCTGGCTGCCGCTGCCGAAGGGAAACCCGGTGGAGCTGTTGGTGCGTCCGCTGGAGGTTCCACCCAAACAGCTGCCGAACCTGACCCACTTTATGGCCAGGAGAAGAAAACCAAAGCCCGGCGGCGGATTTTCCGAAGAGCACGAGCTGCGGGACTATCGGCCGGGAGACAGTATGCGGGATATTCACTGGAAGCTGTCGGTCAAAACGGTCCGACTGCTGGTGCGGGAAGCGCAGGAACCGGTGCGGGAGCAGACGCTTCTGACCTTTGATCTGCTGGGAAACCCCAATCAGGGGGATTCGGCGCTGGAGCAGGTGCAATGGCTGTCCCAGTGGCTGCTGGACCATGATACCATCCATCAAATCTGCTGGATTGAGCCTGCCAACTGCCAGATGGTCAGTGTGACGATTCAATCCAGAGATGATTTGGAGCAGATGATGACGGAAGTCCTCCGTGCCGGTCTGCGGCCCGATACGCCTTCCATTGCGGAGCGGCAGTTTGCCAGAGCCACCTGGCGCTACCATGTTCTGCCGCAGCAGGAGGTGACGCCATGAGCAGAAGGAAAAACAATATCCATACAGTGCTGATGGCCGTGATCTTGTCGGTGCTGCTCAGTGTTTCCGGGATTATGTGCCTGTCCGATGCGTACAGCTTGGGTGCCGATTTCTGGAATATCCTGGCGGTCTGCACCGGACTGTCGGTGCTCTTTGTCCTATGCACTCTGCCCAGAAGAAGCTGGCCGTTCTCTCTGGCGGCCGCTGTGGTGTTCCTGACCCTGCTGTTTTTCAAACGGGAGGAGATCCGGGAGAGCCTTTCTTATCTGCTCTACCATATCACGTTCGAATTTTCACAGTGCTACAATGGGGTAAAGCTGGCCGGTTCCGAAGTTGGGTCGGCCCAGTGGCTGCTTTGGGCCCTGGCAGTCCCTTTGACCTGGACAACCGTCTGGGTTTGCTGCCGGGAGGGCAGCGCCCTGCTTTCGATGCTGACCTATGCGCCCATCTTTCTTCTTGTCCTGACGATTATTGAGCTTGCTCCGGTGTTCTGGTTGACGCTCCTGACCGGCGGTATGCTGCTGCTGATTATGAGCCAGCATGTCCGGGAGCGAAGCACGGAAGAGGGCAGCCGCCTGGTCTGGTGGCTGGTGCTGCCAACCGTGATTTTGATTTCCGGCATTACAGTTCTGTGGCCCCCGGCGGATTATGTCCGAACTGCCTGGGCAACGCAGCCGTCTACGCTTTCGGAAAGCAAGGAGGCGGTCCAGAACGCGTGGGCGGAAACCGTTCTCTCCGGCCCTGCCTGGAATCGGGATCTGAAACCTGTGGACCTCAACCGGGAAGGCCCCAAGCTGATGACCGGGACCCCTATGCTGGATTATATGTCGGCTGCCGGTGTATCCTACCTCCGCGGCGCATCGCTGGCAGTGTATGAAAATAATGCGTGGAAAGCGTTGGAGCAGAAGCGCTATACGGACCATGGATTTTCAGAAATCCCGCTGGTATCTCCGCTGCAGGAGCCTTCCGAACTGAAAGTGAAAACAAGACGGAGGGAGCCGCTGCTCTATACGGCTTATGATCTGGCACAGTTGCCGGAGACAGGCAAGGCTGTGAACGATGCCTATATTCAAAATACAGACCGGGTGGAGGAATACACGGTCCTGTATGGAGAAGGTGCGGCGTGTGCGCTGCCTGAGGGGTATGATGATTTCGTGAATCAGGCGTATCTGCAAGTCCCGGAGGAGCTGCGGGAGCCGCTGCAAGCCATCGCCCGGGAGGCAAACTTGGAGGGCATAGATCCCAGGGCCGTTGCGGACTACGTCCGCAGCAGCGGTCGGTATGACCTGATGACGCCCCGGGTACCGAAAGGAAAGGACTTTGTCCTCTATTTTTTGCAGGAGAGCCACCAGGGCTATTGCGTCCATTTTGCCTCAGCCACGGTGCTCCTGCTCCGAACGGTGGGGATTCCGGCCCGGTATGTGACCGGATATTCTGTCAGCGGTGAACCGAATCAGTGGCAGACCGTCACGCAGAACGATGCCCACGCATGGGTAGAGTATTATATCCCCTCCATTGGCTGGCAGCCGCTGGACCCGACCCCTGTGGTCGAAGCACCTGCGGATACCGGAAGTTCACCGGAGATGACGGAAGAGAACACACCGGAACCGGAGCAACTGCCGGATAAAGAAAACGTACCAAACCCGATGCCGTCAGAGACGCCAACTGCCCCAGAAACCGTCGGCACGGTGCCTGTGCCTGCAAAGCCGTTCAACAAGAACCTTTTGTGGCTGCTGCTGGTGCCTGAGTTGGTATTCCTGATTTGGCTCAGAAGATGGCTGGTCTTCCGCCA
>RCNI01002053.1_pt1 | contig 10161 bp, 9 predicted proteins | sample 2041151 | NCBI WGS metagenome assembly RCNI01 (sample SAMN09708214, study PRJNA481090) | feces metagenome | isolation source: feces | place: Antarctica: Albino Rookery
AAAATAATCTTATGGGAAAAAATGATATCCATAAATATAATAAAAGAAAAATAGAAAATAATTACAAAAATAATAAAATATTTAAATTTGAGTCCAAGAAAAGGAGAATAGTATGAGAAAATATTTTGGGACAGATGGAGTTAGAGGAGTAGCTAATACAGAACTTGATTGTAATCTTGCATATAAACTAGGAAGAGCAGGTGGATATGTTCTTGCACAAGGAGATCATAGAGTAAAAGTTGTTGTTGGTAAAGATACTAGAATATCAGGAGATATGTTAGAAGCAGCGTTAATATCAGGCCTTATGTCAGTTGGATGCGATGTTATAACTGTAGGAGTAATACCTACACCAGCAGTTGCATATTTAACAAGAAAATATAATGCAGATTGTGGTGTTGTAATATCAGCTTCACATAATCCTGTAGAATTTAATGGAATAAAATTCTTTAATAAAGATGGATTTAAACTAGATGATAATATAGAACTAGAGATAGAAAAATATATAGATAATATAGATGCTGTAAAATGTAATCCAATAGGAGTAGATGTTGGAAAAAGAATACACAGACATGAAGCTCAAAAAGAATATGTTAATTTTTTAATAGAAACAGCTGGAGTTGATTTAACTGGTAAAAAAATAGTTCTTGATTGTGCTAACGGTGCAGCATCAAAGGTTGCTCCAGATGCATATAGAAGATTAGGTGCAGATCTTATTGTTATAAATGCTGAATCAGATGGAACAAATATAAACAATAAATGTGGTTCAACTCATCCAGAAAAGTTACAAGAAACAGTTGTAAAAGAAGGTGCTGATTATGGTCTTGCTTATGATGGAGATGCAGATAGATTAATAGCAGTAGATGAAAAAGGTAATATAATGGATGGAGATAGAATACTTATATTAAGTGCTATAAATTTAAAGAAAAAAGGGAAACTAGCTAAAGATACATTAGTAGTTACAGTAATGTCTAATATAGGTTTAAAAATAGCAGCCAAAGAACATGGTATAAACCTTGCTATAACTTCTGTTGGAGATAGATATGTAATGGAAGAAATGCTAAAAGAAGGATATGTTTTAGGTGGAGAACAATCTGGACATTTAATATTCCTTGATAATAACACAACTGGAGATGGGACTTTAAGTTCTCTAGTATTATCAGGAATAATTGCTGAAGAAGGAAAAGCTCTTTCAGAAATAGCTTCTGTTATGGAGCAATATCCACAAGTTCTTATAAATGCAAAAGTTAAAAATGAAAATAAAAATAGATACATGGAGTTTCCTGAAGTAAAAGAAGAAATAGAAAGAATAGAAAAACTTTTAGATGGAGAAGGTAGGGTTCTTATAAGACCATCAGGTACTGAACCATTAGTAAGAGTAATGTTAGAGGGTAAAGAAGTAGATCAGATAAAAGAATTAGCAACTAACCTTGCAGAACTTATAAAAGAAAGACTAGCTTAGTTGTAAAATTACGGATATAAGATCTAAAATTCTTATATCCGTTTTTAGCGCCAGAACTTGAATAATAATATCTGTAAAATAAATATTATTGAACTTATATTTATAAGAGAATTAAAAAATTAAATTTTCAAGTTGACGAGGTCAGAGTTAATCGAATTTTCGGCGGGTGCTCTGCGGTGAATTTACCATCGTAAAAACTTCTTTAAAGCATGAGAGTGATCTGGTGAACAAAGAGAAGTTTGAGTAAATGATTTTTTTATCACTACTTCTTAAAAATAAATAAATTTAATTTTTAGGAGGTAAAAATATGTGTGGAATAGTAGGATACTTAGGACACAAAAATGCAGCAGAGGTAATAGTCGATGGACTATCAAAGTTAGAGTATAGAGGATATGATTCTGCTGGAATAGCAGTAGTAAATGAAGGAAAATTAGAGGTTAGAAAATTTAAAGGAAGATTGTCTGTACTTGCAGAAGACATAGAAAAAAACAACTTAGAGGGGAATTTAGGTATAGGTCATACAAGATGGGCAACTCATGGAGAACCTTCAGATGTAAATTCTCATCCCCATTATAATCAAGATAAAACAATCGCTGTTGTTCATAACGGAATAATAGAAAATTATATGGAATTAAAAGAGGAATTAAAATCAGAAGGTATTGAATTTAAATCAGAAACTGATACAGAAGTAATTGCACATTTGGTAGATAAATATTATAAAGGAAATCTTTTAGACGCTGTTTATAAAGCAGTTTCTAAATTAAGAGGAGCCTATGCACTTGGTGTAATTTGTAAAGATAATGAAAAAGAATTAGTAGCAGTTAGAAAAGACAGTCCCCTTATAGCAGGTGTTGGAGAGGGTGAAAACTTTATAGCATCTGATATTCCAGCACTTTTAAAATATACAAAAAAAGTGTATTTCTTAGAAAATGAGGAAGTAGTACATATAAAAGATAATGAACTAAAAATATATGATTCAGAAAGAAATCTAGTCGAAAAAGAAATATATGATGTAAAATGGGATATTGAAGCAGCTTCAAAAGGTGGATATGATAGTTTTATGCTTAAAGAAATAAATGAACAACCAGAAGGTGTTAAAAATACATTGGAAAGAAGACTTGATGATGATGGAAATATAGTTTTAGAAGGTATAAAAATATCTAAAGAAGAATTAGAAAAAATAAATAAAATTTATATTGTAGCGTGTGGAACAGCTTATCATGCAGGGTTACTTGGTAAAAATGCACTTGAAAAATATTTAAAAGTTCCAGTTATATCAGATATAGCATCAGAATTCAGATATAATGAAAATTTTGTAGATGAGAATTCATTAGTTATACTAGTTAGTCAATCAGGAGAAACAGCAGATACACTTGCTGTACTTAGAGATGTAAAAGAAAAAGGAGCTAAAGTTTTAGCAATAACAAATGTAGTAGGATCTTCAATATCTAGAGAAGCAGATGAGGTATTTTATACTTGGGCAGGACCTGAAATAGCAGTTGCATCAACAAAAGCTTATACAACACAAATAACATCATTATATATGATAGCTTTAAATTTTGCCCTTGCAAAAGGAACAATAAGTGAAGAATACTATAAAGAAATAATAAATAAAATGAAAAAACTTCCTGAAAAGATAGAAGAAATAATATCAAAACAAGAAAAAATAAAAGATATTGCAAAAAAAATAGTTTCTAAAGAGCATGTATTTTTCTTAGGAAGAGGTGTGGATTATTCTTTAGCAATGGAAGGATCTTTAAAATTAAAAGAAGTTTCATATATTCATTCAGAAGCATTTGCAGCTGGAGAACTAAAACATGGAACAATAGCGTTAATAGAAGGAGAAACGCCAGTAATAGCTATAGCAACTCAAGAAAAATTATTTGAAAAAATGGTATCAAATATGCAAGAAGTGAAAGCAAGAGGAGCATTTGTAATATCTATAGCTCAACAACATAACGAAAGTGTTGAAAAAGTATCTGATGAAGTTATATACATTCCAAACTGCGATGATATGTTAGTTCCTATATTAGCAGTAATACCAATGCAATTACTAGCTTATTATGTATCAACAATGAAAGGTCTTGATGTTGATAAACCAAGAAATTTAGCTAAATCAGTTACAGTTGAATAAAATTTGATAAAAAAATTTTTTTTAAAGAAGCTATGAACATTTTATAAATAAAAAAATATTCATGGCTTTTTAATTTTCTTTTAAAAGTTGATAAGGTTATCATATTTACTTAAGAAAAAAGAGTGTATAAAAGATTGTTGAAAATTTTTCAAAGCTTATATATAATAGAACTATATTTGAAGAGTATAAAATAGGATATTGTTTACCTATAAAAAGTGGTATTATGAAAAGGTTTTAATTACATTGTTATATTTTAACTTAATAAGAGGTTGGTTTAAAATTAAATATTGTAATAATAATTTCCTGTATTTGCTCTCCATCTATAAAAAAATAATGATTGGAGGAAAGAGAGATGGTAGGAATTATTCTTGCTAGTCATGGTGACTTTGCTAATGGAATACTACAGTCAGTATCAATGATATTTGGCGAACAGCAAGATGTTAAAGCGGTAACATTACAGCCAAGTGAAGGACCAGACGATTTAAAAGCTAAGATTGAAGAAGCTATTGCTACTTTCGAAAATCCTGAAGAGGTATTATTTTTAGTTGATTTATGGAGTGGAACTCCATTTAATCAGGCTAATGGACTTCTTGCTGGACATGAAGATAAATGGGCAATAGTAACAGGTCTTAACTTACCAATGCTTATAGAAGCATATGGTGCTCGTTTATCTATGGAAACTGCCCATGAAATTGCAGCTCATATAGTTGGAGCTGGAAGAGAAGGCATAAAAGTTTGCCCAGAAGAATTAGAACCTAAAAAAGTTGAAACTGCTCCAGTTCAGCAAACAACTAAAGCGGGTGCTATTCCTGAGGGAACAGTAATAGGAGACGGAAAAATAAAATATGTTTTAGCGCGTATAGATACTCGTCTATTACATGGACAGGTTGCAACAACTTGGACAAAAACAACAAAACCAAATCGTATAATAGTAGTATCTGACTCAGTTGCTCATGACGATTTACGTAAAAAAATGATAGAACAGGCAGCACCTCCAGGGGTGAAAGCTAACGTTGTTCCAATAGACAAAATGATAAAAGTTGCAAAAGATACTCGTTTTGGAAATACTGAAGCAATGTTATTATTTGAAACACCAGAAGATGCACTTCGTGCAATAGAAGGTGGAGTAGATGTAAAAGAATTAAACCTTGGTTCTATGGCTCATTCTGTAGGTAAAGTTGTTGTAAACAAAGCTATAGCTATGGATTTAAAAGACGTAGAAACAATTGAAAAATTAAAAGCTATGGGAATAACTTTCGATGTTCGTAAGGTTCCAAGTGAATCTGGAGAAAATATCGACAATCTTCTTAAAAAAGCAAAAGCTGAATTAGCAAAAGCATAAAGGCGAGGAGGATATAAATTTATGTCAATGATAACAGTACTTTTAATAATTGTCGTTGCCTTGCTAGCAGGTATGGAAGGTGTACTAGATGAGTTCCAGTTCCATCAGCCTCTAGTGGCATGTACATTAATAGGATTAGTAAGTGGACATTTAACTGAAGGAGTTATCCTTGGTGGTTCACTACAGATGATAGCTTTAGGTTGGGCAAATGTTGGTGCGGCAGTTGCACCAGATGCTGCACTAGCTTCAGTTGCATCTGCAATTATAATGGTTTTAGGATTAAATGGTGGTACAACTAATGTACAGAACGCAATATCTACATCTATAGCTGTTGCTATACCATTATCAGTAGCAGGATTATTCTTAACTATGATATGTCGTACATTAACAATACCAATAGTTCATTTCATGGATGCAGCAGCAGAAAAAGGAAATATGCGTTCAATAGAAATGTGGCAGATAATAGCTATATTACTACAGGGTATAAGAATAGCTATACCAGCAGCTGCACTTTGTTTCGTTCCAGCAACAGTTGTAACAAATGTATTAAACTCAATGCCTGAATGGTTAGCAACAGGTATGACAATAGGTGGAGGAATGGTTGCTGCAGTTGGTTATGCAATGGTTATAAACATGATGTCAACAAAAGAAACATGGCCATTCTTTGCATTAGGATTTGTTTTAGCTGCTATAAATCAGTTAACACTTATAGCATTAGGTGCAATAGGTGTTGCATTAGCTCTAATATACTTAGGACTAAAAGAAAATGGCGGTAATGGTGGTAACGGAGTTGGTGGCTCTGGAGACCCATTAGGTGATATATTAAACGAATATTAATCTTGAAGGAGGAAAGAAAAATGGCAGAAAGAAAAACATTAAGTAAAAAAGATCGTATGTCTGTAGCTTGGCGTCATCAGTTCCTTCAAGGTTCATGGAACTATGAACGTATGCAAAATGGTGGTTGGTGTTACTCAATGATACCAGCAATCAAAAAATTATACACAAATAAAGAAGACCAGTGTGAAGCTTTAAAAAGACACATGGAATTCTACAACACACATCCATATGTATCAGCTCCAGTTATGGGGGTTACATTAGCATTAGAAGAAGAAAGAGCTAATGGTGCTGAAATAAATGACCAGGCAATACAGGGTGTTAAAGTTGGTATGATGGGACCTCTAGCAGGTGTAGGGGATCCAGTATTCTGGTTCACACTAAGACCAATACTTGGTGCATTAGGTGCATCTCTTGCATTAAGTGGTAATATAGTAGGACCATTAATATTCTTCTTAGCATGGAATATAATACGTATAGCATTCTTATGGTATACTCAGGAATTCGGATACAAAGTTGGTAACTCAATAGCACAAGATTTATCAGGTGGATTATTAGGAAAAATAACTCAGGGAGCGTCAATCCTTGGTATGTTCATAATAGGTTCTCTAGTTCAGCGTTGGGTAAGTATTTCATTTACTCCTATAGTATCTCAAGTTACTCAATCTGAAGGTGCTTATATAGATTGGGCTAGTTTACCAGCAGGAACAGAAGGTATAAAACAAGCACTATCAATGTACAATTCATTAGGTGCAAATGCATTAGATGCAGTAAAAGTAACTACTTTACAAGGAAACTTAGATCAGTTAATACCTGGATTAGCAGCTTTATTATTAACATTATTATGCTGCCAGTTATTAAAGAAAAAAGTATCTCCAATAGTAATAATCGTAGCATTATTCGTAGTTGGTATACTTGGTCATCTTGTAGGAATAATGTAATAAAATATTTATAATAAATATTTAGAAAGAAAAGCTCAGTTATCTGAGCTTTTCTTTAATTTACTATAATTAAGGAGGTTCTTTTATGGCACAATCACTAAATACAAAAGTAGATTATACTGTACCAGCAACATCCTTTTTAGGACTTGCAAGTTATGGAAATGTTATGATTGGTGATAAAGCGTTTGAATTTTATAATGAAAAAAATATAAATGATTATATTCAAATACCATGGGAAGAGATAAATTATATTATGGGTTCTGTAAATTTTAAAGGTAAATGGATATCTAGATTTGCAATTGTAACAAAAGAAAATAGGACATTTACATTCTCTACAAGAGATAATAAAGCTACATTAAGAGCTATAAATAAATATATAGAATCTGAAAGATTAGTAAAATCATTAACTTTCTTTCAAGTAGTAGGAAGAGGATTAAAAAGACTATTTAGAATAAAGTAAAATAACAAAAAAGGATTGTATTTATAAAAATACAGTCTTTTTTTGTTATTTTATATTCATAAAGTTTACATAAAGTGATATAATTAATAAGGTATTTAAAATTTGAATTAAAAAATTATAAAAATTAAGATTATTTGATTGATTAAAAAAAGTTACAAACTAAGCAATACTAATGAAATTTTTATAGAAGTATTATATAATAAAGAATACAATAAAGATAAAAAGAGATTTATTGTATTTAGGTTGAATTTATATAAAATAATTATTAAAAAATATCAAAATTGATAAGAGATAAAATAGTAAATTGATAAATGAAAATAGATGAAATGAATTAGAGGAGAAATAATATGCCAAAAATAATCGTAAAGAAAAGCAATCCTTTAAAAGGAACAGTTAAAATAGATGGAGCAAAAAATGCAGTACTACCAATAATTGCTGCAACATTACTTGCAGATGGAAAATCAGTTTTAAAAGGAGTACCTAATCTTAGAGATGTTCATGTAATATCAGACCTTTTAAGACATTTAGGAGCAGATGTTACATATGAAGGAACAACTCTAACAGTAGATGCAAGCAATATAACTACTTGTGAAGCTCCATATGAATTAGTAAGAAAAATGAGAGCATCTTTCTTAGTAATGGGACCTTTACTTGCTAGATTTAATCAGACAAAAATATCTATGCCTGGAGGATGTGCTATAGGAACTAGACCAATAGATTTACATTTAAAAGGATTCAAATCATTAGGTGTAGAAGTAGAGATAGACCATGGATTTGTAGAAGCAAAAGCAGAAAAATTAGAAGGGAATAAATTATATCTTGACTTCCCATCAGTTGGAGCAACTGAAAATATAATGATGGCAGCAGCATTAGCAGAAGGAACAACTATAATAGAAAATGCAGCAGAAGAACCAGAAATAGTTGACTTAGCAAACTTCTTAAATGAAATGGGTGCAAATGTAAAAGGTGCAGGAACAAATACAATAAAAATAAAAGGTGTTAAAGAGTTAAAAGGTTCAGAACATACAATAATACCTGATAGAATAGAAGCAGCAACATATATGGTTGCAGCAGCAATGACAAAAGGTGATATAGTTGTTGAAAATGTATTAATGGAACATTTAAAACCTATTGTAGCAAAATTAAGAGAAGCGGGATGTCAAGTAATTGAAATGAACAATGCAGTTAGAGTAATAGGTCCAGAAACATTAAAACCTATAGATATAAAAACTCTACCACATCCAGGATTCCCAACAGATGTCCAGGCTCAATTTATGGCAATGCTTACAATAGCAAATGGAACAGCAGTTGTTATAGAAACTGTATTTGAAAATAGATTTATGCATGTTGCAGAATTTAATAGAATGGGTGCTGACATAAAAATAGAAGGAAGAAGTGCTATAGTCAATGGTGTAGAAAAACTATATGGTACAAAAGTAAATGCTACAGACCTTAGAGCAGGGGCAGCACTTATACTATGTGGACTTATAGCAGAAGGAGAAACTCATATAGGTGAAATATATCATATACAAAGAGGATATGTTGATATAGATAAAAAAATAAGAGCATTAGGTGGAAACATAGAAATTATTGAAGAATAGTCTATGTCTATTAATGTTGTAATTAAATATATATAGTAATAGATAAAAGTATTATAACAAAAGATATTAATATTACAGGTAATGAAAATATAATCTTAAATATTACTCCTGCAGATATTCATATAAATTTAGATGATTATCTTTTATATAAAGACAGTAATTATATTTTCTTATATAAATACCCATTTATGCACTCAGAAAGATTAAGAAAAAATGAAAGTGTTACAGTAAGCGATATATATAAACTTTTTCCTGACTATACCCCACTTTCAAGGCTTGATTATGAGGCAGACGGTGTTATTGGCATGGTGCATAAAAATATTAAAGTTACCAGTCTTTTGAAATCATATTATGCAGTTGTTAGTGGTGATTTTCCAAAAGAAATAAAACTTTCTAAAAAAATAATGGCAGATAACAGAAAAAAAGTTAAAGTATTAGAAGAAGATACAGGTTTTTTAGCTGTTATGAAAAAAATAGACTTTAACGGTTCTGAAAGTTTAATAGAAGTTACTCTTAAAAAAGCTGCAAGGCATCAGGTAAGAGCTTTTTCTGCATATTTAAACCATTCTATTTTAGGAGATAAATTATATAATGGTAGAGAATTTAAAAGGCTTTGCCTGCACTGTTATAAATACAGCATAAATGGTTTTGATATATACTGTAAAAAACAAACAGATGATTTTTTAAATATGTATAAAACTCTTTAGTCTAAATAATTTATAATATCTTTATGATTATATATTACAGGTGCATTTTCTAGTTTATTTTTAAATGATACAAATACTGCACCACTTTTAGCTGCTGCATAATAATCTGTATGAGAATCGCCTATAAATAAGGCTTCTTCAGGTTTAATTTTAAAATAATCACATATTTTATAAACACCCTCAGGATGTGGTTTTGGTTTTTCTACATCTCTTGATGTTATAAGATATGAAAAATAATCTCGTATATTATAATGAATTAATAATGATGATAAAGAATACCCTCTATTTGTATCTACTGCCATTAAAAGCCCTTTCTCTTTAACAATGTTAAGCCCGTCTATAAGAGTTGGTTCAAGAGTAATTCCTTCATAACCTGCACTATATGTTTCGTTATTAATAATATAATACATTTTTTCCATAATCTCTTTATTACCGCCTGAAAGCACGTTAATAATATCTTTTTCTGTATATGATAGAATAACCCTTTTAAATTCGTCATTATTTATATCAGGCATAATGATACCACTTTTTTCTGAAAGCCATGTATAGTAATTTATAATTGAATCATCACTGTTTACTATAACACCATCACAATCGTAAATAACAGCCTTTATTTTTGCCATTTTAATCCCCAATATATAAATAAATTAAAGAAATAGTATATATGAGAAAATATTTTTTTT
>RCNI01002054.1_pt1 | contig 10160 bp, 6 predicted proteins | sample 2041151 | NCBI WGS metagenome assembly RCNI01 (sample SAMN09708214, study PRJNA481090) | feces metagenome | isolation source: feces | place: Antarctica: Albino Rookery
GGCATAGGCGCCTGCCTTAGCCTCCCGCACAAAGTCCTCCAGCTCATGCTTTTGCACTTCGACGGCCTCATACTGGTAATCCAGCCCCGCCAGTTCCATCAGGCGGCGCTGGATGGCGGGGTACAGGCTGTGCTCCACCGGGTATCCAATCACGCACAATTTTTTCATTTTCTTTCTCCCTTCCTTTTTGGCGGCATTGTTCCGTTGCCGCCCGTTCCTTCTTTTGTTCATATTACGAAATTTCCATTCTTCATTACCGGGATTTCCCGTCCATCACGGGTACGACCCACAACAGACAGATCAGCAGTACCTACCATAAAGTCCACATGGGTGATGGAGTCGTTGAGGCCGCGGGCCTTCAGCTCCTCCTTGTCCATGTCACGACCGCCCTCAAGGCAGGGATACGCCTCGCCAAAGGCGATATGGCAGGCGGCATTCTCATCAAAAAGTGTGTTATAAAACAGGAGCTTCAAATTAGAAATCGGACTGTCATAGGGGACAAGCGCCACCTCGCCGAAATAGGAAGCGCCCTCGTCTACGCTGATGGCCGCCTTCAAAAACTCCTCGCCCTGCCGTGCGTGAGCCTCTACGATCTTGCCGTCCTTCACCACAAAGTGAAAGCCATCAATAATGTTGCCCTCGTTGACCAGCGGCATGGAAGCGTAGACCACGCCGTTGACGCCGCCGCGCAGCGGAGACGTGAAAATCTCCTCCGTGGGCATATTGGCAATGAACGTCTGTCCGGCACGGCTCACATCGTCACCCGCCTCCCAGACATGGCCCTCCGGCAGTTCCACCGTTAAGTCGGTGCCCAAGCTGTTGGTGTAGTGGAGGGAGCGCAGCTGCATCTGGTTCAGCTTCTCCTTCCGCTGAGCCAGCATGGCAACGTGCTGCTGCCAGCGCTCCACGCTCTTGCCGTCGCCGTTAATGCGCACCGTATAGAAGATGGCATCCCACAGCTTGGCCATGGCCTCCTCCTCGCTCACATCGGGGAATACCCGCTTGGCCCACGAGGGGATAGGTACAGAAGCGATGCACCAAGGGAAGCCGCTGCACATCTGCAGGCGGTAAAAATCCTCCAGTGCCTTGCCGCCGGCACGCTGCGCGCGCAGCAGACGGTCTGGGTCTACGCCCTGCAGCGCCTCCGGATCTTCCGCTGCAATGGAGAGATAGGCCGCTCCCTCCTTGGCGTAATCATTGAAAAAGTGGCGCCGCCACAGGGGCACCTCATCAAAAACAGCGCCATCGGCACGCAGATAGCGCTCTCTTGCCAGCTCGTCATCCCGCCAGTTCATCACGACCTCGCGGCAGCCCCGGTCATAGGCAGCAGTGGCGCACAAGCGTGCAAAATGGGCACACGCCACCGGAGAAGATATCACCAGCGTCTGGCCCGGTTGAATGTTCAATCCCACCTGTGCCAGGAGCTGTGCATATTCTTGCAGTTTTTCTTCCATGCTGTATCCCTACTTCCCTGCAATTTTTTATAACGATAATATTTTATTCCATTCTCCTGCGAATGTAAAGGACTCTGCGTCGATGAGGGAAAAATTTTACAGTGCGTACACAATCACGACATTCCCATCCTCATGTTCCACTTTTTCGTTGACACTCTCCCGTTACCATGGTATCATGCACCTGTTACTAAATCAGATTGTGAGGTGAGGTTATGGACAGCAGCAGTTGCAGTCACAGTACAGGCAAGATATTCCCATACTACTATGAGCGGTTCCATCGTGCGCCGTCCGTAACCTCCGTCTTTTAATCCGGGGGTTCTTGTTGCGTTCTCACCGTCTCTGTATGTGAATACCATTGTCTGTTTTCCGATCTGCACACCGCTACATCCGGCGTTTGCAGCTCCCGAGCAAACGGGGACAATGGTATTTTTTGTTGCCCCGACAGCAAAAATACTGTGCTGCACCGCCCTATTTTCTATGTGACAAGGAGGTACAGAACAATGAACAACAAGAATTTCACCACATCTTCCATTCGGCATCCGGACTACAAAACAGAAATCGCCGCCCTGCTCCGCCGCCGCCTGACGCCCGGCCGCCTGCGGGAAGAGCTGGCGAACTACCACGAAAATGACATTGCCGCTGCACTGGAGCTGTTGAGCCGTGAGGATCGGCTCGTGCTCTATCGTCTGCTGGACAGCAGCGAATTGGCCGATATTTTCTCCTACATTGATCACCCCGCCGACTATCTCAACGAGTTGGGGATGCGGCAGAAGCTGGAGACCTTGGCACAGCTGGAGCCTGCGCAGGCCGCTGACTATCTGGCAGAGTTGAAAAAAGAGGAGCGCGACACGCTCTTAGACTTGCTGGAGGAGGATACCCGCAGCGAGATTGCCCTGCTCAGTTCCTTTGCCGAGGAGGAGATCGGCAGCCGGATGACCACTAACTACATCACCATTCAGGAGGGCAGCAGCATCCGGCAGGCCATGCGCGCTCTGGTCGATCAGGCTGCTGAAAACGACAACATCTCTACCCTCTATGTGGTGGATGGTGAGGAGCGTCTGGTGGGTGCCATTGATCTCAAAGATCTGATCATGGCCCGCGAGGGTGACGATCTGTCTAACATCACCGCTTCTTCCTACCCCTACATCTACGCCACCGAGGCCGTGGAGGACTGCATCGACATCCTCTCCGACTACTCCGAGGACTCCATCCCGGTGCTGGACAGCGCCAACCGGCTCAAAGGCGTCCTGACGGCTCAGGTGCTTGGACAGCTCATCGGCGAGGAGCTGGACGAGGATTACGCCAAGCTGGGTGGTCTATCCGCCGGTGAGGATCTGGACGAGCCGCTTCGCCGCAGCATCGTCAAGCGTTTGCCGTGGCTGATCATCCTGCTGGGATTGGGTCTGGTTGTCTCCTCCGTGGTCGGTATTTTCGAGGCCGTGGTGTCGCAGTTGACGCTGATCGTCTGCTTCCAGTCTCTGGTACTGGACATGGCGGGTAATGTAGGCACCCAGTCTCTGGCGGTCACAATCCGTGTCCTTACAGACAGCCGGGTAGACGCCCGCCACAAGTGGGCCCTCGTGGGAAAAGAGGCACGGGTGGGTCTTGTCAACGGCGCTATTTTAGGCATTCTCTCCTTTGCCGCTATCGGCTGCTATCTCATGTTCTTCAAGGGGCAGCCTGCCGCCGTGGCCTTTTCTGTCTCCTTTTGTACCGGCGCTGCACTTCTTTTGAGTATGGAGCTCTCCTCCATCGCCGGCACCACTATACCGCTTCTTTTCAAAAAGGTGCACATCGACCCCGCCGTGGCCTCCGGCCCACTGATCACCACCATCAACGACTTGGTGGCTGTTGTAAGCTACTACGGCCTTGCTTGGTTCTTCCTGCTCCATTTGGCACATCTGTAAGCCGCCAAAGCCGGCATCGTAGGAACAAAACACGCTATCACAAAAGGCGCTCAGATCTAAAATCTGAGCACCTTTTGTCAACAATAACCCCTCCATCACGGTTAAAAACTCCGCCGCGGAGCAAGCTGGTTTTCTTCTCTTCTGCCGCACTAACGATCCACGCGCGGAACAACAGATGCTTCCCCATCCTACAAAAACCGCCTCGCAACTGACACGAGGCGGTTTTTCCACATTTTTTTCAGAATATTCGCGTGGGTTCAGCACCATGTGCAGGGACAGACGCCATACAAGCCTTTTCCCTGTTACCGGGGCTGGCTGTCATCTGTCTTTTCCACTTCTTTTGTTTCTTTCGCTTCTTCCACTTCTCTTTTTTGCCGACGCTCCAATATGATGGCGTTCAGCTCCGCACCCATGATCACCACCACGGCACTCATATAGAGCCACAAAAGCGTTACCACCGCCGTAGCAATCGAGCCGTACAGCTGGCTGTAGGTGGCAAAGTTTTCCACATAGTAAGAAAAAGCCGCCGAGAGGATCAACCACGACATCAGTGAGGACACCACGCCGGGGGCTACATCGCCCAGAGGGCGTCGTCTCCCCTGCGCCAACATATAGAGAATGGCCAGCGATGCCAAAAGCACCAGTGCCAGCAGCACAAAACGCAGACCATTCCACACGTCTGCCAGCCACAGCGGCAGCTCAACAAATTTCGCCAGCCACACCAGTGCGCGCCGACCCACCGTGACAAGCACGGTAGACGCTGCCACCGTTGCCAGCATCCAAACGGTAAAGAGCAGGATCCGCAGCTGCTCCACGATTACATGCTTTTGTCCCCCTGCCGCCGAACCGAAGGCACGCTGCAAAGAGCGCAGCAGGCAGCTGGTGGCTCGCCGGGGAAACCAGATAGAGAAAACCAAGCTAAACCACAACAGTCGGGTACTTTGATTCTCCCGCACATAAACGAGGTATCCCCGTACGATTTCCTCCACTTCAGCAGGCAGCAGCTGATCCAAAGGATGCAGCACGATCTCCGGGTCCAGTTCCATGGCACCCAGCAGCGTACTAAAAAACACCAGCAGAGGAAATGCAGCAAATATCAGATAATAGGTCAGAGCCGCACTGCTGCGCCCCACATCATGCCGGTAATACCGCCGCACCAGTTCCCTTATCATCTCCAGCACACCATGCCTCCTCCGCTACATATTATTGCTTATAATATCACAGCCGCCGCTAAATGGAAAGCCGAAAAAACGCTTCTCCTTTTCTTCCAGTAACCCTACCATCCGCCTCCTCCCGACATTCTTCCATTTTTTGGAACAGCCCACAAAACATTCCGGCAAAACTGCGCGCCTCTTTGTAAGAATATCCTGCATTTTTTAATTTTTCTTTAATTTTTTTCTTTTCACTTGGCGATTGGAAAAGTACATGTTATAATACATTTTGGATAGAACATGATACTATTTTATGATTTATGATTACGAGGTGGCCTTTCATGGATAACTTAACTAAAATTGTGCGCACGGAAATTTCCCGGCAGTACAAGAGCGTTCGTCAGTTTGCATTTGTGGTAAACATTCCCCTTTCTACCATCAACAGCGCACTCCACAACGGCATCGGCGGTTCCTCTTTTGACACCGTGGTGCAGATCTGCCGCGCGTTGGGTATCAAAGCGCTCAGCGAAGACGCCTCCTCCTATCTCACTGAAGACACGCAGAAGCTGGTGGAGCAGTATTCTCATCTGGATGACTACGGTCGTCATACCATCTCTTCCGTGATGCAGGTGGAATATGACCGCTGCACCGAGCTGTCCGCTCCGCAAAAAGAAAACGCCTATAAGGGTGTCAGCAGCGTCAACGTCTCTGCCCCCGCAGAAGCACGGCAGGCACTCAACGCCCAAAAGAAGTAATTCCTGCACAATATAATACTCTTAGCTTTTTAAAAGGTCTCCGCAATCGTGCGGAGACCTTTTCATATTTCCACGGCTCACCGCATACCTTTTACCAAACAGGAAAGGACGATGTGATCATGGGAAAACCTCCGGTGAAAGTATTTCTGCTGCGCCGCCGCGGCGTGGTGCTGCTGGCGCTTCTGGTATTGTGCACAGGCATCTTCTGCGCTCTCTGGCTCCCCAGCGCCGTCACGGCCTCCACCGCCAGCCGCCAGCTGCCCATCTACTCCGTGGAGCGGCCGGGCAAGATGTGCGCCATCTCTTTTGACGCGGCGTGGGGCAACGAAGACACGCAAACCCTCATTGACATTCTGGGCCGCTATAACATCAAGGCCACCTTTTTTGTGGTGGGTGAGTGGGCCGAGGCTTATCCCGAGTCCGTAAAGGCGCTCTCGGATGCAGGCCACGAGGTGATGAACCACTCCTTCCACCACGACCACTACAATACAATGAACGCCAACGAGATCATGGCCGACGTAAAGGCCTGCAACGACAGGGTGGCCGCCATCACCGGCAAAGCGCCCACGCTGCTGCGCTGCCCCTATGGAGAGTACGACGACCATGTGATCGCCGCCATCCGTTCTCTGGACATGGAACCCATCCAGTGGGATGTGGACAGTCTGGACTGGAAGGACTACGACGCGCCAACTATTTATAATCGCGTCACGGAAAAGCTGCGCCCCGGAAGCATCGTTCTCTTCCACAACGCCGCCATCCATACACCGGAGGCACTGCCGGATATTCTGGAATATATGATCCACGAGGGCTATACCGTCGTGCCCATCTCGCAGCTGATCTATACGGAAAACTACACCATTGACCATACCGGCCGTCAATTCCCGGAAAAGGAACCCGCACCGGAAGACGCACCGACCCCGGAAGAGTAATATAGCAGTCAATACCATCCCCCTCAGAGAGATTCCTTTTGCAAATGTGAACTCTCTGAGGGATTTTTCTGCCTTTTTCACTGCCGTTATCCCCTGTTCTTGTAAATTTTCCGCAAATAAAATCCGGCAATACCGGCGGCACTCTTGCTTTGCCTATATTTTTTGCGTATACTTTTAATAGTATCCCGCACCATAGATCATATATGGTGTTTTTTTATTACATTCCTTGAAAGGATGGAAACAGCCATGGCATTCGTGGAATTAAAGGACGTCTACAAGCGTTACCGCACCGGCGATATCGTTACGGCGGCGGCAAACGGCGTCAATTTTCATATTGAAAAGGGCGAATTCGCCATCATCGTAGGCCCCTCCGGTGCCGGTAAGACCACCGTTTTGAATATGCTGGGCGGCATGGACACCTGCGACGAGGGACAAATTCTGGTGGATGGACGGGACATTGCCCAGTGTAAAGGCAAAGACCTCATCACCTACCGCCGTCACGACATTGGCTTTGTCTTCCAGTTTTACAATCTGGTACAGAATCTGACCGCCTTGGAGAACGTGGAGCTGGCGGCACAGATCTGCCGTGATCCCATGCCTGCCGCCGAGGCGCTGGAGGCTGTGGGACTTGGCCACCGTCTCAACAATTTCCCTGCCCAGCTCTCCGGCGGCGAACAGCAGCGTGTGTCCATCGCCCGCGCGCTCGCCAAGCGGCCCAAGCTGCTTTTGTGCGACGAGCCCACCGGCGCTTTGGACTACCAGACCGGCAAGCAGATTCTCGCTCTTCTGCAAAACGCCTGTCGGCAGGGCGGCGTGACCGTGATCGTCGTTACCCACAATACAGCCATCACGCCTATGGCGGATCGCGTCATCACCATCCGCAACAGCAAGGCCGATTCTAACGTCTTTAACCCCCACCCCGCCGATGTGAACACCATCGAGTGGTGATATATCTTACTATTTCCGAAAAGAGGTGTACGGCATGCACCGTGCCACTGCCAAAGATATACTCCGCACCATCCGCCGCTCGCTGAGCCGCTACTGTTCCATTCTGCTCATCATCGCCATCGGCGTCGCCTTTTTCGCCGGTCTTTCCGCCTCGGGAAGTGATATGCGCCTGACCGCGGACAAGTACTACCGTGAGAGCAACGCCCAGGATATCCAGATTATTTCCTCCTTGGGCTTTTCCCAGCAGGATCTGGAGGCCGTCCGCCAGATTGATGGCGTGCAGCAGGCACAGGGCAGTTATTTTCTCGACTGCATGGCTGTCTGCTCCGATAACTTTCTCACCCGGGTGCTCTCCCTCCCGGAGAACACTGACGAGAACAACGATGCCTATCTCAACCGTCTCCGCCTTTTGCAGGGCCGCCTGCCTTGGTATGAGGACGAGTGCGTCATCGATGAGAATATCATGACGAAGTTCGGCTTCAACGTGGGCTCTACGCTGACGCTGCGCTCCGCCGTCAAGGATGAGGAGCTGTCAGACTCCCTGCACAACACCGAATTTACCGTCGTGGGCGTGGTCAATTCCCCACTCTATACGGATATGTCCCGCCGCGGCACCACGACCGTGGGTGACGGCTCTCTGGACGCCTACATTTATGTTCCGGCGGAGAATTTCACCTCTGATTTTTACACCCAGATGGCCATTACCTACGCCCCCGCCCGGGCGTTTGCCTGCTATGACGAGGGCTATCTTCCCTCCCTTGACCCGCTCAAAGCTCAGCTGGAAACGGTGGCGCAGCAGCGCGCTGTACCCCGCATGAACGAGATGCATACCTACCTCAGCGACAGCATCGCTGACGGACAGACGCAGATCGACGAGGGCCGGGCGCAGCTGCAGGACGCTAAAGATCAGCTGGCCAACGCCAAGGCGGAGTTAGAGGCCGCCCGCAAAGATCTAGAGGCGGGCCGCAGCGAGTATGAACAGGGAAAAAACACCTTCCAGCAGGAGATTTCCTCCGCCCAGGGCGAACTCTCCTCCGGACAGGAATCTCTCGATCAGGGCAGGGCGCAGTATGAAACCTACCTCGCCCAATACCAGGCAGGTCGTGCCGAGTTCGACGCCAACGAAGCCGCTGTGACGGAGGCCGAGCAGCAGGTGTCCCTGCTGAACGCCTCCTATGCTCTGCTCCACCCACAGCTCTCCGCCATGGAGAACATGGACACATCCACCGCCGCCGGTCATGCGGCACTCCAATATGCCGCCACCTCCATCACGCCCACCATGAATCAGTTCACCGATGCAGACGGCAACTCTCTAGGCTTCGGCGACATGATGTACGACGGTGCTCCCTACTCCACTGCCACGCCCGAGCGGGTGGCCGCCGCCCACGCGGCGCTGACCACCTACCGCGACAATGCCGTGGCACAGGTAGCGGAAGGCCGTGCCCAGTTGGAGGCCGCCCGTCCCCAGCTGGATGCCGCCAAAGCGCAGTTGGACGCTTTTAAGGCGGAACTGGATGCGGCACAGACAAAGCTGGATTCCGGCAAGGCACAGCTGGAACAGTCCGAAAGTGCCGGACAGCAGGAACTGGACAACGCACAGCACGAACTGGAAAGCGGCCAAAAGCAGCTCAACGATGGTGAGGCGGAGTACCTCCGGCAGGAGGCCGACGCCCGAAAGAAAATTGCTGAAGGTGAGGCAGAGCTGGCGCAGGCCGAACGGAAGCTCGCCACCGCCCAGCGCACGCTGGCAGACCTCCAGCCCGCCGAGTGGTACATCAATGACCGCACCGAGAGCTGTCTCGGCTTTGCCGGCTTCTCCAATGACTCCGACCGCATGGACAGCCTCTCCACCGTGTTCCCCGTGTTCTTCCTGGCGGTCGCCTCTCTGGTATGTCTTACCACCCTGGCCCGCATGGTGGAGGAGCACCGCACGGAGATCGGCACCTTCAAGGCACTGGGCTATAGCAACAGCGCCATTCGCCGCAAGTATATGGTCTACTCCCTCAGCGCCACCGGACTTGGCTGCATCGTGGGTCTTTTGGCAGGCTTCCGCATCTTCCCCACCGTCATCATTAACGCCTACTGCATGATGTACGACCTGCCCGATCCCCAAACGCCGTTCCATATGCCCATGGCCATCGCCTGCACGGTTGTCTCCCTTTTGTGCGTCGCCGTGGTCACCTTTGTGGTGTGCCGCAGTGTTTTGAAGGAGACCCCTGCCTCCATCATGCGTCCCAAGGCGCCGCCTGCCGGTAAGCGCATCCCGCTGGAATATATCCAGCCGCTGTGGCGTCGGATGTCCTTCAGCCATAAGGTCACGGCCCGCAACATCTTCCGCTATAAAAAGCGTGTACTCATGACCATTTTCGGTATCGCCGGCTCTTCGGCGCTGGTGCTCACCGGCTTTGGTCTGCAGGACGCCCTGAGCAAAATGGTGGAAAACCAGTTCCACAACATCTTCCACTATGATCTTCTGGCGGGCTACTCCTCGGAGCAGCAATCTGACCGTGATGCGCTGGCATCTTTCCTCGACGAGCACGAGATGGTGGTGGATTGGCAGTCCCAGAGCCGCGAGATCCTCCACACCAACGCCCCCGGTAAGAGCCACGAGGTCAATCTGGTGGTCACCAAGGACACCAGCCAGCTGGCCGCCTATATCAGTCTCCAAAGCCGCACCTCCGGCGCGCCCATTGAAGTGGGCAGCGACGGCGCTGTGGTAACGGAAAAGCTGGCCTCCATGCTCCACCTGTCCCCCGGCAGCACGCTCTCCTTGCGGGACAGCGACCAGCACGTTTATGAGGTCACTATTTCCGCCGTGGCAGAGAACTACACCCAGCACTTCCTCTACCTTTCCGAGAGTTACTATCGGCAGGTCTTTGGCAAGGCCCCTGTCTACAACTCCGTGATTCTCCACGCCGCCGATCCTGCCAACACACGGCAGCTGCAGGAGGAACTCCTGTCCGAGACCGCCGTACAGATGGTGACTTCCAGCAGCGATATGCTCTCGCAGGCCACC
>RCNI01002055.1_pt1 | contig 10153 bp, 7 predicted proteins | sample 2041151 | NCBI WGS metagenome assembly RCNI01 (sample SAMN09708214, study PRJNA481090) | feces metagenome | isolation source: feces | place: Antarctica: Albino Rookery
GTCCTTCTTTCCGTTTTTCTCCGCTTTGGCGGCCATTTTCCGGAGTTTGTCCCCCAGCCCCATCAAGTCGCCCGGTGCCAGCCGGGGCAGCACCTCGGCGGCGGGCAGGATGCGGGCCTCGGTGATGTTCTGGGTACGGCGCTGGCTCTCCGGGTCGAATTGGCCCATAGCGTCCACCTCGTCACCGAAGAACTCCACGCGGATGGGCTGGTCCATGCCGGGAGAGAACAGGTCCAAAATACCGCCGCGCAGGGCGAACTGGCCCACGCCCTCCACCTGCTCCCCCCGGATATATCCGGCGGCGGTGAGCTTGTCGGTCAGCTCGTTCAGGTCCACGGTGTCGCCCACATTCAGGTCCAGGCTGCACGCCTCCAGGGTCTCGGGGGGCATGGTCCGCTGGAGCAGGCCCTCCACCGAGGCCACCAGCAGGGGCAGCTCCCCTTTTTCGAGCTTCCGCAGGAGGGCGAGGCGGCTGTGCTGCCACTGGTGGGACACGGTGGCGGCATTATGGAAGGTAAAGGCACGGTTGGTCAGCATGGGCACCGGAGCACCAGAGAAGGCGGCCAGGTCCTTACAAAGCCGCTCTCCCTCCCCTTCGTCGGCGCAGAGCACCACCACGGGGCGCTCGGTGATGAGGGCCAGACCGGCGGCGATGTGGGCCCGGTGGATGGCGGCGACGCCGGACAGGGCCGCTGGGCTTCGGCCGCCCTCAATGGCCTGGACCAGCTGTTGGAATTCGGGCAGCCGGTTCAGGGCGGCGGTGAGCAATTTCATGGCAGATACTCCTTTCAAGATCGGTGGATGGGTTCTTCGGCTCCCCTTGGGGGAGGCTGGATTGAGAGGCGGTCCCCCTCTATTACCATATCAGCCGTTGAAGCGGTTCATGCCTTTGTCCAGACCGTCCTTGAGGATGCACTCGATGGCATCGGCGGCGCGGCTGACGGCGGCGTCAATGGCCTTCTTGTCCTCTCCCTGGAATTTACCCAGCACCCAGTCGGCCATATCGTAGTCGGGGTGGGGCTTCTCCCCCACGCCCACACGGACACGGGGGAACTGGTCGGTACCCAGGTGGAGGATGATGTTTTTCAGGCCGTTATGACCTCCCGCGGAGCCCTTCCCCCGGATGCGGAGACGGCCCACGGCCAGGGCGGTATCGTCCGACACCACCAGCACATGGTCGGCGGGGATCTTATAGAAGTCCACTGCCTGACGGACCGCCTCGCCGCTCAGGTTCATATAGGTCACAGGCTTCATCACCAGCACCTTTTCCCCGGAAATGGTGAGGGTATTGGTGAGGGCCTTGAACTTGAGCTTCTGGATGGGAGCATTCTGGCGCTCGGCCAGCTCATCGGCCACCATAAAGCCCACGTTATGGCGAGTGTTCTCGTACTGGTCGCCGGGGTTGCCCAGACAGACCACGATCCAGCTGGCTCCACCGGCTTTTTTCTGAAATATCATGGGGTTTCCTCACTTTTCTGCCCGGTTCGACGGGCTTCTCATTTTTTCGCAGATGCCAAAGAGGGGGCGGGTAAAGCTACCCGCCCCTTCCGATTGGTCGATCTATCCGATTGTAGACCTGTTCTTACAGGAACAGGGGGGAGACGGAGGTCTCCATGTAGATGTGGCTGATGGCCTCGGCAAACATATGGGCCACAGACAGATACTTGATCTTGGGGCAGTCGATACCGGGCTTGCCGTGGATGGTGTCCAGGAAGATGACCTCGTCGATGACGCTGTCGGTGATGCGCTGGATCGCGGGACCGGACAGAACGCCGTGGGAGGCGCAGGCGGTGACATCCTTCGCGCCGCCGATCTCCACCAGGGCCTTAGCGGCGTGGCACAGAGATCCGCCGGTGTCCACCATGTCGTCCAGGAGGATGACGTGCTTGTCCTTCACGTCGCCGATGATGTTCATGACCTCGGAGGAGTTGGCCTTCTGACGGCGCTTATCCACGATGGCCAGAGGCATATTCAGCTTCTGAGCGAAGGCACGGGCGCGGGCCACGGAGCCCACGTCGGGAGAGACGACCATCGTGTCGTCGTGAACGGCGGCGAACTTCTCCATGAAGTGGTCCACGAAGATGGGAGAGCCCAGCAGGTTGTCCACAGGGATGTCGAAGAAGCCCTGGATCTGGTTGGCGTGCAGGTCCATAGTCAGGACCCGGTCAGCGCCGGCCTCGGTAATCAGGTTCGCCACCAGCTTGGCGGAAATGGGATCGCGGGGCTTGGTCTTGCGGTCCTGGCGGGCGTAGCCGAAGTAAGGCACCACAGCAGTGATGCGGCCGGCGGAAGCGCGCTTCAGGGCGTCGATCATGATGAGCAGCTCCATCAGGGAGTCGTTGACGGTGCCGGGCTTGCCGTCCTTCACAAAAGAGCAGGTGGACTGGACCACGAACACATCGGAGCCGCGAACGGTCTCGTAGATGGAGGCGAAGTTCTCTCCGTCGGAGAAAGAGCCTACCTCAGCGTTGCCCAGAGGGATGTCCAGCTCGCGGCAGATGTCCTTAGCCAGCTGGGGGTTGGAATTACCAGTGAAAACCTTGATGTCCTTCCCGTGTGCGATCATAATACAGCATCCTCCTATTTTTTGGTCGGCAAGCCTCTCTTCCTGCCGTCCTATCTTTGCCTTGTCTGTCGTATCGCGTGTGGTTATGCTTTATGCCTCCGACCAATCAACCGCACAGCCCTCTCTGCCGTACTGTCCGGGTCGGAACATCCTTTTCGGCGGCGACCGTGTGGACAAGCTCGCCCTCGGCTGCCGCAGCAAGTACAAAATCGGTGGTATCGCCCGTCGAAACGGGGATCAGTACTCTCATACTACCCCATCTTGCATATCATAACAATCATATCAGTTTTCCGCGGGTGATACAAGGGTGTTTTTTTCAAAAAATCAGAGGGTCAACTTGATAATTCAAAGGAAATTCAACAATCTCCGCCCTACGGCAAAATGAAAGGCCGCCTCCCCATTGATCAGGGAGGCGGCAGATTCGGTTTTTTGTCCGCTCAGGCGGTGAGAGGCTCCACACCCAGCCGCTCCCGCAGACGGGAGGGGCGGTAGATGCGTGCAAACTCCAGACCGGCACAGAAGGTGTCCACCAGGTCCACCAAAACGGCCTCTTTGGAGCGGGGCAGAGCGCCGCCCATCGGCCACATATGGGACAGGATGATGTTTTTCTCCTTCTGGGTCAGGTTGGTGAGGGCCTCGGCGTTGCGGGCCGCGGCCTTGGGATGGTCGAAGCACTGCCAGCCGGGGTGGGCGGAGTGGTCCTTGGAGTCGTAGAGATACAGGTCGTGGAGCAGTCCGCCCCGTGCGGCCGCCACCGCGTCCAGCTTCAGGGCACGGGCAGTCCGATAAGACCAGTAGGCCACAAACAGGGAGTGGTCCAGGGTGGTAATGGGACCGTGGTGCTTCCAGCGGCCCATCATGCGGACCTGATCGGAGCCCAGCAGCTCCTCGGTGGTTTCAACAAACTCACGCATATAGTGGTTCATGGGAATCAGTCCTTTCTTACGCCGGACGGGTCTCTTTGTCCCCCGCCCTGGTTCTATTTCCTATTTCTTCAAAGACCCAAGGTCTTTTCATAGGCAGCGATCACTGCGTTCATGGCAGCGGCCCGAAAGCCGCTCTCCTCCAGTTTGCGGACCCCCTGGATGGTGGTGCCGCCGGGAGAACACACCGCATCCTTCAGCGCTCCGGGGTGCTGTCCGCTCTCCAGGGCCATGCGGGCGGCTCCCTCCAGCATCTGGGCGGCGTACCTCATGGCCTTGTCACGGGGCAGGCCGCAGGCCACACCGCCGTCGGCCAGGGCCTCCAGAAAGAGGTCGGCAAAGGCGGGGCCGCAGCCGGACACGCAGGATGCGGCATCCATAAGGCCCTCGTCCAGCGGGTCCACCAGACCGGCAGGGGCCAGCAGAGCGGCAAAATCGTCCATCTGCTCCTGGGTGACGTACTTGCCGCAGTACTGGACCACGCCCGCGCCCAGGGCCACGGGGGTGTTGGGCATGAAGCGGATGATGGGACAGCCCGTCCGGGCCAGCTCACCGATGCGCTGGCAGGTCAGTCCGGCGGCCATGGTGGCCAAGACCACCTGCTTCTCCCGCCGGGCCAACGTGTCGGCAATGCCAGCCAGCATCTGGGGCATCACCTGGGGTTTTACGCCCAGGAAGATCAAGTCGCACTGGGCGGCGATGTCCTCGTTGGTGGTGACGATGCCGGTGCCCAGCTCCTCCGCCAGCGCCTCCGCCTTGGCGGGGGTGCGGTTAGCCAGCACCACCTGCTTGGGCGGAACGGCCCGGCAGGCGGCTTTTGCCAGAGCACCGCCCATGTTGCCGGTGCCGATGAATCCAAAAGTAGTGGACATAGTAAAGACCTTCTTTTTGTGTGAAATTTGGGTCAGGGATCAGCGCACCTGACCCTGACCGTAGACGATGTATTTGCGGGAGGTCAGCTCCTCCAGACCCATGGGGCCACGGGCGTGCATTTTCTGGGTAGAAATGCCGATCTCAGCCCCCAGACCAAACTCGCCGCCGTCGGTGAACCGAGTGGACGCGTTGACGTATACGGCTGCCGCGTCGACCTCGTTCAAAAACCGCTGGGCCTTAAAGTAGTTTGCGGTCATAATGGCCTCAGAGTGACCGGTGGAGTGCTGACCGATGAAGGAAATGGCCTCATCCAGATCGCCGACAGTGCGGACGGCAAGGATGTAGTCGTCGTACTCAGCATCCCAGTCTGCTTCCTCGGCGGCCTTTGCCTCCTGTCCCAGTACCGACAGGGCTTCCGGGTCTGCCCGCAGTTCCACATGTTTCTCCTTGAGCAGAGGAAGGGCCTTTTCCCAGAAAGCGGACTGAATATCCCGGTGAACCAGTACGCATTCCACTGCATTGCAGACAGAGGGACGGGAGCACTTGGCATTATATAGAATGTTGGCGGCCATGTCCAGATCGGCCTGGTCATCCACATAGATGTGGCAGACACCCTCGCCGGTGCGGATCACCGGAACACTGGCCTCTTTGGCTACCGCCCGAATCAGACCGGCGCCGCCCCGGGGAATCAGCACATCCACATAGTCGTTGAGGTGCATCAGCTCGTTGGCGCTCTCGTGGCTGGTGTCCTGTACCAGAGAGACGCAGTCGGCGGGAAGCCCGGCCTCAGTCAGCGCATTGCGCATCAGCTCCACCACACAGCGGTTGGAGCGAATGGCCTCCTTGCCGCCTCGAAGAATGCAGGCATTTCCTGATTTCAGGCAGAGGGCGGCAGCGTCCACCGTCACGTTGGGGCGAGCTTCAAAAATAATGGCAATGACCCCAAGAGGGACCTGCATCCGGCTGATGATGAGGCCGTTGGGGCGGGTCTCCGACCGATCCAGACGGCCAATGGGATCGGGGAGGGCTGCCACCTGCCGCACGCCCTCTACAATGCCGTCGATCCGCTCCTTGGTCAGGATCAGCCGATCCAGCATGGCGGGCCGCATCCCAGCCGCTTTTGCGGCATCAACATCCTCGGCGTTGGCGGCAAGCCACAGATCCCGGTGCTGCAAAAGGGCTTGGGCAATGGCTTCCAGAGCCTGATTTTTCTTGGTGGTGCCCGCAATAGCCAGAGCCTTTGCCGCGGACTTGGCGGCTGCGCCCTGCTGTTCCAGTACAGTCATGGTAATTCCTCCTGTCAGCGTTTTGAAGTAAACCGGGTGCCGATGTCCTCTCCGGCCACAATCCCGTAGAGGTTTTCCACATGGGCACCGTTGGTGATGACCATGTCGAAGCCCTGGGACATGGCAATCCCGGCGGCGGAGAGCTTGGTAGCCATGCCGCCGGTGCCCCGCCAGGTGCCTGCCCCGCCGGCCATACTCAAAATGTCAGGGGTCAGTTCCTCTACCCGATGAAGCAGCTTTGCCTCCGGGTGGGTCTTGGGGTCGGCATCGTAGAGACCGTCGATGTCGCTGAGCAGCACCAAGAGATCTGCCTGACACAGGTCTGCCACAATGGCGGAAAGGGTGTCGTTATCGCCCAAAACCTTGTGGTGTCCGGTTTCAATCTCAGCGGAGGAAACGGAGTCGTTTTCGTTGACCACGGGAATAACGCCCATTTCCAGAAGGGCGGAGAAGGTGCTGCGCAGATGGGCGGCCCGTTCCGGGTCGTCCACATCGTCTCCGGTCAGCAGAATCTGAGCCATGGAGCGGTTGTACTCTGAGAAAAGCTTGTCGTAAATATGCATCATGCGGCACTGTCCCACAGCGGCTGCCGCCTGTTTCATCCGCAGCTCACGAGGCCGCTCAGAAAGCCCCAGTCTGGCGGTTCCAACGGCAATTGCGCCGGAAGTCACCAGAATGATTTCACGGCCGTCTCCGCTGAGATCGGACAGCACCCGAACCAGGTGCTCCATGCTGCGGAGATCAAGAGCGCCGGAATCGTGGGTCAGGGTGGAGGTGCCAACCTTCACCACGATGCGTCTTGTGTTCTGTTCCAAGATCAAATCCTCCTCTGCTTTCAGGGCAATCCACGCAATTAACGATTTTCGGTACGCTGTGTCGTTCCGTCCCATAAACGGTAAATCCTGCCGCTTGAACCTGCACCGCGGCGGATCTTGCCGATGCCAGGACGATGCAGTTCACAGAGTTTTTAAAGAATGCGGTATTGCCGTTGAAAATGATAAATCAGTATATCACGATTTTCCGTAAAAAGGAAGTTAATATGCGATTGAATCCTGTAAAATCGGGGGAGAATAGGGGAGAAAGGGAGGAATTTTATGACGGAACAAACCGAACCAACAAAGACAGCAGAAGAGCGTGAGGAGGGGCAGAAAACCGCCACGGAGACCATTCTGGATTTTGGCTCCGCACTGACCCATACGCCCCGGGGAAACGTGTACTGCATGACCATTATCGGACAGATCGAGGGACACAATACTGCCCCCACCGGCACAAAGACCACCCAGTACGAGCATGTGCTGCCGCTGCTGGTGAAGCTGGAGGAGAGCGATGAGGTAGACGGCGTCCTCTTCCTGCTCAACACCGTAGGGGGAGATGTAGAGGCAGGACTGGCCATTGCGGAACTGATTGCGGGTATGGAGAAGCCCACGGTCTCCATCGTGCTGGGCGGGAGTCACTCCATCGGCGTGCCGCTGGCAGTGGCCGCAGGAGCCAGCTTTGCAGTGCCTTCGGCGGCCATGACCATTCACCCCGTCCGCACCAGTGGTATGATGATCGCCGCGCCCCAGACCTACCAGTACTTTCAGCGGCTTCAGGACAGAATCGTTGATTTCGTGGCCGGACACAGCCACATCAGCCGGGAGGAATTTGAGGCGCTGATGCTGAAAAAGGAGGACATGGCAGCGGACGTGGGTACGGTGCTCTACGGCGAGGAGGCTGTGGAGCGGGGACTCATCGACCGTGTGGGCGGTCTTTCACAGGGGCTTGCAGAGCTCTACCGCCGGATCGAGGAAAAGCGGGAGAAAAAGAACTGACCGGGAGCCGGGCCGCAATATGGCGGTTCGGCTTTTCCGTTTTGCGGTGAAAGGGTAAAAAATTGGAGGAAGTGTTGGATTTTACCCGGGAAAGCACTGCAAAATTGACAGCTGTCCTTGGAATTTGCCTTGAAAGAAAAGCGTTTCTCTGATATAGTATCTTAGTTAAAGTATGTGTAGGGCAGCACCGCAGAATTCGACAGGCGAAAAGAACGATGTAACCTGTCAAATAGACGTGGATTCCGTCAGATTTAAGATGGATGGCGGGCGGTGCCGTCTGAAAAGCCGTGAGGCTGACAGGAGTGAGAACGTGTACTTACGAGCGCTGGAAATTCAGGGATTCAAGTCTTTCCCGGATAAGACAGTTTTGAATTTCAATGGCGATATTACCGCCATTGTGGGGCCTAATGGCTCCGGCAAATCCAATATCTCCGACGCGATTCGGTGGGTCATGGGCGAGCAGAGTGTCAAGGGCCTGCGCGGTGCGAAGATGGAGGATGTGATTTTTGGAGGTACTGCCCAGCGGAATCAAGTGGGCTTTGCCCAGGTTACGCTGGTGATTGACAACACCGAGCACATTTTCCCCACCATGGAGGAGATGGAGGTAGCAGTTACCCGACGTTACTACCGCAGTGGTGAGAGCGAGTATTATATCAACCGCCAGTCCGTCCGGCTTCGGGATGTGACGGAGCTGTTTATGGATACCGGCATGGGCCGTGAGGGCTACTCCATTATCGGACAGGGAAAGATCGACGAGATCCTCTCTGCCAGAAGCGGGGAGCGACGGGAAATCTTCGAGGAAGCTGCCGGTATTTCCAAGTTCCGCCACAGGAAAGAGGATGCCCAGCGGAAGCTGGAGTACACCGAAGAAAATCTGGTGCGCATCAACGACAAGATTGCAGAGCTGGAGCTTCAGGTGGAGCCGCTGCGGGAGCAGTCTGAAAAGGCCAAACGATATCTTGTTCTCCGCGACGAGATGCGTTTGCTGGAGATTTCCGTCTGGCTGGAAAATCTGGACGAGCTGAAGGCCAACGCCCGGAAGCTGGAACTGGATTTCCGCACAGCAAAGGCGGATCGGGATGCTGCCCGGGAACGGCTGGATGCCATGTATGCCGAGGGCGAGCAGTACGGCCAGCGGATGCAGGAAAAGGACATGGAAGCCGAAGGGGTACGCGGTGAGATTGCCCAGCTGGAAAATCAGATTCGGGAGCAGTCCTCTGCCATTGCGGTACTGGAGAGCACCATTTCCCTCAATGGGGAAAATATTCAGCGGGCAAAAAATGAACTTGCTGAGAGCGACAGCCGCGCCAGCGGTTTGGAGCAGCAGGCCGAGGAGCAGGAGAACCGCCTGAACGAGATCGACGGTCAGGTTCGGGAATTGGAGGATGTACTCAGCGGCCTTCTGGAACGGGCCAAGGAGACGGCGGCCCAGACCGGCAGCGCCCAGGCCCAGGCAGAGAGCCTGCGGGCACAGGAGGCCATTGCGGCGGCGGCTGCCGCCGACGCCCGGGCGAAGATCGCGGCCATTACAGCAGAAAATGCCCAGATCGACCGCCGCCGTGCCACGGTGGAGGAAGATCGCACCGCTATTGCCCGTCGGCTGTCAGTGGGAGAAACCGAGGCCCGGGACAACCGCCGGGCTTTGGAAGCTGCCCGGGAGGAGGCCCAGACCGCTGCCAATATCATTGCCGGACACGCCCTCCGCATGGAGGAACGCAAGCAGAAGGCTGCTGAGGCGGCTGACCGGAAAGTGAAGCTGACGGTGGACACCGGAGCGCTGGAAAACCGAATTCGCCTGCTGAGCGAAATGGAGCGGGAATATGAGGGATTTTCCAAGGCGGTGAAGGTGGTCATGCAGAACACCGGTATCCTCCGGGGTATCCACGGCCCTGTGGCCAGCCTGATGAAAACAGAGGAACGGCTGTCCCTTGCCATTGAGATTGCCCTGGGCGGCGGTTTGCAGAACATTGTGGTAGACAGGGAAGAGGATGCCAAGGCGGCAATCGGCTTCCTGAAGCGCCGGAATGACGGCCGTGCCACCTTCCTGCCCATGACGGCCATTCGAGGCGATGAACTGCACCAGAGCGGACTGCATCAGGAATTCGGCTTTGTGGGCATTGCCTCTCAGCTGGTGCGGTATGACAGGCAGTACGCAAATATTTTCTGCTACCTGCTGGGCCGCACAGTGATCGTGGAGGATCTGGACTGCGGCATTGCCATGGCCCGGAAATACCGCAACAGCTTCCGCATAGTGACCCTGGATGGACAGGTCATCAACCGGGGCGGCTCCATGACCGGCGGCAGCACCAGCCGCAGCGCCGGTGTGCTGAGCCGTGCGGCAGAGCTGGAAAAGCTGAACGGCCAGGTTCAGGCCATGCGGGATGCCCTCTCTGCGGTAAAGGCAGAGGAGGATGCGGCCAAGCGGGAGCTGGCTGTGGCACAGTATGATATGGATACGGCAGAGACCCAGCGCCGTCACGCCGAGGATGAAGTCCTGCGGCTGGAAGGCAGCGGCAGCCACTACAAGCTGCTGCTGGAAAGTCTGCGCACCCAGCTGGATACACTGGACGGGGAGGGCGAGAGCCTGAGCCGCCGTTTTGTGGACAATGCGGGAAGAATCGAAGCTGCTCAGGCAGAAGCAGACCGGCAGGATGCCGCTGCGGCAGAGCATCGAAACAAAGCCACCCTGCTCCT
>RCNI01002056.1_pt1 | contig 10152 bp, 8 predicted proteins | sample 2041151 | NCBI WGS metagenome assembly RCNI01 (sample SAMN09708214, study PRJNA481090) | feces metagenome | isolation source: feces | place: Antarctica: Albino Rookery
AGGCATACTGATCAAAATAGGGGACTTCCCGCCAGGCAAGGAGCTTTGCCTTGTCATTCTGTCCCGCCTCTTCAAAATGCACGATAGCATCCGCAGTTGTGGTTCTCTTCCGTACCAGTGGTGCATCCTCATCTACCAGCTTCTGCACCTGTGCCTTCAGCGCAGACACCTCAAAATGATCCGCCCCCTGCACCTCCACAAACAGGGCAGGGCCTACAGTGCAGTTGATTTTTGCCCTTGCCTGAGGCCAGAGCATATGAATCGCCAAAAGCAGCACGAACTGGATGGTTCTTGTGTACACATCCTTACCACTGGCATCCCCATAGCGGAGCAGCTGCACATGACCGCCGGATGCCGCCATGGCACGCCGGATTGAGGGTCTCTCCTCCCCCACATCCTTTTCTCGAACCGGAACATAGTTCAGATTAAACACTTCACCGGCGATTTTCGCTGCAAGGGGTCTTTCCGCCAGGGATTTTGAGTCCAATCCCAGGGACTGTATCAGCGCTAAGAGACTTTGACCAGGATCCGCCACAACTTCTGAATTATCGATCCATAATTTCATAAACGTACCTCCTGCTGATGTAAGCCTTTCTCTCACATCTGGGTCCTCTTGATTGGCCGCAGCATCTGCCGCAGCGGCATTTCTCCGCCATACCGAATGTACGCAGGACAGCGCCAGAATATTCCGGCTTGTGGCGGTAAGATTGGTTACAATTATACATTGGTTTTATCCATATTTCAATAGGCAACAAAAATCCCTGCCGGCACCGGCAGGGATCGCTCACTGTTTTTCTCCGATAGACATAATGTCATAAGGTGTTGTCTGATAAACAAAGTAATTGAGCCAGTTACTAAACAGCAGGTTCGCATGGCTGCGCCACCGCACAACAGGCTCCTGCGTATCATCGTCACCCGGAAAATAATTCTCAGGTACATGGATGGGAAGTCCCTGATTTTTGTCTCTCAGGTACTCCAGCTTTAGGGTATCTGCATCATATTCCGAGTGGCCTGTCACAAAAATCTGACGGCCCTCCTTATTCATCACCGCATAAACCCCGGCTTTCGGTGAGGAGGCCAGGATCTTGAGTCCGGGTACCCCTTCAATGTCCTCCCGTACCACCGTGGTGTGACGGGAATGGGGTGCCCAAAAGGTATCATCAAACCCCCGCAGAAGGATGGACCGCTTGTACTCCACACGGTGTTCAAATACGCCAAACAGCTTCTCATCCAGTGTCTTTTTGTGGATTCCGTAGTGGTAATACAATCCGGCCTGTGCGCCCCAGCAAATATGGAATGTACTGTGTACATGGGTCTTGCTCCACTCCATGATCTCGCACAGTTCCTCCCAGTAGTCCACATCTTCAAACTCCATCAGCTCCACCGGTGCGCCGGTAATCACCATACCATCGAATTTTCGATCCTTTAACGCTTCAAAGCTCTTATAAAATGTAACCAGATGTTCCTGCGCTACATTTTTAGAGCGATGAGAGCGGGTATGCATCAGCTCGATATTGACCTGCAGCGGCGTATTTCCCAGCAGGCGGGACAGCTGTGTTTCTGTCACGATTTTTGTGGGCATCAGATTCAGCAGCACGATCTCCAGCGGACGGATATCCTGGGAAATCGCTCTTTGCTCCGTCATAACGAAGATATTCTCCTCATGCAGTGTGCGTGCAGCAGGTAAATCATTCGGAATTTGAATAGGCAATTTGGGTTCTCCTTTTTACAATTTCACCCATTTTACTAAATATCTTATTTTTTGTCAACGTCCGCACATGACCGAAGTGAGGTCCCTGGGTAATAGTGATTTAGAATCTCTGTATATTCCGATCCCTTGGATGCCATGGCATCTGCTCCATACTGACTCATGCCCACACGGTGTCCGAAGCCTTTTGTTGTGACTGTGACACTATCCCCTATGGCAGTCATAATAAAAGCTGTTGATTTGAGTCCTAAAAGCTGCCGAACCTGGGTGCCCTTCATTTCTTTTCCGCAGATATCGATTCTGTCCACGCCGCCACCCTCTGTGTAGGTTGCATTTTCAATGGTCACAACAGAATTGCCTGCAAACTCAGCGCCCAGGCGGTTCAGAAATTCTTCTTTTGAAAATGTAACCGTGTCCATATAGTGGGCGGCATGCTCTTCCCCGGGGCTTTCCTGGGCTTTCAAATAGGGTATGTCCGATCCCCACACCGCTACTGCATCCTCAGTCTTTCCGCCGGAGCAGGAGAAGTAGGTTGCTTCAATCAGCTCTCCCTCATAGGTGAGTACCTGTCCACTGGTCTGTAATACCGCTTTTTTTACCTTTTGCACATTCTCCAGAAGCCCCTCCCTTCTCAAATAGTCCTCTGGAGATATGTAGGCCTGGCAGCAGGCCGGATCTGTGCACACACCTGCCTGCGCGTGCTTGTCCGGTGAATGGAGCCGTTTTAACGTGAATGTTCTGGCCACAACGCTCTGGGCTTTCAGTGCCTCCTCTTCAAATTCAGCCGGCATCTCTGCCAGTACAACCCCTGTGATATAGGTGTCTAAATCCATGTTCTTTACCTGACCGTCGGACATAATCACAGGAATTCGCATCTGTTCTGCCGCCGAGCTGTCAGCACCGGTTTCTGTGCTGACCTTGGAGTCATCCAAATGCGCCGTCTCTGCCTCCCTGCTTACCATCGCAGAAACCAGTATCCCCGGAATTACAATGCCAATAAATATGGAAAGCAAAAGATCCATAAATGCCTTCTTCATATCATCACCCCCAATGATTGTAGCACGTACCCATTTCCAAATGAGGCGTATTTTGTCACCTGCACACTTTATGTAACTACTTGACATCATCTATGCTGGGAAGTATAATTTATCTGATAAACTATCGAAATGGAGCACAAAATGAAAAAAGCTATCCGAATTTTAGTTCCAATTATTATGGTCGTTGCCATTCTTCTTTGCCTTGGCTGGTATCTGTTCATATATGACTCTGCCTTTACAAGAGACATGCTTCTAAATGGTGCACGTCATTTTGAGAATCATGGTAACCACAAAGCTGCGGCTTGGTTCTATAATCTGGCATATAGACAGGCTACCGATAACGAAGCCGTTGCCATTGAGCTTGCTGAACATCACAGGAAATCCGGAAACTACACCCAGGCTGAATTCACGCTCTCCAATGCCATCGCAGCCGGCGGTGATGAAGATCTTTATGTGGCGTTGTGCAAAACGTATGTGGAGCAGGACAAGCTTCTGGATGCCATCCAGCTGCTGGACAATGTCACAAATCCTGAAATCAAAAGCAAATTGGATGCTATTCGCCCTCAAGTGCCCACAGTGTCCTCAAAACCCGGTTTTTACAGCCAGTATATCTCCGTAAGTGTAAAATCCTCCGGTGACGACACCCTATACGTCACATCAAACGGCGAGTATCCTTCCGTCAATCAGAATGCTTATACGCAGCCCGTTGTTCTCCACGACGGTGAAAATACGATTTACGCCATTTCTGTTGCAGAAAATGGCCTTGTAAGCCCTCTGGGTATTTTTGGCTACACCGTCGGCGGTGTCATTGAGCAGGTTCAGTTTGCCGATCCCGTCATGGAATCGGCCATCCGCACCGCCCTGGAGGTGGATGAGAGCAAGGTTCTTTACACCAACGACTTGTGGGATATACTTACCTTTACCGTTCCTGCCGATGCGCAGAGCTATGAAGATCTGTCCAAACTGGCGTTTTTGCAGGAGCTTACCATCACTGCCGGTCAGCCTGGGCAGCTGTCCTACATCTCTAACCTGGCAAATCTCACGAGCCTTACCATCCAGGATACCGCAGTGCTCACGGACGAACTTCCCATCATCGGCAGTCTGCCCATGCTGCAAAAGTTGACCCTCAGCGGATGCGGCATCTCCACAACAGACGGTTTGGAGAAGGCACAGAATCTGACCAACCTGGACTTAAGCAACAACACCATCCGTGAGATCGATGCGCTGGGCTCTCTGCAAAACCTCACAGAGGTAAATCTGCAAAGCAATGTGATTCTGGATCTGGCCCCTCTGGCCTCCATGACGAAAATGACCACATTGGATGTCTCCTATAATACCCTCACAAGTATTGAGGCTGTAAGCAATCTCAGCAATCTTACCTATTTGAACGCCGGAAACAACTCCATCTCCAGCCTGCCGTCCTTTGACAAGCTGACCAATCTGACCCATCTGTCTCTGGCTACCAACTCTCTTGAGGATGCATCTGCCCTGGCATCCTGCACCTCTCTGGTGGATCTGAATATTGCGCACAACGCTTTGACAGATATTCAGGCGCTCAGCGCATTGACCAATCTGACCGGCATTGATTTCAGCGAAAACCAGGTAAGCGCCCTGCCCCAGTGGCCTTCAGACTGTCAGCTGGTACAGATCAACGGCTCCAACAATGCCCTCAGCAGCATCAGCCCCCTCAGCGGCCTTGCCCATCTGAACAACGTATATGTAGATTACAATCCGGAGCTTTCCAGTCTGGATGCACTGGCAGACTGCCCGGTTCTGATTCAGGTAAACGCCTACGGAACCAAGGTGACCAGCGCCACCAAGCTGATTGGTCAGAACGTGGTTGTAAATTACGACCCCACCTAAAATAGATCAAGCACAAAGGGAGCAGCACGGTTTGGTGCTGCTCCTTCTTCTTTTCCCTCTGCCCTCTCCCCGTAACCCTGGCCGAAAAAGCATCTTTTGCAATATTATCGCAACTATTAGGTATTTACTATTCATTTTTTGCTTGCTATACTTATCTCGATATAACATAAAACTACGAAATCTCATTTGCGTTTCTTATTGACTATCCTCACTTTTAACTACAGGGGGCATAACCGTGAAATATCAGAATGAAAAACCTGTCTTTGTTGGCGCCGCAACCGCATTGATTACTCCGCTCAACGAAACAGGCCCGGACCTTGTTGCTATGGGCCGTCTCATTGACATGCAGATCAGCCAGGGAATTGATGCGCTGGTGGTATGCGGTACCACAGGAGAGAGCGCAACACTGACAGACAGTGAAAAAAGAAAAGTCATCGACTTTACAGTAGAGCATACCGCAGGGCGTGTCCCGGTCATTGCAGGTACCGGAACAAATGATACCGCCCACGCAGTAAAATTGACCCAGATGGCTACAGAAGCCGGGTGTGATGCCGCCCTGGTTGTCACTCCTTACTATAATAAAGCGACACAAGCAGGTCTTGTGGCCCATTTTTCGACGATTGCAGATGCTACCGACAAACCTGTGATCCTGTACAATGTGCCTTCCCGCACAGGTGTCTCCATTGCTCCTGAAACCTATGTAAAGCTGGCTCAGCATCCCAATATCAAGGCAATTAAGGAAGCCAACGGAAACATCTCCGAAATTGCGAAAACACTCTCCCTGGTTGGTGATTCTCTGGATCTGTACTCCGGAAACGATGACCAGATCATTCCCATCATGGCGCTGGGTGGAAAGGGCGTTATCTCTGTCCTGTCAAACCTAATGCCCAAGGAGACCTCCCGTATGTGCCACGACTATTTATCCGGTGCCGTGGACAGAGCCAGACAGGCTCAGCTGGAGCTGCTGCCTCTTATCAACGCCCTGTTCTCCCAGGTCAATCCCATCCCCGTAAAGGCCGCTTTGAGCCAGATGGGGTACTGTGAGAACCTGCTGCGCCTCCCCCTCACCCCCATGGAGGAGCCTGACTACACGGAGCTGGTGGGTCTCATGAAGCATCATCATTTGATCTAACCGTACTATTTTACGAAAGGACGCTTTGCGGTAAGAAAAATATGAAGATAATCGTAAACGGAGCCACAGGCAGACTTGGCAGCATCTTATGTAAGAAAATTCAGGAAAATCCCGAACACACTCTGGTAGCAGCATGCAGCAGAAGCGGTGTTTCTCTCTCTGCGGTGACAGAGCCTGCCGATGTGATCATCGACTTTTCAAACCATGAATGTACCGAAGCGCTCACAGCGTATGCTGCAACGCACAAAATCCCTGTGGTCATCGCCACTACGGGCCGGACAGAACAGGAAGAGGCGCTGGTACAAAACTGCGCAGAGCAGGTGGCGGTATTCTCCTCTGCAAACATGTCTATCGGCATTGCGCTTCTGTGCAGCCTTGCCAAAAATGTGGTAAAGACCTTCCCCTCTGCGGAAATTGAGATTGTAGAATGCCACCATCACAAAAAGCTGGATGTCCCCTCCGGCACCGCCCTTATGTGCGCAAAGAGCATTCAGCAAGAGCGTCCCGAGAGCCGACTGGTGATCGGACGTCATGAATACGGCCGCCGTGAGCCAATGGATATTGGCATTCACTCCCTGCGTTATGGCCGGGAAGTGGGAACCCATACCATAATTTTCTCCTGCGGAGATGAGACACTGGAGCTGTGCCATCGGGCAGAGGATGTGGCGCTGTTCACCGACGGTGCTCTGGCTGCCGCAAAATTCATTATTGGAAAATCTGCCGGACTGTACGGTATGAAAGATATCTTGGAGGTATAGTGTGAATCAGATACGAATTGGTATTTTTGGATATGGAAATTTAGGAAAGGGTGTAGAATGTGCAGCTGCGCAGCTGGATGATGTCTCGCTGCGTGTGGTATTTACACGCCGTGACCCGGATAGCATTCATCTTGCCACATCTTCTGTGCCTGTGGTATCCGCAAGCGAAGTAAGCCAGTGGAAAAACAAAATCGATGTACTCATCATCTGCGGCGGCAGTGCAAAGGACCTGCCCACCATGACCCCGGAACTGGCAAAGAGCTTCTGCGTTGTGGATAGTTTTGATACCCATGCAAAGATCCCCCAGCATTTCGATGCCGTTGATGCAGCGGCCGCCCAGGGAGAAAAGCTGGCCCTCATCGCCTGCGGATGGGATCCCGGTCTGTTCTCTCTGGCCCGGATAATGGGAGAGAGCATCTTACCCCATGGCAATACCTATACCTTCTGGGGTAAGGGCGTAAGCCAGGGCCACTCGGATGCAATTCGTCATGTTCCCGGTGTGGTGGATGCTTGTCAGTACACCATCCCCTCGGATACTGTGCTGAATGCGGTTTTAAATCATGAAGCAGACACCTTCACCGCACAGCAGATGCATACACGAGAGTGTTTTGTGGTACTGGCTCCCGGCGCAGACCCCGAACTCGTCGAAAAAGAGATCGTGACCATGCCCAACTATTTTGCCGGATACAAAACCACCGTTCACTTTATTTCCCAGGAGGAATTCGACCGCAACCACCGCAGTTTCCCCCACGGCGGTACGGTGATCCGCAATGGCAATAACGGAAAAGCCCTGGAAAACCACTCCACAATCCAGTATAGCCTTACCTTGGACTCGAATCCCGAATTTACGTCCGCAGTTCTGGTTGCCTACGCAAGGGCTGTTTACCGCATGCACAAAAGAGGAAGAAACGGATGCATCAGCGTATTTGATGTAGCTCCAGCCGATCTCTCTCCACGCAGTGCCCAAGAGCTGCGCGCACAGCTTCTCTGAGGAAAACGGAAGGAAATTGCAATGGACTTAAAGGTAATCAAATTTGGAGGCAGCTCTCTTGCGGATGCAGAACATTTTAAAAATGCCGCAAAGATTGTAAGAGATGACAGCGCAAGAAAATACGTTGTCGTCTCGGCACCCGGAAAACGCAGTGCAGATGATACGAAAATTACGGATATGCTGCTGCAAAGCCTTGGGTCCACGGACTGTGATTCCATAATCGACATGGTAGCACAGCGGTTTCAGGAGATTATCCACCAGTTGGGACTGTCACTTCCTCTGGAGGATGACATCGCTGCCATGAAAAATGCCTCCAGACTGGGGCAGCGTGATTACCTGATCAGCAGAGGCGAACACATCAGTGCCAAAATCATGGCTGCACTGCTGAACTTTGATTTTATTGATGCCAAAGATGGCATTCATTTTGAGGCCCCCTATGTATGCGATTGGAACGCTACTCGCAAATCCATAGGAAAGCTGCTATCTCAAAGCAGCCATGCTGTAATCCCCGGCTTTTACGGCTCCGATCCGGACGGGAACATCTGCACCTTTTTGCGTGGCGGCTCTGATATTACAGGTTCCATTGTGGCCGATGCTATGGGAGCCGACCTATACGAGAACTTCACCGATGTCTCCGGTGTCCTTGCAGTTGACCCTCATATTATTCCAAATCCCTCCCCCATTCAGATTCTCAGCTATGATGAACTGCGTACATTCGCCCATTTGGGGGCAGAGGTCATCCACGAGGATGCCATTCGTCCCTGTCAGAGATCCGGGATTCCCATTGTGATTAAGAATTCAAATAAACCCTGGGAAGAGGGAACCTTGATTACCACCGGCCATCGGAATTCCGCCCTTTGCCCTGTTGCGGTCGGTGTCAAAAAGGGGCTGGGGATGATTTCCATATCCTATGCTGACAGTGATTTGGAAAAGCAGTCCCAAATCGTTACCTATCTCTCCTCTACAGGCATGGCCATTGAGCACATGTCGGTAACTGAGGATCGCATTACCCTCATAGTATCCAATGCGGAGCTCAAATCCCGTGAGCATAAACTCAGAGCTGCTATTATCCAATTGGAAAGAACCTGCAAAGTGACCATCAAGCACAATCTTGTCCTTTTAGGTGTCATTGGAAGATTTCCTCACCGTTCCCGCTCTGTCATACATAGTATTTCTCAATCCCTATCGAAAGCCGGGATTGCTATCGACTTACTGGAAAAGGGATATGGTGACCCCTGTGTTGTCGCAGTTGTCAGAAAATCCGATCGGATTAAGGCTGTGAATACCATCTACAACGAGATTATACAGAATCTGGAACATGCACCCAGCACTCTTTCCGCATTGTAAGTCCATCTGTAATCTACTGTCAGATAAAAAGTTTAGAAAACCTTATTACAAAAACCCAGTCCGGTAAACACAGGCGTTTACCGGACTGGGTTTTTATCCAAATAGCATTATATATCAAGGCAACTGGGAAAAAATATCCCCGAGTCCTTCATGAAACACAAGGTTTGCATAGTGGTCATAGGGTGTGCTGTCCCGGTTAATGAGGACCAGGCGATCCCCTCTATAGTAGTTTATGAGGCCCGCTGCCGGATACACTGTGAGGCTGGTACCGGCCACGATCAAAAGATCCGCTTTCGCAATGGCTGCAACGCTGCCCTCCAGCGTCTTCTGATCCAGGGACTCCTCGTACAATACCACATCGGGTTTTACAATGCCTCCGCAGTCACAATACGGAATGTCCTCGGAGTTTTTCACAAACTCTGCTGGGTAGAACTTATTGCAGCGTGTACAGTAATTACGGAGCACACTTCCGTGAAGCTCATAAACCCGTTTGGAACCCGCCTTTTGATGCAGGCCGTCAATATTCTGCGTGACAACCGCCAGCAGTCTCCCCTCCTGTTCCCACTGGGCCAGCTTCTTATGGGTTATGTTGGGAGAAAATCCCAAGGGCAGCATCTTCTCCCGATAAAACCGGAAGAAATAGGAGGGACTTTGCTGATAAAAACTGTGACTGATGATTCTCTCCGGAGGATACTCAAATTTCTGGTGATATAGACCGTCTACACTTCTAAAATCAGGGATGCCACTTTCTGTACTTACACCGGCACCACCGAAAAATACAATATTTTTACTTTCCAGTACCCACTGCTTCAGTATTTCCAGATTGTTCACGATCCTCTGCCTCCATTTCGAGCAACAGTTTTCTATCCTGCTTGGAGGATAGATCCAACTTCGCATACATATCCGGTCGGCGCTCTCTTGTACGGCGCAGGGACTGTTTTCTGCGCCACTGGGCCACCTTTTGATGGTTTCCGGAGAGCAGGATTTCCGGCACTTCCCTGCCGTGCCACACGGCGGGACGGCTGTACTGGGGATATTCCAGAAGCCCGTTATAATGACTCTCATCCTCAAAGCATTCGGGATCTGCCAGCACTCCCGGCACCATACGGCAGATGGCATCCGTCATTGCCATAGCTGCAATTTCACCGCCGGTCAAAACGAAGTCACCCAGGGACAGCTCCTCATCTACGCACTCATCAATAAAGCGCTGATCGATTCCCTCATAGTGACCGCAGACAAAAACCAGATTCTCTAGTTTGCTGAGCCGTATGGCATCCTCCTGCTGAAACGTCTTGCCACAGGGGGAGAGATAAATC
>RCNI01002520.1_pt1 | contig 10149 bp, 8 predicted proteins | sample 2041151 | NCBI WGS metagenome assembly RCNI01 (sample SAMN09708214, study PRJNA481090) | feces metagenome | isolation source: feces | place: Antarctica: Albino Rookery
TTTTGGCCATCTCAATTGGTGCTGTATGGCTTTTGTTATCTTGGTGTAACGGCCAAATCATGGCTGAAGAATAAAAGGAGACTTTGCAATGAATGAATTCTATGTATTTAGATTGTGCTTGATAGCGATCACGCTGGCGGCGTTTGCCGCGTGCGTGCTGACGGGACGTGCGGTGAAACGCATCGCTGCAGCCCGCCGCAGAAAATAAGGAGGAACATATGACAATACTCTTGCTTTTGGCGCTGGGGATCGGCGGCTACCTTGTGTATGCTCTGGTTCATCCCGAACGCTTTTGATGGGAAGGAGCGGCTATGTTTGAACTGATTGTTGCGCTCCTGATTTATCTGGTGCTGCTGCTTCCGGTCGGTAAATATTTCTACCATATTATGGCCAACAAGCCGACGGCGGCCGATGTGGTATTTGACCGGGTAGATGGAGCGATTTATCGGCTGGGCGGAGTGCATCCGGCACAGCAAATGGACTGGAAACAATATGCCGGTGCGCTGCTGGCCACCAACGGTGTGATGATGCTTTTGGGGTATCTGATCCTGCGAATCCAAAATCTCCTGTTTTTTAATCCAAACGGAGTGGATTCCATGGGACCGGATCTCAGCTTCAACACCATCATCAGCTTTATGACCAATACAAACCTGCAGCACTATGCCGGTGAAACGGGATTGACATATCTCTCCCAGATGCTGGTCATTACCTTTATGATGTTTGTCTCGGCAGGCAGCGGATATGCCGCCTGCGCCGCTTTTATCCGCGGCATTATGGGGCACTCCAAAACCTCGGTAGGTAACTTCTATGTGGATCTCATCCGCATAACCACCCGGATTCTGCTTCCGTTTTCCATCGTGGGCGGATTGCTGCTGGTGTGGCAGGGCGTTCCCCAGAATCTGAGCGGAAACATCGTGGTGGACACACTGGAAGGAACAAGGCAGATCATTGCCACCGGTCCTGCTGCGGCGCTTGAAATCATTAAGCATCTGGGAACCAACGGCGGCGGCTTCCTGGGTGCCAACTCCGCAACACCCATTGAGAACCCCACCGTGCTGACCAACCTCATCGAAATGTACGCCATGATGCTGCTCCCCGGCGCCTGCGTCATTGCCTTTGGCAAGATGGCACGGGACGGACGGAGAAGCCGCATGGAAAAGGCATCCAAGGATGCGCTGGTACCGCACAGGACATCCCTTACCGGCCGCTGCTTCGGACAGGAAGGCCGCAGTATCTTCCTTGCAATGAGCCTTTTGTTCGTGCTGGGTCTGGGACTTTGCTTCTGGGCTGAATGGCAGGGAATCTGGCTACGGTGGGACTGGATCAGTCCATGGGCAGCATGGAGGGGAAGGAGATGCGCTTTGGCGTTACGCTCTCCTCGCTCTTCACCACAGTTACGACATCCTTTACCACCGGTACCGTCAATAACATGCATGATACCCTGACGCCGCTGGGTGGCCTGGTTCCCATGCTGCATATGATGCTGAACGTGGTCTTCGGCGGCAAGGGCGTGGGCTTAATGAACATGATCCTCTACGCTATTCTGGCCGTCTTTATCTGCGGCTTGATGGTAGGCAGAACCCCGGAATATCTGGGCCGGAAGATCGAGGGCCGCGAGATGAAGCTGACCGCCTTGTGCATCATCATCCATCCGCTCTTGATTCTGACCTTCTCCGCCATTGCCGTCAGCACAACGGCCGGACAGGCGGGAATCACGAATGAAGGCTTCCACGGATTGAGCCAGATTCTCTATGAGTATGCCTCTTCCGCCGCCAACAACGGTTCCGGCTTTGAAGGACTTGCAGATAACACCCTCTTCTGGAACGTGACCACCGGCCTTGCCATGTTCTTTGGCCGCTATCTCTCCATCGTGATTCAGCTGGCCATCGTCGGCTCTCTGATGAAGAAAAACTATGTGAACGAATCTGCCGGAACACTGCGGACGGACACAGTGAGCTTCTCTGTGATCCTCGTCTTTGTGGTCTATATTTTTGCAGCATTGACATTCTTCCCGGCATTGGCACTGGGACCTGTTGCAGAGCATTTAGCTCTTTGGGGCTAAGGAGGCCTATCCATGAGTAAACGACAAAAAAAGAAGAGCCTTTCTCCGGAGATCCTACGGGAGGCTCTCAAGGGCAGCTTTCAAAAGCTGAACCCCCGCTACATGATGAAGAATCCCGTCATGTTTGTGGTGGAGATCGGATTTTTTATCACGCTGCTGCTCTCGGTTTTTCCGGGGCTGTTTGGCGGAAGCCATGCCGGATTGCGCAGCTATAACATCATCGTATGCGTCGTTCTTTTCGTGACGGTTCTCTTTGCGAACTTTGCCGAGTCTGTGGCAGAGGGCCGCGGCAAGGCGCAGGCTGCCAGCCTTAAAAAGACGCAGAAGGACACCGAAGCCCATGTGCTGAAGGAGGACGGAACGATGGTCACCGTCTCCTCCAGTGAGCTGCAAAAGGGCGACATTGTGCTGGTCAAGGCCGGCGAGGTGATTCCCGGCGACGGCGAGGTCATCGAGGGCATTGCCTCAGTGGATGAGTCCGCCATCACCGGCGAGTCCGCCCCGGTCGTCCGTGAAAACGGGGGAGACTTCTGCTCCGTCACCGGGGGCACCACCGTGGTGTCCGACTGGCTGAAAATCGAGATTACCTCTGAGCCGGGACACAGCTTTCTGGATCGCATGATCTCCCTTGTGGAGGGCGCCTCCCGGAAAAAGACACCCAACGAGATCGCGCTGAACACGCTACTGGTGTCTCTGACGATTATCTTTCTCATTGTCATCGTGACGCTGTATCCCATCGGCGTTTACAGCGGCGTGCAGCTCTCGACTTCCACGCTGATTGCCTTGATGGTCTGCCTGATTCCTACCACCATCGGCGGCCTGCTCTCCGCCATCGGCATTGCCGGTATGGACCGTGTGACGCAGTTCAACGTGATTGCCATGTCCGGCAAGGCCGTAGAGGCCTGCGGCGACGTGGATACCATGATTCTGGATAAGACCGGAACCATTACCTTCGGCAATCGGCTGGCGGCAGATTTCCTGCCGGTGCAGGGCGCTGACCGGGCAGAATTGATTCACTGTGCGGCTCTGACCTGCTTCGGGGACGCCACGCCGGAAGGTAAATCCACACTGGAACTGGCGCGCAAATTGGGGGATACCACCGAGCAGCCGGAGAACGCAACCTTCTTTGAGTTTACGGCCCAGTCCCGCATGAGCGGCTTGGATCTGGCGGATGGAACCTCTATTCGCAAGGGCGCTTCCGACGCCATCATGCAGTATGTGATGGATAAGGGCGGCAAGATCCCGGAAGATCTGCGCGGCCACGTGGAGAAGGTTTCCTCCTTGGGCGGAACCCCTCTGGTGGTTTGCAGAAACGATAAGATTTTAGGCGTGATTTACCTCAAGGACACCGTGAAGCCCGGTATGCGTGAGCGCTTCGAGCGGCTGCGCGCCATCGGTATCAAGACCATCATGTGCACCGGAGATAACCCGCTGACAGCGGCCACCATTACTGAGGAGGCCGGCGTGGATGGATTTGTTGCCGAGTGTAAGCCGGAGGATAAAATCGCCGTTATCAAAAAGGAACAGGCGCAGGGAAAGATCGTCGCTATGACGGGCGACGGAACCAACGATGCCCCGGCGCTGGCGCAGGCAAACGTGGGCCTTGCCATGAACTCCGGCACTACCGCGGCGAAAGAAGCCGCCAATATGGTGGATCTGGACAGTGACCCCACCAAGATTCTGGAGGTTGTCGAGATCGGCAAGCAGCTGCTGATTACCAGAGGTTCTCTGACCACTTTTTCGATTGCGAATGATATTGCCAAATATTTCGCCATTATTCCCGCTATGTTCATGACAGCGATCCCGCAGCTGAAGGTGCTGAATATTATGGGCCTTGCATCCACCAACAGTGCCATTCTCTCGGCGCTGATCTTCAATGCGCTGATTATTCCGGCGCTCATTCCGCTGGCGATGAAGGGCGTGAAGTACCGTCCCATGTCCGCCGGGAAACTGCTGGCACGGAACATGCTGATCTATGGCCTGGGCGGCGTCATTACGCCGTTTATCGGCATCAAGCTCATTGATTTATTGATAAGCCCGCTGCTTATGATGATCGGGCTTTAAGGAGTGCGTAGTATGAAATCCTGCAAACAAGTGATAAAAACGATTCGCCCTGCAATTACGGTCACGTTGATTTTAATGCTGATCTGCGGCCTGGGCTATCCGCTTTTGATGAACGCCGTGTCTGCCGTCCTCTTTCCCAAGCAGGCCGAAGGCAGTCTGGTCATGGCGGACGGAAACGCCGTGGGCTCCCGATATGTGGGACAGGAGTTTACGGAGCCTTACTTCATGAAGGGACGCCCTTCGGCGGTGCACTACAATACCTATGAGGTCAATGCCGACGGCGAGAAGGTCTATCTCGACGGGACACCTTTTAGTGGCCTTGCTTCCGGCTCTGCCAATCTGGGCCCTTCTAATCCGGCGCTGCAGGAGCGCGTAGAGCAGGATATGGACGCCTTTTTAGCGGCCAATCCCGGGATCCGGCAGGAGGAGATTCCTACGGATCTGATGACGGCTTCCGGCTCCGGTCTGGATCCTCACATTTCCCCGGAGGCCGCAGAGATCCAGCTTCCAGCCATTGCGGAGGCATCCGGGCTTTCCATGGAAACGCTGGAGCAGATCGTGGCGGACAACACCACAGGGAAGCTGCTGGGCATCTTCGGAAATGAAGTCGTCAATGTTCTGGGTGTCAATGTAGCGATTGCAGATGCCATGGGTATCACGGAAGAGGCAAAATAAATAAACCATTAAATAGACGCCTGTGCCGTATGGTGCAGGCGTCCATTGTTTTCACGGCCTTAATGAAAGTTTAACGGCAGCGACAAGAGGTTCATTTCAGTTTAACTCTTCATCATATATACTAAGGTTGAAACTACAATCGAGGGTTGGTAAATCCTGCGCCATGGAACGACTTGGGGATTGTTTCCCTGTCTTGGACAATGGATCCCCGGCCGATCCGCGTAAGGATTTGTTGTGATCGGCGCAGTAAACGTGCAGCGAGGACAGTGATACTATGAGCTATTTATCCAATGATCCCGAACAGCTTTTGCGGAAGATCCGGGAAGAAGATCTGCCAAAGAGCCGGGGTGTACTTAAAATCTTTTTCGGCTTTGCGGCCGGAGTGGGGAAGACATATGCGATGCTGGAGGCGGCACATACTGCCCAGCAAAACGGCGTGGATGTAGTCGCGGGCTATATTGAACCCCACACCCGGCCGGAAACGCTTGCGCTTCTGGACGGATTGGAGCAGCTTCCGGTAAAGCATATCTCGCACGGAGATCTGGCACTTTCGGAATTTGATCTGGATGCGGCCCTGCAGCGAAAGCCGAAACTCATTCTGGTGGATGAACTGGCACATACCAATGCACCCGGAAGCCGCCACACAAAGCGGTATCAAGATGTAGAGGAACTGCTGAAAGCCGGAATCGACGTCTACACCACCATCAATGTGCAGCACATTGAAAGCCTCAATGACACCGTGGCTTCGATTACCGGGATTCAAGTGCGGGAGCGCATCCCGGACTCCGTGTTTGATCAGGCAGATCAGGTAGAAATTGTCGATATTGAGCCGCAGGAGCTGCTCGAACGGCTGAAAAGCGGGAAAGTCTATCAAAAGCGGCAGGCCCAGCGGGCGATGGAAAACTTTTTCACCCTGCCGAATCTGACGGCGCTGCGGGAGATCGCTCTGCGGCGCTGCGCGGATCGTGTTAATGCCCGAAACAACTCGCAGAAGGATGAATGCCTTACAGAGGAGCATATTCTGGTTTGCCTTTCCTCATCGCCATCCAATGCAAAAATTATCCGAACGGCTGCCCGTATGGCGCAGGCATTCAAGGGGCGGCTGACGGCACTTTTCGTGGAAACCCCGGATTTTCCCGCCATGAGTGAAGAGAATATGCAGCGGCTTCGGACAAATATCCGCTTGGCCGAGCAGCTGGGAGCCAAAATCGAAACGGTCTACGGTACCGACGTGCCGTATCAGATTGCGGAGTTTGCACGGCTTTCCGGCGTTTCCAAAATCGTTGTCGGCCGCAGTGCTACCTCCCGAACGCATGCGTTTGGAAAGCAGACATTGACCGAACGGCTGATTGCCGAGGCACCCTATCTGGACATCCATATTATTCCGGATGCGATTTCCAATGTGCCGTATCGTGCAAGAAAAGCCAGAAAAAGCAGCTTTTCCGTACGTGATTTGCTGCTTACAGTTGCCATTCTCGTGCTTGCAAGCTGCGTCGGTGCCGTTTTCGACTATTTGAATTTTGAAGAAGCCAATATTATTACGGTTTATGTGCTGGGTGTTCTGATTACATCCGTGGTAACACAAAACCGAATCTACAGCATATCTTCGTCGCTGATCAGTGTTCTTGTCTTCAATTTCTTCTTTACCGATCCGCGGCTGAGCCTTCGCGCCTATGATCCCGGTTATCCGGTCACCTTTATTGTCATGTTCTGCGCCGCCTTCCTAACCAGCTCTCTGGCGGTGAAACTTAAAGAACACGCCAAGCTGGCAGCGCTGGCTGCGCACCGCAATAAAATCCTCTTTGACGTGAATCAGGCACTGCAGCAGGCTACGGGACAGGCGGATATTATCCGCACGACGGCACAGCACTTAAAACGACTTCTGCAAAGGGATATTATTGTCTATCCTGCAGGCAATGGACATTTGGAGCCGGCGGAGGTCTACTTCGCAGAGCCGGATTCGCCGGAGATGGCGGAATATACCGGCGATGCGGAGCAGGCGGTAGCGCTGTGGGTGCTCAATAACAACAAACACGCGGGCGCTACGACCCAGACGCTTTCCGGCGCAAAGTGCCTGTATCTGGCTATCCGAATCAATCAGACGGTGTTTGGTGTTGTGGGAATCGCCATGGGGCGGGAGCCGTTGGATATATCCGAAAAGAGCATGACGCTTTCCATTTTGGGCGAATGTGCTCTGGCATTGGAAAATGAGCGCAATGCGAGGGAAAAAGAGGAAGCCGCCGTGCTGGCCCAGAAGGAACAGCTGCGGGCCAATTTGCTGCGGGCGATCTCCCACGACCTGCGCACACCGCTGACCTCTATCTCCGGAAACGCCAGTAACTTCCTGTCCAACGGCGACAAAATGGATGCACAGACAAAGAAGCAGCTCTTTACAGATATTTATGATGACTCCATGTGGCTCATCAATCTAGTAGAAAATCTCCTTTCGGTTTCCCGATTGGAGGGAAACCGTCTCAACCTCCATTTCAGTTCAGAGCTTGTGTCGGATATCATCGAAGAAGCATTGAAGCATATCAACCGAAGAAGGGTCGAATATCACATTTCCGTACATCATGAAGATGAATTCCTGCTGGCAAAGATGGATGCAAAGCTCATCGTTCAAGTGCTCATCAATCTGGTAGATAATGCGATCAAATATACGCCGTCGGGGAGTACCATTGAAATTACCACCAGAGCAGAAGAACACAATGCCGTGATTACGGTATCCGATAATGGCCCGGGAATCCCGGATGAACTCAAGCCCCGCATCTTTGATATGTTCTTCAGCGGAGCAAACCGGGTGGCTGACAGTCGGCGCAGTCTGGGACTGGGGCTGTCCCTTTGCAAATCTATCGTGACCGCGCACGGCGGTACGATCCGTGTGGAGGATTGCCAGCCGCACGGAACCAGTTTTGTATTTACCCTGCCAATGGAGGAGGTTACGCTCTATGAATAAGCTTACAATTTTGGTGGTGGAAGATGATTCTTCTATCAAGAATTTGATGACGACCACACTTCGCACCCATGATTATCGCTATCTGACAGCCCCCAATGGGCAATCTGCCATTATAGAGGCGACTTCACACAATCCGGATATTGTGTTGCTGGATCTCGGACTTCCAGATATGGATGGCATGGAGGTGATCCGTAATATCCGCAGCTGGTCGAATATGCCCATCATTGTCATCAGCGCCCGGAGTGAGGACAGTGATAAAATCGAAGCACTGGACGCCGGCGCCGACGATTATCTTACGAAGCCCTTTTCGGTGGAGGAGCTGCTGGCGCGTCTACGGGTCATGCAGCGCCGACTGAGTCTGATGCCGGGGGAATTTGAATCCTCGTCTGTCTTTACCAATGGGCAGCTGCGCATTGATTATTCTGCCGGGTGTGCCTGGTTGAACGATGAGGAGCTGCATTTGACGCCTATCGAGTATAAGCTCCTCTGTCTGCTCTCCAAAAATGTAGGCCGGGTGTTGACCCATACCTATATCACACAGCATGTCTGGGGACGGAGCTGGGACAATGATGTATCCTCTCTGCGGGTATTTATGGCGACTTTGCGCAAGAAGCTGGAGTCGGCTCCCGGTTCGCCCCAGTATATCCAAACCCATGTGGGCGTGGGCTACCGGATGGTGCGTGTGGAGTAGTGAGAATTTTCCTTTTGAACAGGTCATAAAATGACTGTAAACCAATTCTGCTTGTCAGAGAAAGCCCTGATTAAACTGCATAATTTTTGCCGCATTGCGCATCCTATGGATGATAGGGAGGCGATTTTTATGCAGGAAGAACCGAAAACCAACAACGAAGAGACGAAGGACACACCCCAGCAGCAGATCGTGGAGATGGGCTCCACTGTTATCAAGAACAGCCGCGGCACCATCCACTGCCTGACCATCATCGGCCAGATCGAGGGACATACGGTGGCGCCCGGCAACGCGAAGACCACCAAGTATGAGCACGTTTTACCCTTACTGGCCGGAATCGAGGCTTCGGAGGACATTGACGGGCTGCTGCTTCTCCTCAACACGGTGGGCGGCGACGTAGAAGCCGGCTTGGGCATTGCCGAAATGATTGCCGGTATGAAAAAGCCCACGGTGACACTGGTGCTGGGCGGCGGACACTCCATCGGCATCCCGCTGGCGGTGTCGGGCAAGGTAACGATGATTGCCCCCTCGGCCTCCATGACCATCCATCCGGTGCGTATGTCCGGCACAGTGATCGCGGCGGCAGAGACCTACCGTTATTTTGAGCGGCTGCAGGAGCGTATCATCGGCTTTGTGGCAGATCACGCGGATATCAGCGCTGACCGATTCCGGGAGCTGATGCTGCAAAGCGGTGATATGGCCAACGATGTGGGTACAGTGGTTTACGGGGAAGAGGCAGTACAGGAAGGATTGATGGATCGCGTGGGTACGCTCCACGACGCTTATGAGTGTCTTTATGAGATGATTGGTAAAAATAGAGATTAGAAAAGCGGGCGTCACCAAGACGCCCGCTTTCATTCTGCTGAAAAAGTGACATTTTCCGGTGGGGGAGTATATTATTTTCTTGAAAAAATCGTGCTTGGCTGATATACTAAATTAGTTATCGTATGCATCAACGAATGAGGTGAAGCACATTGTACTTAAAAGCACTGGAAATTCAGGGGTTTAAATCTTTTCCCGATAAGACGGTGTTGAATTTCGGCGAAGATATTACGGCAATCGTAGGCCCCAACGGCAGCGGAAAATCGAATATTTCCGATGCTATCCGTTGGGTTATGGGCGAGCAGAGCAGCCGCCAGCTGCGCGGCGCCAAGATGGAGGACGTGATCTTCGGTGGTACAGAAAAGCGCAGCCAAATGGGTTTTGCGCAAGTTACGCTGGTGATGGACAATACCGAACATATTTTCAACCGTGACGAGGCAGAGGTGGCAGTGACACGCCGCTACTACCGCAGTGGTGAATCGGAGTATTATATTAACAAGCAGTCCGTCCGATTGAAGGATGTGAATGAGCTTTTCATGGATACCGGTATGGGCCGTGAGGGTTACTCTATCATCGGCCAGGGCAAGATCGACGAGATTTTATCTGTCAAGAGCGGCGAGCGCCGTGAGATCTTTGAAGAGGCTGCCGGTATCTCCAAGTTCCGCCACCGCAAGGAGGAGTCGGAGCGCAAATTGGAGCGCACAGAGGAAAATCTGGTGCGTATCAACGATAAGATTTCGGAGCTGGAATTGCAGGTAGAGCCGCTACGTAAGCAGTCGGAAACGGCGAAAAAATACTTGATCCTCCGGGATGAGCTGCGCGTGCTGGAGATTTCCGTGTGGCTTGAAAATTTGCAGACGGTGCGTGCCTCGGCGCTGAAGC